>Ga0209292_1001864_pt1 | contig 25181 bp, 15 predicted proteins | sample GOMGulsemesocosm_2_FD_184634 | JGI IMG/M metagenome (GOLD analysis project Ga0209292, IMG submission 184634) | Methane-oxidizing microbial communities from mesocosms in the Gulf of Mexico - GOM9C Gulf of Mexico (SPAdes) (version 2) | ecosystem: Environmental > Aquatic > Marine > Cold seeps... | reverse complement strand
GGATAAATTTCCATTTACCAAGCCTCCTTTAAACGTTTCTGTTCCATACCATCTAGACCTAGATTTATCTCTATAGTTTGTTCCAGCTCGTAATTGATATTTAAAATCGTCTGTTAATTTGTAAGTGAAATCTATAGAAGCATTTACACGTTTCTCGTTGATTTTCTCTTCATAACCCGATAAAAATGCATAAGGACTTGTCACCTCTACATCATCGCTATCCAACTCCCCATCCACTAAAGGATTGTAACTAATTAACTGACGCATAAAACTACGTTGTCCACCGGCACTAGAAGCTCCTTGAGACATATTTCCACGTCCTAAGTAAAAACTCACACGAGAGTCCAATTTCATTTTATCAGAAAGGTGGCTTGTATAGTTAATTCTAAAATTACTACTATTTAAAAACGTATTCGGTACTACACCCTTCATCTCGTTAATATCTCCCGAGATATAATAATTAGAAGTTTCAGATGCTCCACTTGCATTTAAACCAGCATTGCTAGCATACCCCAATTGAAAAATTTCGTCTTGCCAGTTCACTTGTTTTAAAGGCCCCGATTCTACCACGCCATTATTCAACAAATACACATTATTACCATCCACTTTATAAGGAATGTTGTTTCCTTCTAATAAAGCAGCATGATTACGGTATTGCGCATAAGTCACAGGATCCAACACATCTATAGTATTGGATACTTTTGAAACCGTTGAAGAAGCATAGGCATTAAACTGTGCTTTCCCTTGTTTTCCTCTTTTGGTTGTAATTAACACCACTCCATTTGCCCCTCTAGAACCATAAATAGCGGTAGCTGCAGCATCTTTTAATATTTGCATGCTAGCAATATCTCTAGGGTTTAACCCTGTTAATCCATTTTGAGTTTGTTGACGCTCGTTACTATCGTTTGTTGCATTTAACACATCCTCTCCTGCAGAATTAATAATCACACCATCGATGACATACAATGGTTCATTATTTCCTCTTAAACTGTTTGTTCCACGAATACGAACACTTACAGGTGCTCCAGGTGAACCAGTGTTAGAAGTTACATGTACCCCAGAAGTACGTCCTTGAATTAAAGAACTCACACTAGAATACTGCCCAGCAACCTCAGCATTTTCTTTTACTTTGGTAAAAGATCCTGTCAAGTCTTTTCGTTGCGCAGTACCATATCCAATGATAACCACTTCCTCTAAAGAATTGGCTTCAATATCTAGCTGAACAACATAGTTAATTGCACTTGTTAACGCAATCGTTTTAGATTTATACCCCATATAAGAAATTACTAATGTATTTCCTGTATCGGTAACATCTATCGAAAAATTTCCATCAAAATCCGAAGTAACCCCGGTATTTGTGTTTTTTAGAATGATACTCGCCCCCGGTAAAGGACCTTTATTTTCATCTAACACTGTTCCTGTGATTTTTCTGCTCTGAGCAAAAAGGAACATTGGAAAGATTAATAATAAATAAAGAATTTTAATTTTTTTCATATTATTAAAAGTTTAGTAATGATTGTTATCTTCCACAACATTACGGCTATATACTACAACGTTTAAGGTGCTATGGTTTTAAAAGGGGGTGATATGATTCCTAGTTAAAATAAGACAACTAACTACCTAGCAACTAAGCTACTAAAAGCACATGTGTCACCTCGAAAAACTGTTAAAAAACCAACATACAACGATGTAGTTGATCAAAAAAACCAGATTACAAACAATCATTCACGCAAATATACTATTCTAATTCAATTTAATTTGAGATCAAATTTAATAGCAAAAGCAATCCCAAACACCCCATATAAATAGCTACCCAATCAAGTTGAGTTTATACGTTTTGCGTTTTCTCGTTGTTAAAAAATAGAATAATAACACCTGTTTTCTAGAGTTTATCCATTAAAAATAAAACATAATCTTATCCTAAGCTAAGAAAATTGACTTCTTTATAAAGTGATAATCTCCGATACAACACAAATTTGTACACGTATTATCCTTTCTTGTACCCTCCAAAACACATTAAAACTCATCTATCCCTTTCAAAAAACCATTGCCCCCTAGTACTCTTACAAAAACTATGTAATATTGTTATTGAAAAATATTTTAAATAACTCGTATTAATATAATGAATACAATATTAAAAAGTCTAGTTTCAATCACACTCTTTGTTTTTAGTTCCGTTTGGCTTTCAAACGCACAAAACAATCAAAAAAACATCGTATGGATTGTTTGCGAGGACATAAGCCCTACCTTATCCATGTATGGAGACAACACCGCAAAAACACCAAATTTGGATGCCCTCGCCAAGGAAAGTATGGTGTACCAAAATGCCTTTGCCCCAGTCGGTGTTTGTGCACCAACACGGTCTTCCATAATTACAGGAATGTACCCCACCAGTATCGGCACCATGCACATGAGAGCAGGAAAAGATGTACACGCCTGGGGAAAGCGAGTGTACGAAAGAAATATCCCCATTAACGATATAGAAGGAAATCCTATTCGGCAATATAGCACTGTAATTCCTAATGATATAAAGTGTTTCCCCGAATACTTAAGAGCTGCAGGATATTACTGTACAAATAATAAAAAAACAGATTACCAATTTGCCGCTCCGATAACTGCTTGGGACGAAAACAGTGGTAAAGCACATTGGAGAAATAGGCCAAAAGACAGTCCTTTCTTTGCAGTGTTTAACTTTGGATCTACCCACGAGAGTCGCTTGTGGAAGAACAAAGACTTACCATTAACAGTGCATCCCGAAGATGTTACTGTACCTCCATATTTACCAGACACCGCCATCTCAAGAATAGATGTAGCTAGGCATTATAGCAACATAGAAATAATGGATAGCGAAATAGCAGTGATCATAAATCAACTAAAAGAAGATGGTTTATATGAAAACACTACTATCTTTTTTTACAGTGATCATGGCGGACCTTTACCAAGAGAAAAACGAGAAATATACGATTCGGGGTTAAAAGTTCCCTTTATGATAAAACACCCAAATGCTTCTTTGACAGGAAATAGTAATAGGCTTATTTCTTTTGTAGACTTGGCGCCTACCCTACTGAGTTTGGCAAATATCAAACCACCAAAACATATACAAGGAAAAGCCTTTTTAGGTGCCTATGAGAAAAAATCACGTTCCTATGTTTTTGGAAGTTCCGATCGTTTTGATGAACAAACTGACCGAATTAGATCTGTAAGAGATGATCGCTTTTTATACCTAAAAAACTACTATCCAAAAAAGTCTAAATACAAAGACATCGGCTATCGAAAAAACATTGCAATGATGCAGGAAATGCTAGTAATAAAAGATAAAAAACAATTGACAGAGGCCCAAGAATTATGGTTTGACACAAAAACCGAAGATGAATTATATGATTGTAAGACAGACCCTCACAATCTCGTGAATTTAGCTACAGACCCAATCTATAATACACAATTGGCTCGTTTAAAAAAAGCACTCAGAAAACATCAAAAAAAACATATCGATCTTGCAGAAACTCCTGAGGCGACACTTATAAAAAACATGTGGCCAAATAACGTACAACCACAAACAACGATTCCTAGCTACACATTAAAAAACAATAAAGTAAGACTTAAACCCACTACAAAAGGTGCGTCAATTGCCTATTTACTAGTAAACAAACCTGTAAAAAAACTGAATTACGACAGTAAATGGCAATTATACACAAAACCAATACCTGTAAAAAAGGGGCAAATAGTATACTATATCTCCGAACGCATCGGCTTTAAAGAAAGTATAATTACAAAAAAAACAATCGATTAATTTAAATATATTATTACATGAGTCAATCATCAAACAAAAAAATAAATATCTACTTTGTAACCATAGTAATTACTCTTGGAGGATTACTTTTTGGATATGATACTGGAGTTATCAACGGAACTCAGTTCTACTTCTCAAAATATTTTGAACTCACTGGAGCCTTAAAAGGATTTATTGTGAGCAGTGCTTTGCTTGGAGCTTTAGCAGGAGCCGCATTTTCTGGAATCTTAAGCAACGCTATAGGACGTAAAAAATCCTTAATTATTGCTGCAGTATTATTCAGTATTTCCGCCTGGGGATCAGGATTACCTAGTTTTTTACCGGAATCAATATCACTGATGGTTATTTTTAGAATACTTGGAGGTATTGCTATTGGAATTGCCTCTATGAATGCTCCCATGTATATTGCAGAAATAGCTCCTGCTGAGAAACGAGGTACGCTGGTTACCTTTTATCAACTAGCCATTGTGATCGGATTTTTCGTTGTCTTTTTAGTGACTTATTATATAGGAAACGGAGCCACAGAAGCAGAAAACATTGCTCAAGGATGGCGTACGATGTTCTGGTCAGAATTAATTCCTGCCGGTTTCTTTTTAGGTTTGTTATTTTTTGTTCCCCAAAGTCCAAGGTGGTTAATGACCAAAGGAAGAGAAGCTGAAGCTAAGACCATTTTAACTCAAATCCATGGTGTTGAAATTGCAAGCACAGAAATAGATGCTATTAGAAATTCTATTCAACAAGAAAACAACAAACAAAAAGTTTCCATCTTTACAAAGCCATTAATTGGAATAGTTGTGATAGGAACAATCCTGTCTGTTTTACAACAATTCACAGGGATCAATGCCGTACTCTATTACGGAGCCGACATTTTTGAACAAGCTTTAGGTTTTGGAAAAGAAGACGTTTTAAAGCAACAAATTCTACTGGCTTCTGTAAATTTAATTTTCACTTTTATAGCCATGTTTACCGTGGATAAATTAGGTAGAAAACCATTATTAACCATCGGTGGAATAGGAATGCTTATTGGTTTTTTAATGATGGGATTCACCCTGTATTTTAGTGATTATTCACAATTAAACAGTGCTGGACTTCCTACAATATCGCCAAACGAAGGCTTAATTTGTTTAACAGGAATCTTAATATTTATCGCTTCCTTTGCCATGTCTATGGGACCAGTGGTATGGGTTATTTTATCAGAAATATTCCCAAACAGCATCAGAAGTACCGCCATGGCTATTGCAGTTGCAGGACAGTGGTTGGCTAACTATTTAGTGTCACAGTCCTTTCCAATACTAGTAGATAGCGAGGTAAACAAACTACAATTAGACGGAGGATTCTGGAACAATTCACTTCCTTATTTTGTATTCTCAGGATTTATAGTATTCATCATCTTTTTTGTGATGAAATACATTCCTGAAACCAAAGGAAAAACATTGGAGGAAATGGAATCTTTATTTGAGAAATAGTAGTGCGAATAGTTGAGGCGAATTGGAATGGGCAAATTGCAATTCGCCCCAACACTTATCCCAACAAAAAATGCAAGCCAACAGGCTTGCATTTTTTATATCCATAAAAACCAGTAGTTTTAAAAAACTACATGTGGTTTTAGTTCTTTATTAAACTGAATGATATTCACTCCTTTGTTTTGGTACCCGTTCATGAACTTTTTATGATAACTAAACGCTGTACTTAAACGAGACGACTTACCAGCTGTTAAACCTTCGTTTAAACTTTCAGCACATGCTAAACGCATCAACACATCATAAGTCACATCAAAACCTCTCATTGCAAACTTTGAAGGTGCAACATGATTCTGTGCACGGTATTTCCTAACAAAATCATTCGTATTTGCAGTTACAATATCTATATACTCATTGGCCGCAAAGGTAAAAGATAATTTACCTAAGGCATTGTTGTCAACACTATCATACCCTTTATTCTTTGAAATTGCAAAAAGGCGTACTTCAGGTTCCTCTTCATCTTCTTCAACAGGAATTGCTGCTACTGTATTTACAGCATCTCCCAAGGTAAGGTACTCATCTCCTAACAAAACGATCCAGTTCTTTTTAGTTTTAGAAACAAAATTTAAAATCTTCTCTTTCTTTATATACCCCTCTACTTCCGGACGTACAACATTAACCGTTCCTACATTTTCTATCGTTTTTAACTCCTTAACCACTCTCCATATAGTACTTTGAGTCTTTCCAGAATTATCTCCAATTACAATGATGTTTTCGCCATTATAATGCTGTTTTATATAGTAAACCAAGGCTTCTTCTAGCATTTGTTTATCTGAAGCCGCTTTAATTAAATTAGAAGCATTTAAGGTTTTCTGATATTTAGTAGAGTACATTGGAGCTACGACGGGTGCACTAATTCTTTTTGCTAAACCATGAGCATTCGATAAAAACAAAGGTCCTATTACTACATCTGTTTCGTCAAAATCATGTTGCTCAGCTATTTGCTGGATTTTAGAAATTGAGTTCTCTGTATCAAAAACATTCAAACTAACAAAAATGCCCTTCTTACGTAAAGAATCGATGGCTATTTTAGCCCCCATATAATAATCCGTGGCAATATTTAAAATTCTACTCGACTTCCCTTTTCCATCAAATGATATCTCTTGATTCACTTTAAAAGGAAGCATTAATGCCACATTTAAATGATTTTTAAGAACATTAGACTCATTAAAAAAGACATTCGTAATTTCCGAAAGTGCTCTAATTTTAAGTTCCATCCCTAATTTTAAACCTTCAGATAAGGTTGGATTTAAACCTAATAATTCATCCTCACTTACAGAGTAACGTTGTTTTAAATTAAAAACAGTATCACCTTTTACAACGGTGTGCATTAAAAAGCCTTCTACATCCTCCACAATAGGGTCGACCATGTTACCTTTTTCACCAACGATTATCTGTAATCCCAATTTAACACCTTCTTCCAAAGATGGATTTAAAGATATTAACTGCGCTTTAGTCAAGCCAAAACGCTGTTCTAAATTAAAAAAGTTATCCCCTTTAACAATGGTGTATACTTCATATACATCGGTATCTATATCAGAGGTCGTTTTTACAGCTTCATCTACCGCTATCGTACGTTTTATATATTTAATCGCTTGCCCTATTTTTAGTCCATTCTTCAAATAAGGGTTCATTCGCAACAATTCGTTTTCAGAATTAGCGTACAACTTACTTATAGAATACAAGGTCTCTTTTGGTTTAGACACATGGTAGCCAAAATCTGCAACTGAAGAAATTACGGAACTCCCTTTTTTATAGTTTAAATTAGGAACAATAATCACTGTGGACATTACAGGCCTACGCCCTACATCCGGATTTAACTTCTTTAAATCTCGTTTTTTAATTTTAAACTTTTTAGCAATGCTTTTTAATGTTTCCCCTTGTTGAATGGTATAGGAAACATATTTTTTTTCCTGAGCAACAAGTACTACAGAAAACAACATACAAACGATTACTAAAAACGATAGCCTTTTCTTAAACATATATAATTACTATTTATTTTATTCCCACTCTATTGTTGCAGGCGGTTTAGAACTAATGTCATACACTACTCTATTAACGCCTTTTACGTTATTTATTATTTTATTCGAGATTTTTTGTAAAAACTCATAAGGTAGATTCACCCAATCCGCAGTCATACCATCGGTAGATTCCACAGCTCTTAAGGCAACTACTTTTTCATAAGTACGCTCATCCCCCATAACTCCTACAGAGTTTACTGGTAATAACATGGCACCTGCTTGCCATACTTTATCGTACAAACCATCTTCTCTCAATCCATTGATAAAAATGGCATCTACTTCTTGTAAAATACGTACTTTCTCTGGAGTAATATCTCCTAAAATACGAATGGCCAATCCTGGTCCAGGAAATGGATGACGTCCTAATAACTCGGCATCAATTCCCATTGATTTTCCAACTCTACGTACTTCATCTTTGAAAATCATACGTAATGGCTCTACAATTTGCAACTTCATAAAATCAGGTAATCCCCCTACATTATGATGAGACTTAATTGTTGCTGAAGGGCCACCTGTTACAGAAACTGATTCAATAACATCTGGATAAATAGTCCCTTGTGCCAACCATTTTACGTTTTCTATTAAATGCGATTCATCATCAAAAACTTCGATAAATACTCGTCCTATAATCTTACGTTTTGCTTCTGGGTCACCTTCTCCTGCCAGCTCATCCAAAAAGCGTGCCGAAGCATCTACTCCTTTTACGTTTAAGCCCATTCCTTCGTATTGTTTCAATACGCTATCAAACTCATTTTTACGTAATAAACCGTTGTTTACAAACACACAGTGTAAGTTTTTCCCAATGGCTTTATCCAATAAAACAGCCGCTACGGTAGAATCTACTCCACCAGAAAGACCTAAAATCACTTTATCGTTTCCTACTTTAGCTTTAATGGCTGCTACAGTTTCGTCTACAAAAGAATCAGGTGTCCAATCTTGGCTAACATTTGCGATACCCACTAAAAAGTTTTCTAATAATTGTGTTCCATCTGTAGAATGAAATACTTCTGGATGGAATTGGATAGCATATGTTTGCTCACCTTCAATTGTATAGGCGGCATTTTTAACATCGTGTGTACTTGCGATCAGTTTGTATTCCTCAGGCATTTCAAGAATAGTATCACTATGACTCATCCATACTTGACTACCTTCATTGATCCCTTTGAATAAATCACTTGAGTTATCAATGTATGATAAATTTGCTCTTCCGTATTCTCTTGTATTTGAAGCACCTACTTTTCCTCCAAAAAAATGCGCCAAGTATTGGGCACCATAACAAACTCCCAATAATGGTTTTTTGCCTTTTATTTTGGATAAATCTGGTTGGGGAGCATCCTCTCCTCTAACAGAATAAGGGCTTCCTGATAAAATTACCGCGTTATAATCATCTACATCAAACTTTTCACTGTTAAAAGGATGTATTTCGCAATATATATTGAGTTCTCTAACTCTACGCGCGATCAACTGCGTAAATTGCGATCCGAAATCTAAAATAAGTACTTTGTGTTGCATGCGCAAAAATAATACTAAAATTTTTATAGGCTTATTATTTTTTGTTTTTTTTTATGATGTTTATCATCTTGTACTTCTAGAGCTCTTTTTAAGCAGAAAACAGTCATTTCCCAATTTCAAAATCGCCTATTTAAGACATTCTTATAGATTTTCAAATCACCATCAGAACTCAAAGAGGCCAAATGGCTGAAAAACCATTTTAAGCTGTTTTAAGCGTTGTTTTTGACTTTATAGTATTTTTCATTATTTCATTCAATCCACTAGTAAAATGAATTCAATTCTATATATTTGTTGGAACAGTTAAATCCAAAATAAATATGAGCGAAGAAGCTAAAAAACACGATTATTCTGCCGATAGTATCCAAGCATTAGAAGGAATGGAGCATGTAAGAATGCGTCCATCTATGTATATTGGAGATGTTGGAACACGTGGTTTACACCATTTAGTATATGAAGTTGTAGATAACTCCATAGATGAAGCAATGGCAGGTCATTGTGATACTATTAGTGTCATCATAAATGAAGACAATTCTGTATCTGTAAAAGATAACGGACGTGGAATCCCTGTAGGAATACATAAAAAAGAAGGAATTTCTGCATTAGAGGTTGTTATGACCAAAATTGGAGCTGGTGGTAAATTTGATAAAGATTCTTATAAAGTATCTGGAGGACTGCACGGAGTTGGAGTTTCCTGTGTAAACGCATTATCAGAGAACCTTAGAGCTACTGTTTACAGAGACGGAAAAATATATGAACAGGAATATGAAATGGGTAAAAGCATGTACCCTGTAAAAGAAATAGGAACTTCTGACGAAAGGGGAACCTTGGTTACTTTTATTCCGGATAAAACTATTTTTGTTCAAACTACCGAGTACAGTTATGAAACGCTTTCAACGCGTCTTAGAGAATTATCATACCTTAATAAAGGATTGAGAATCTCCATTACGGATAAGCGTAATACAGACGATGAAGGGAATTTTATTTTTGAAGAATTTCACAGTGAAATTGGACTTTCTGAATTTGTACACTATCTAGATGCCACTCGCGAGCAATTAATTTCTGATGTGATATCCATTGAAGGTGAGAAAAATGGAGTACCTGTGGAAGTTGCCATGGTATACAACACTTCTTACACGGAAAATTTACACTCCTATGTAAACAATATTAACACACATGAAGGAGGTACTCATTTAGCCGGTTTTAGACGTGGATTAACAAATACACTAAAAAAATACGCAGAATCATCTGGAATGTTGGACAAATTAAAGTTTGATATTGCAGGAGATGATTTTAGAGAAGGGTTAACTGCTATTATTTCCGTAAAAGTAGCCGAACCACAATTTGAAGGACAAACTAAAACAAAATTAGGAAACAGAGATGTAACTTCTGCAGTAAGCCAGGCAGTTTCTGAAATGTTAAATGATTATTTGGAAGAGAATCCAAATGACGCTAAAATTATCGTTCAAAAAGTGATTTTAGCCGCTCAAGCAAGACATGCTGCTCGTAAAGCCCGTGAAATGGTACAACGTAAAACAGTCATGTCTATTGGTGGTTTACCGGGGAAACTGAGTGACTGTTCTGAAACAGATCCAGAAATTTGCGAAATATTTCTAGTCGAGGGAGATTCGGCAGGGGGAACAGCCAAACAAGGTCGTGACCGTATGTTCCAAGCTATTTTACCTTTACGTGGTAAGATTTTGAACGTTGAAAAAGCCATGCAACACAAGGTTTTTGAAAACGAAGAGATCAAAAACATGTTTACCGCACTAGGAGTAACTATAGGAACAGAAGAAGACAGTAAAGCATTAAATCTTACAAAATTACGCTATCATAAAATTGTGATTATGTGTGATGCCGATGTCGATGGTAGCCATATTGCTACATTAATTTTAACCTTCTTCTTCCGATTCATGAAAGAACTGGTAGAAAACGGGCATATCTATATTGCAACGCCTCCTTTATATTTAGTAAAGAAAGGACAGAAAAAACAATATGCATGGAGCGATGAACAACGCGATATGATTGCTAAAAACCTTGGAGGAAGTGTAAACATCCAACGTTATAAGGGTCTTGGAGAGATGAATGCAGAACAATTATGGGACACCACCATGAATCCTGAATTCAGAACCCTACGTCAAGTTACTATCGATAACCCACAGGAAGCAGACAGAGTATTCTCTATGCTTATGGGTGATGAAGTACCTCCTCGTAGAGACTTTATTGAGCGCAATGCTAAATATGCAAATATTGACGCATAAATAAAACAAAAAATAAATAACCTAACTTTTCTATGAAATGGCCTCTGCTATTTTGTAGAAAAGTTTTTTTTAACCCTAAAATTAATTATTACATGAAAAAATTATTACTAGTCAGTTTTATTATCCTTGCAAGCTATACAAGTATTCAAGCACAAGAGTTTAAAGTGATCACTGTTGTAGAGTCTATTGTTCCCATGGGAATTGGAAGATCTAGAATTATTGAACACCAACAACCAGCAGATGCTGCCTCACACACAACAGAAAGAACTGACGGAAAAAAGTCTAAACAAAAAGATGTAAAACGAGGTGATATTAAAATTGACAACTTCTCAGAAACAAAATTATTAAACTTTTACAGTGCTGTAGGAATTAACTTCCAAAACATTGCTTCAAACGACGCACTTATTTCAAGTAAAATAAATGAAATGATACACAAAGGATGGAAACTAACCTATGTATCAAGTGCCGTAGAAAGTAACGCTGGAAAAGGCGATGGTAAAGGCTTATTTATTACGAGATTATATTTTTCAAAATAGAGAACACATACTCCTTAAAGCCCTTCATTAGAAGGGCTTTTTTTTGCTAAAAAAATCATTTAAAAACTGCCCTCACACAAAAAAGAACTATTTTTGAGACTTAAATTCAATCATATCATGAAAAAATTAACCCTACTCACCCTACTCCTTCTAATCTCCTTAAATTCTAAAGCACAAGATTTAGACATCCTGCTACTTGCTAAAGATGACGCAAGCACCTTAATGCAGAACTACATGAACCCCGTTATGGAAGGAATGCTTTTCAGTTTAAATAACGGATGGTACCACACTGCCAAAACACATAAAAAATTAGGTTTTGACATCACCATAAACCTAAACGCTTCTATTGTTCCTACAAATTCAAAATCTTTTATTTTTAACGCTGCTGATTATAAATATTTATCCCTAAATAGTGGTGCCGAAAGTGCAAAACTACAAACCATTATGGGGGATGATAATACCGAAACCATAGATGTTCGAATTGCAGAAGCAGGGCAAGATATAAAGGTCGCTAGCTTTAGACTTCCCGACGGAATCACCAAAGATTTACCCGTAAATGCCGTACCTTCTCCCATGGTTCAAGTTGGTGTAGGATTGCCATTTAAAACAGATTTAAAAGTACGATTACTTCCTTCTATTAATACAGATGACGTAAAAGGATCTATGTTCGGACTAGGAATCCAACACGACATTATGCAATATCTAGGACCACTTGATAAATTACCTTTAAATGTATCCTTACTTGCCGGTTTTACAAATATGGAGATGGATTACGACTTACAAAGCAACAGTTCTATGGCTGGGTCTAATCAACAAGCAAGTTTTAAACTAAAAGCCTATACAGTACAAGCACTCGCGTCATTAAACTTCCCTGTTATTTCCGTTTATGGAGGGGTTGGTTATGACTTTGGAAATACAAGCTTAAAACTAAAAGGATCCTATGAACTAGAATACGACATAGAAGGAACTGACCAAACGATTACTGACCAAATAATAGATCCCATTAATTTAGATTTTAATGCCAATAGTTTCAGAACAACCATCGGAGCACGATTAAGCTTGGCTTTCTTTAAAATATACGCTGATTACTCTATTAAGAAGTACAACACTATTTCAACTGGTATTGCCTTTAGTTTTAGATAATTCGCAAAATTGACTAACAGATTTTATGAATCTGTAATTTATAAAACGAATTCGTGTAAATTAATGATAGTCCATTAATCGTACGACAAAAATGAGTACATTTACTCAATTAAATTAAACCTAATAAAACAACATAAAATGAAAGTAACAATAGTAGGGGCTGGTGCTGTTGGTGCAAGTTGCGCCGAGTACATTGCCATCAAAGATTTTGCTGCAGAAGTAGTACTAATAGACATTAAAGAAGGATTCGCAGAAGGAAAAGCAATGGACCTAATGCAATGTTCTTCCTTGAATGGTTTTGATACAAAAATCACTGGAGTAACGAATGACTATGCTAAAACAGCAGGAACAGATGTAGCCGTAATTACAAGTGGAATTCCAAGAAAACCAGGAATGACTCGTGAAGAATTAATCGGAATTAATGCTGGGATTGTAAAATCTGTAGCAGGTAGTATAATCGAGCATTCTCCAGAAGCTATTATCATTGTAGTAAGTAATCCAATGGATACGATGGCTTATTTAGCTCATAAATCTTTAGGATTGCCTAAGCACAAAATTATAGGAATGGGTGGAGCTTTAGACAGCGCTCGTTTTAAATACCGTTTAGCAGAAGCTTTAGACTGCCCAACTTCAGATGTAGAAGGAGTTGTAATTGGAGGTCACAGTGATGTAGGTATGGTTCCATTAATTAACAATGCCGTACGTAACAGTATCCCTGTTTCTGAATTCTTATCAGAAGAAAGAATGGCACAAATAGTTGAAGACACAAAAGTAGGTGGAGCAACATTGACCAAATTATTAGGAACTAGCGCTTGGTATGCACCAGGAGCAGCAGTTTCTGAATTAGTAAAAGCAATTGCTTTAGATACTAAAAAAATGTTCGCTTGTTCTGCTTTATTAGAAGGAGAATACGGATTAAACGACATCTGTATCGGAGTACCTTGTATTTTAGGAAAAAACGGTATCGAAAAAATCGTAGAAGTAAAATTATCTGCTGAAGAAGCAGCTAAATTAGCAACAAGTGCAGAGGGAGTTAAGAAAACCAATGCCTTATTGAACTAAAGTATTGAGATGTGAGATATTAGCATTGAGAAAAGCTCTTTTGCAATTTTTATGATGATATTTTAACACTTAAAACATAAAAAAAATCCCGCCATGGCGGGATTTTTTTTATCTCATATCTAATATCTCAATACTCATCTCTTTTTTTAAGAAAGCCCTGAAATCACTCCATCATTATCAATATCCATATGTTCCGAAGCTGGTGTCCCCGGTAACCCAGGCATACGCATCATTTTACCCAAAATAGGAATTACAAATTTAGCACCGGCTGCTATTTCTATTTCACGCACGGTAATAGTGAAGTCTTCTGGTCTTCCAACCATTGTTTCATTATCGGAAAAAGATTTTTGAGTTTTTGCCATACAAACAGCAAAATCACTAAATCCAAGACGATCGATTCTTCGCAAATTTAATTTTGCTTTTTTATCATAATCTACTTGAACAGCCCCATAGATTTCACGTGCAATAGTTTCAATTTTTTCTTTAATTGGAGAATTCCAATCATATAAAGGCTTAAAATTAGTGGTGTTTTTTTCTACTACATTTACCACGGCTTGGGCTAACTTACTAGTCCCTTTTCCTCCTTTTGCCCATCCTTCTGAAACAACTGCCTGTACACCTAATTCCTCACAACGTTCTATTACAAACTCAATCTCTTCATAAGAATCCGTTACAAAAGCATTGATGGCAACAACAGGTTCAATATTAAACTTACGTATATTTTCGATATGCTTTTCAAGATTACAAATCCCTGTCTTCACAAAATCAATGTTTGGATCATTGAATTCATCCTTTTTAGCACCACCATGGTGACGCAACGCTCTAATGGTAGCAACTAACACCACCGCTTTAGGATTCAATCCAGCATGTGCACATTTAATATTCAAGAATTTTTCCGCTCCTAAATCCGCACCAAAACCAGCTTCAGTAACCACATATTTAGACAAAGACAAGCCCATTTTGGTCGCTATAATTGTATTGGTTCCTTGTGCTATATTTGCAAAAGGTCCTCCATGAATGATCGCTGGATTCTCTTCTAAAGTTTGCACTAAATTAGGTTTAATAGCATCTTTTAATAAGATTGCCATGGCATTTTCCGCTTTTAAATCACGTGCAAAAATTGCTTTTTTATCAAACGAAAATCCAATAAAAATATCTCCCAAACGCTTTTTTAAATCAGAAAAATCAGACGCCATACATAAAATAGCCATCACTTCAGATGCTGGGGTAATATTAAACCCATCCTCACGTGGTATTCCATTTGCAGTTCCTCCAAGTCCTATGGTGATTTGACGTAATGCACGGTCATTCATATCAATCACACGTTTCCAAAATATAGTTCTCGCATCAAGGTTTAAATTACCAACTGTACTCTGTAAATTATTATCGATTAAAGCTGATAGTAAATTATTTGCTTTTTCAATGGCATTAAAATCACCTGTAAAATGCAAATTGATATCTTCCATAGGTACTACTTGTGAATATCCTCCACCAGCAGCTCCTCCTTTTATCCCAAATACAGGTCCTAAAGACGGCTCTCTTAAAACCACTGTTGCTTGCTCGCCAATAGCATTTAAACCTTCCGTCAATCCAATAGAAACCGTAGTTTTTCCTTCTCCAGCAGGTGTAGGAGTTAAGGCAGTTACTAATACAAGGTTGTTGTTTTTAATTTTTTCTTCATCAATTAAACTCAATGGCAATTTAGCTTTGTACTTTCCGTACATTTCCAAATCATCCTCCACTATATTTAATTTTTTTGCAATCTCTCTAATGTGAATTAACTCCTTATTTTGAGCTATTTCTATGTCACTCATATACTTCATAAACCCTGACTTTAATAATTTTTAATAAAAAAGAACCTCCATATATAAAACAGTAGCGTTCTTAAACGGTTTTCCTTTCTCTAAAAAAGAAAGAATATAAACCCTAAAATAATGACAACAAATATAGTAAAATCAGTTCTTGGAATCGACATAAAAATTTACATAAGAAAATAAGCTGATAAAAACACCAAAACTATTGGCTTTTGCAGTCTGAAATCATATATTTGCACGTTTCTTACAAATTTAAGATTTAATAAATAAGATTATAATGCAAAACAAAGGACTTATCAAGTTATTCGCTATTCTGTTCGGAATAGTAAGTTTATACCAATTATCGTTTACTTATTTTACAAATGGTGTTGAGGATAAAGCAAAGATTTATGCCACTTCACAAACCGAGGATGGTAAAGAATTAGCAAAATTAGAAAGAAAGTATTTGGACTCCGTTTCCAATTTACCTATCATTGATTTAGGGTTCTCTCAATTTAGCTACAACGAAATTAAAGATAAGTCTATCAATTTAGGGTTGGATTTAAAAGGAGGAATCAATGCTATTCTACAAGTATCTGTAAAGGATATCTTAGTTGGATTATCAAATGATTCTAAAAACGCTACCTTCAACGAGGCATTAGCAAAAGCTAGCGATCTTCAAAAGACAAGTAACGAAACATTTTTAGAATTATTCTTCCAAGAATTTGAGGCTGTAAGTGCTGGAAAAGTTAAATTAAGTGACCCTAGTATTTTTGGAAACAAATCTTTACGTGAGAAAATTAACTTCAAAATGTCTAACGACGAAGTACAACCAATAATTGAAGCGGAAGTTACAGGTTCTGTAAACACTGCTTTTGAGGTATTACGTAGTCGTATCGATAAATTCGGAGTTACACAACCAAACATCCAACGTATTGGACAGTCTGGACGTATCTTAATTGAATTACCAGGTGCAAAAGATATTGAACGTGTTCAACGTTTATTACAAAGTACTGCCGAATTACAATTCTGGGAAGTATATACCAACCAAGAAATTCAAAACTTCTTTTTCCAAGCAAACAGTGTTATTGAAGCTTCTTTAGTTCAAGAAGATGACGCCACTGAAACTGAAAAAACAAAAGAAGAAGAATTAGAAGACTTATTAGGAGCTGATACTGATTCTACCTCCGTTAAAAAAGTAAATAATTTATTTGCTGTATTCTCTCCTAACTTTGCTCAAAGTGCTGCACAATTAAGTTCTGTTGTAGGAAACGCTGCAGTATCTGATACAGCTAAGGTGAACAAATACCTTGCGATGAAAGACGTAAGAAACTTGTTACCAAACGAATTAAAACATGTAAAATTCTTATGGGATGCTAAGCCATTCACAGGAACTTTAACTACCGGGGAGAAAAAAGATCTTATTAACTTATACGCTATCAAATCTAACAGAGATGATGTTGCTCCTATTGAAGGAGATGTTATTGATGATGCTTCTCAAACTTACGACCAATACGGTTCTAGCCCAGAAGTAAGCATGACTATGAATTCTGTAGGAACGAAACTATGGGCAAAAATGACCACTGAAAATGCTGGGAAATTTGTAGCTGTTGTTTTAGATAACTATGTATACACAGCACCACATGTAAACGACCCTATTACTACAGGACGTACTTCTATCTCAGGAGGAAGCATGACAGTGACAGAAGCGCAAGATATTGCAAACGTATTAAAAGCAGGTAAATTACCAGCTGCTGCACATATTATTCAATCAGAAGTTGTAGGACCATCATTAGGTCAAGAAGCTATTGATAGTTCTTTATTATCATTTGCATTGGCATTGGTATTGGTATTACTTTGGATGGTATTCTATTATGGTAAAGCAGGTTTAATGGCTAATATTGCATTGGCAGTTAACTTATTATTTATCTTTGGAATCTTAACCTCTTTTGGAGCGGTATTAACATTACCTGGTATTGCGGGGATTATCTTAACCATTGGTATGTCGGTGGATGCGAACGTAATTATATTTGAACGTATTAAAGAAGAACTAGCTAAAGGACGTGGATTAATTGAATCTATTTCTCACGGTTTTAGTGTAAAAGGAGCCTTATCAGCTATTATTGATGCTAACATTACTACCTTATTAACGGGGGTAATCTTATATATGTTTGGAACAGGACCAGTAAAAGGATTCGCTTATACCTTAATTGTAGGTATTATTACCTCTTTATTTACTGCTATTTTCATCACTCGTTTAATTATTGACTGGTATTCAGCAAAAGGAAAGAAATTTACTTTTACTACAAATATCACTAAAAACTGGTTCAGAAATGTACATGTAGATTTCTTAACGAAACGTAAAATTGCTTATGTAATTTCAATTGGATTTATTGTTGCTGGTTTAGTATCATTATTTACCAATAGCTTGAACTATGGAGTAGATTTCGTAGGAGGTCGTTCTTATGTAGTAAAATTTGATAAAGCTATAAAGCCTACAGAAGTTGCTGATGCATTAAAAGGTGCTTTCGGAAGTTCTCCTGAGGTAAAAACGTATGGTGAAGTAAGTCAATTAAAAATTACTACAAAATACAGAATAGACGAAGAAGGAAACAAAATTGATGATGAAGTAATGAACTTACTTTATAGCAATTTAAAACAATTCATGCCAGCTGGAACAGACTTAGAAACCTTTACTGGTGGATTTGACGGACAGAAAATTGGTATCATGAGTCGTATCAAAGTAGAACCAACTATTGCTGATGATATTAAAACATCTGCACAATGGGCTATCATCGGTTCTTTATTCTTTGTGTTCTTATATATCTTATTCCGTTTCCGTAAATGGCAATATAGTTTAGGAGCTGTTGCAGCTGTATTCCACGATGTATTAGTGGTAATGGGAGTATTTAGTCTTTGCTACAAAATCTTACCTTTTGATATGGAAATTGGACAATCATTTATTGCAGCGATCCTTACAGTAGTTGGATACTCACTGAATGATACCGTGGTAATTTTTGATAGAATTCGTGAATTTAGCGGAATGGACAAAAAAGGAAACTTTGCAACTATTGTAAACAAAGCCTTGAGTAGTACTTTAGGACGTACAATTAATACGTCATTAACAACTTTAGTAGTACTTTCAGCTATTTTCTTCTTTGGAGGAGACTCTATTAAAGGATTTATGTTTGCATTGATTGTAGGTGTAGTTGTAGGTACATATTCGTCATTATTTATTGCGTCACCAATTATGTTTGACACCGTAAATAAGTCCAAAAAGAAAAAATAAAAAACATACATTTTATATAGCATTAACCGTTTTGATACGTCAAAACGGTTTTTGTATTTCAAATTAGCAAGTATAGATGGAATTCATTTTCATCTTAACAATTGATTATTAACTTTGTAGCAAAGTAAGAATATGAGTATTATTAGACTTCACGATAAATATTTTAAGCAGTATATTTCAGAGGATAAGATCCAAGCTGTTGTAAAAAAGATGGCACAAGAAATTGGCAGAGAGTACCAAAACGAAACTCCTATTTTTATAGGTATTTTAAATGGTTGCTTTATGTATATGGCCGATTTTATACGTGAATACCCAGGGAACTGTGAAGTTTCCTTTGTTAAGCTTGCTTCATACACAGGCACCTCTTCTACAGGGGCGGTAAAACAGTTGGTAGGAGTCAATCAAGATTTAGAAGGACGCATCGTCGTTATTTTAGAAGATATTATAGATACTGGGAATACCCTAGAAGAAATCTATAAAATATTTAGTGACAAAAAAGTAAAACAATTAAAAATTGCGACCTTATTCTTCAAACCAGATGTATTTAGAAAGGAATTACCGATAGACCATATAGGAATGTCAATTCCAGACAAGTTTATAGTTGGTTATGGATTGGACTACGACAATCTTGGAAGAAATTTTGGGGCAATTTACCAACTAACAACAAAGCCTAAAATGAAAAACATTGTATTATTTGGTCCTCCAGGAGTTGGAAAGGGAACTCAGGCGGCCATATTAAAAGCAAAGTATAACCTGGTCCACATATCGACAGGTGATATTTTTCGAGATCACATTAAGCGACAAACTGAACTAGGAAAATTAGCGCAATCTTTTATGGACTATGGAAATTTTGTTCCAGACAACGTAACTATAGACATGCTAGAATCAGAAATTGAGAAGAATCCAGATGCCCATGGATTTATTTTTGATGGATTCCCTAGAACTCCTACACAAGCTGTAGCTTTAGACAAGTATCTTACTGAAAAAGGAGAACTTTTAAATGGAATGGTGGCCTTAGAAGTACCAGAAGAAACACTTGTAACACGTATTTTAGAACGCGGAAAAACAAGTGGAAGAGCTGATGACCAAGACGAAGCAAAAATTAGACACCGTTTCCATGAATATCACACAAAAACGGAAATGTTAAAAGACTTCTATTCTGAACAACATAAATACTTTGGTATTAATGGTGTAGGACTTGTAACAGATATTACATCTAGATTGAGTCAGGTTATAGACAATCTTTAGTTCTAATTCACATAATATAAACTGTTTAATTGTACCTTTGTGCGATTAAACAGTTTTTTTAATTTTAAGACAATGACAGAAGGGAATTTTGTAGACTATATAAAAATACATGCATCTTCAGGAAAAGGAGGACAAGGATCAATGCACTTGCATCGCGAAAAATACATCGATAAAGGAGGTCCTGATGGTGGAGATGGTGGTCGTGGAGGACATATTATAGTCCGTGCCGAGCCTAATTCTTGGACATTATATAATTTAAAGTTTAGACAGCACTTTAGAGCCGAACATGGTGGCGCTGGAGGAAAATCTGAAAGTACAGGTAAACAAGGAAGCGACATTTACATTGATGTCCCTTTAGGAACTATTATCCGCGATGGAGATACTTTAGAAGTAATTTTTGAAATTACTAAAGAAAATACGCAACAAATATTGCTACCTGGAGGAAAAGGAGGAAGAGGAAACTCTCACTTTAAATCTTCTACAAATCAAACGCCTCGTTATTCACAACCAGGAATAGATGGACAAGAAGGATGGTTTCAATTGGAGTTAAAAGTATTAGCCGATGTAGGGTTAGTAGGATTTCCTAATGCTGGAAAATCTACTTTATTATCCGTTTTAACCTCTGCTAAGCCCAAAATAGGAGATTATCCATTTACGACCTTAAAACCAAATTTGGGGATTGTAGAATACCGTGGATACCAATCATTTATAATGGCAGACATCCCAGGTATTATAGAAGGTGCCGCGGAAGGAAAAGGATTAGGTCATTACTTTTTAAGACATATAGAACGTAATTCTACGCTGCTCTTTTTAATTCCTGCAGACAGTATGGACATCATAAAAGAGTACAATATTTTACTAAATGAGCTACGCCTACACAATCCAGAATTAATGGATAAACAACGCTTATTAGCCGTTTCTAAATGTGATTTGTTAGACGATGAATTACAAGAAGAAATAGCCAAAGAATTACCAGAAGGTATTGAAACCATTTTTATCTCTTCAGCCATCAATAAAGGAATGATGGAATTGAAAGATAAATTATGGGCTACCTTAAATGATTAATTCTTTATAATTATAGGAAGTGTAAAAGTACTGGAAACAGGAGTTGCACGTTTAATAGCAGGTTGAATTAAAGGTATACTATCCGCACATTGCAATAGCATACGTTTAATTTGACCTAATTTTTTGGAGTTTTCTGAAGCCAATGGCAACAGACTTACGACTCCTTTTTTAGAAATATGCAACTGGATGATTATGGTATCATTCATATCCTGTGAGGACACATATTGAAAACCATCCACACAATCTCTGATATAATTCATCAATATTTTTTGGGAACATTCCCATTGCGCATCCTTGGTATCAAAGGTGCTACATGCTGCATACATCGGATAAGAATCCACTCTTTTTAAATCAATAATAGTATCGACTACAGCACCATTAGGCACCACTTTTTCAGTGCCTTTATCAAAGTAATTACAACTCCAAATACTACTAATAAAAAGGATTGATATAAGGATTCTATTTCGCATCATAATAGTTTTCTATGTGAAAATACAATAAAATAAGTGAACAATCAACAAAACAAAAGACACAATAGCAACTAACTAAACATCAACACCTTCTCTTTTAGAAATATAAGCAGATGGATATACTCCTAGCTTCTTATAAAAAGCTTTTGTAAAAGATTCCCTCGTTTTATAACCAGCTACTTCTGATAAAGCTTTACTTGTATAATGATTTAATTTAGAATTACTATCCAATTGTTCTATGATAAATGCTATACGCAAATCATTCAAATAAACACTAAAGTTAACTCCCTTGGTACTATTTACGACCTTTGACAAATACGTTGAATTTGTATGTAATTGTTGTGCTAACAAATTTAAGGTCATATTGGGGTCAAGAAATCCTTGTTCCGACTCAAATTTATCTAATAATTCTGAGAGCAATCTTACCGTATCTGGTGCTATATTAATGATACTTTTAGAACTAACAGACACCGTATCTAATGGCTCATTATTTTTAAAACTAGAAAATGCAATTTTTAAAGTACTTAACTTTTTCCTAAATAAAAAACCAGCAACAAACAACAGTAATAACAGTCCAAAAACAATCGTATTGTTTTGTTTTTGTTGCTCCAGCAACAAGACTTCAGATTCAATTTCCGCTATCAATAATTCCAGTTCATTCACATTTGACTGTTCAACTTTTAAGCTATCTGACTGTTTTTTTATCCATTGAGATACTAAAGAATCATGCGTATATCTTAATGCCCCATGCAACACATTACCAGCATTAGTAATCGAGTCATGAAAAGAAAGTTCAGCATCTGACGCACCCATTAAGAAACGGCCTTCATCATCATCCAAATGAACAAGATCAACAAACGATATACCACCCGCAGAATCATTTGCAAATATTAAAGAACTCACGACAACAAAGCAGCAAATAAACGCACTAAAAAGAATCTTTTTTAATAAGTGTTTCAAGAAATATATGATTTGAATTAGCGTATGGGGAATTAGATCGATTAATAACAGAATGCCTACTATTAACCGTTTCAAATATACGTATTTTCAATATAACAAAAGCACGTCACTTTATTTAAATTTCTTCTTTTAATTCTCCCTTCAGAAACAGTTTTTTTCTAATATTTGTAATGCGTTGTTTTGCATATTTTGTAAATACCTCATCCCTACTTTCAAACCTATCTACATATTTTTCATACAATCCCAAGGCTATTTTTTTGTCTTTATAATAAGCCTCTGCCGTCACTGCCCATTGGAATAAACCTTTATAAAATCCGTTCCCACTTTGGTAAGATTTCTTAAAATATACGATGGCTTTTTTAAAATCTTTCTCTTCTTGAAAAATAGTAGCATATAAAAACTGAGGAGCACTTAAATCAGGTTCCGCACCAAATAAAGAGAGCATTAGCAGAATTTTAGCCTGCTTAAAGTCCTTTTTCTTGTGATATATATTTGCCAATTTATACGCATATTCCATGCTTTGTCTATCCATTTGAACAGCTTTACCATAATAGACCTGTGCACTATCTAATTGATTCATTTTTTCGAAACAAGCACCTTTTAAACTATTGATTGGCGCATTGGAAAAACGCAGGCTGTCCAAAATATTACAATAGCGAATACTCTGAGTGTACTTTTTATCTTTAAATAAAACAGAAGCCTTTAATTGTAGAAAATTTAAATGTGTTGGATCCAACGCAAGTCCTTTGTCTATAAAAAGTTGTGTGGAATCTTTAAATTTTAAATTTTTATAAAACTTTGCCAACTCAAAAATAGAGGACATATGAACGGTATCTCTCTTATAAGCATCTAAAAACAATTGCCCTGATATATAAAAACGTCCTTGTTTTTTATATATCTTCCCAAGCTGATAACTATAATACGGGTTCGTTTTATCTTTTTTTAAGAGAAACTGATAGATCTTTATAGCATGTTTCTTTTTACGTGTACTACTATACAAACGTGCCAGTTGATTTGCAACTAATAAATTGGACGAATCTTTTACAAATACCTGTTCATACAGGAGAATGGCATTTTTTGCCATTCCCCCAGCATGATAACTTTTGGCTAATTTTATTTGTATAGCCTCCGTCGGGTCCATTTCAAAAGCTTTTTTATAATTATAAATAGCCTTGTTATAATGTCCTATTTGATAATAAATAGCCGCTTTTTCAGTAAAATCTTTAAGTAAAGGCTGTTCTTTCACTTCTAATTCCGTCAAGCGAACTTGATAATCTCCTTGCGTAACCTTTTCAATGAGTGAAGTGCTTTGCGGAAGCACACATACACCATGTAAGACTAGTACGAACCATAGTAACTTTTTCATAGTTTTATTGATTTAAGATTTAGAGTTCTCGAAGCGATTATTTTAATTCAAACTCGCTCCCATTGAATGCTACTTTTGATAGCTAGCAATTAATCTACCCTTAACACTATAGGCAACGAATATTTCACTCCTACAGAAATACCTTTCATTTTACCTGGAATCATTTTTGGAAGTGCGTTAATTACACGAATAGCCTCGTCATGCAATTTTTTATGAGGAGCTCTAGCGCGTACAGTATCCACATTTCCGTCTTTATCAATAGAAAACATCACAAAAATGCGTTTCACACCAGGATCCACCCCAATATTCTTAGACAATTCCGCATTAAAATTTTCTTTTACAAAAGCGTCAATTTTTTGAGTCAGACAGCTTTTAGGGTTTTCAGCGCCTTCACAACCAGGATACACAGGAAAACTTTCTAAAACAGCAAAAGGGATATAATCTTTCGTTTTTTCTTTCATTTTTGCTATTTCAATATTTCTTTTTTCCGCCTCAGGACTAAGCTTCTTAGCAACCTGATTTTTATCAATGTAAAAATGCCAAACACGCTTCCCTTCTGGAGTTAATTTTAAATAAATTTTTCTTTCAATTAAAAAAGAAGAACTTTCATTCCAACGTTTCATGGACATCTTCTCCTTTGCTGTCATATCTTCTTCTGGAATGATCTCTCCATTAAAAACAGTTCCAATAAAAATATGGAAATCACCCTTTGAAATTAATTTCCCTTCATTCTCTTTGGCTTCATTAAAAACATTTTGAATATCTACTTCCTTCTCACAAGAGGTATATATTAACATACTCAACAACACAGGAACTAGTAATAAATACTTTAATTGTTTCATTTTTTTTGATTTGTTTTTTGTGATCATAATAATTCTTTTTTTTATTAATGAATGTTTATAAAACTGATTGACAAACGAAATGTTTTCAACGTTAAATGTATGGGCTAATAAATTATTGAAATATTGCTTTTTATCCGTGTTTTTCAATACCTCGGCATCTGAAAGGTATTCGTGCACCGCGGAAATTCTGTGTTGGTATATATAAATCAAAGGGTTAAACCACATCAGAATTTTTAAAATTTCAAACAGTAATAAATCTAAGGTATGCCACTGCTTACTATGTACCAACTCGTGCTGAACCACCTG
>Ga0209292_1001863_pt1 | contig 25184 bp, 29 predicted proteins | sample GOMGulsemesocosm_2_FD_184634 | JGI IMG/M metagenome (GOLD analysis project Ga0209292, IMG submission 184634) | Methane-oxidizing microbial communities from mesocosms in the Gulf of Mexico - GOM9C Gulf of Mexico (SPAdes) (version 2) | ecosystem: Environmental > Aquatic > Marine > Cold seeps... | reverse complement strand
GCTAGGCAAAGCGTGCCGGCGGCAGCCATTCCGTTTCCGGAACCTACAAACGAAAAAAATCCCCCCTGAGACAAGCCCAGGGGGGATTTTTTAGTATTCATGGTGCCAGAGACGGAATCCAATCATAACCAGAGCCCCTTTAACTGACGAAACCTTTTGATTGAAGTATTTCTAAACACCCCCAAAAGTACCCCCAGATAAGAATGTCATGTCCAAGTTACACGCACATAGTCCTTCTCCTGCGTTCAAACATACTACATGCGATCTCCATCAGTTTACCCTCAACATGGATGTCTTTCTTTACTCATGTTTTAGGTATCATCCTAAGCGCACGGCCTTTTTCATCTGAAGCAATTCCAGCGAATAAGTGCGTATTGTCGATCAGGGTAGTAACGGCAGCACCATAGGATTTTGTGTTCTTCAGCATCCGCTCCTTCGCCGCCCAGGCACTCGTCTTCCTTTTAAACACATCCTCCCACCAATCCCGGCCATACTTCTTCAATAGCTTGGTTTTGATCTCTCTGAATCTTTGCTTGCTGTCTTTACCTTCGAGAGAGGCGATAACACTTGCCCATATCATGCGCTTTTGAAGATCACTTGCCTGCCAAGACTGAGCCTCCAACTGCTCCATGATCTCGGGGTGGACCAGTAGCAATCCTGTTCTTGCCATCCGCTCAAGCCAGAGCAGCTCAGCCTTTTTATAAACTTGCTGCTTTAGACTTGGCCCAATATCTGGACAGCAATCTTTCCATGATTCTAAAGAGTCCATTGCCGCTAGCTGCCGAGCAACGTGTTCCACATCCATTTGGGACTTCCCTTTGTTGGGGGGAGAGCTTCTATCGCTACTAGCGCTGGTGCTGGAGTTGTCGAAACAGACAAATTGATCAAGACCAACCTTCTCAACCAGCCACTTCGGCAAGACCATTATCCGCCGACCATCGCCAAGGTCTTTCATCCCTCTAACTTGCGATCTTGGGATGGTAAATAGGTCGCTATAAAGACTCGCCTGATGATTATTTGTATACCTGTAGTTGCTACCAGATACCTTGTAAGAGCGTTCACTTACGCGCCTAATCGTTACTTCAACCTCGCAGTACTCATTCATAATGTGAACTTTTCGTCTTCCGGTGACATTACTGAGCATTTGTTCAAACACTATCGCTTACCCCACCAGCTAAATAAAGCTCATACCGCTTAGTCGTCACTGTAATATTGCCAATCCACCCCACAGCTATACTGATGGGTGAAGCACAGGTTTCTGTGTGGCGTGTATATTCTCTATGTTGTGTCGGACTTGGAGGTCGTTATGTCTAAGGGTAGCGGTGGCGGTACAAAAGGTGGTGGCAGAAGCGGCAGCAGAGGGCCGTCTAGCCACCCAGGGCCGGGGGGTAATTGGCCAGGGACTACAGGCAATCCGTCTGGTGGTGGCCGTGGAAATGCCCCTACAAAGGGTAAATAGTCAACACGGGGAAGGCTCCATGAACTTAAAATCGAGAGTTGTTCTAGATGATTGCAGGGGGGCTCTCGATGACTTATTTCTTTCTAAAAAGGCCAATACCTGGAGGCGTAGATGGATCATTGCGTTAGTTCTTTTACGAGCGGTTGGCCATGTTCTGGATAAGGTTGACGGTAACTCGTGCCCTCGACTAGGACGGATTGTTAAAGATGAATGGCTAAAACTGAAAGGGACCAAGCCAGAGCCCAAGATTTTCTGGGGATTTATTGAAACGCGGAATCTTGCTATTAAAGAATACGAAATCTTAGCAGGGATCAATATCACTATTACTCCTACTACCGCCCATCTAAACACGAGAACAGGCCAGCAGACGTCAAGCCCACCCGTACCAACCCAGTATGACTATGTGATTCATTCTGGTGCTTATAAAGGGACGCAACAGGCTGAAGTGATCAGAGAGGCTATTGACTGGTGGGACGTGTACCTAACCAAAATTGAAATGAGATATTCCAAATTAGATTCAATAGATTCTGCTGGTCTATAAGTAGCATGTCATCAATCCACACACGTTCACCGCATCTTCGTGCCTAGTATAGGAAACGGGAGGAATACCTAAAATGACCAGCGCCGAGAAGGGTATCGTCCTAGCCAAGAAACACCTAGCCGCAGCCAAGAGGCGCAAGGAAACTGGCGAGATCATCCCGAAATTTTCCCCTGAAGAGAAAGCTAAGAAACTAAAAGAACTCGAGCCGCTGATACGGCGGCTATCGGTAACCGTCCACTAAACCTAAACTCAAGCGTACGTACCTAAGCCCCCAACCGAAAGGAGTGCTCTCTTGGAATCACCTGTAATCTGCGGCGAAGAAGGATGGGTACTTTCCTATTGGCTAGAGCTCGCTACCCAGGAGCATGTCTATCAGTGGCTTCAGGAGAATAAGCCAGAACGCGAGGTGAAGTTCCTTGAGAGAGATACCACAGAAATAGAAAAAGCACTTTTGATCCGTAACGAGCCATTAATCAATCTCGGTTTGGCGCTCTATGGCCAATGCTCGGATACCGGGCGAAAGCTACTTGGCAATAATAACAAGACTATCGATAAGGCTGTTTTATCAGGCACAACAGTACGTCCATCCTTCGTCGGTTCATCCGAATCTTGGGTTGAGCAAGATGGGGTAGTAGCTGGTTTGCTAACGAACGATAGTCGAGAATTACTAGCCACCTTAGTGCAAAACCCAAACCTTCCAGACGATCTACTATTGTCACTTCTCAAAAAAAATGGAGTTTTCAAAGAAATTGAAGAGGAATTGTGGCTCTACCTCATAGGCTCGATTGCTGGTAATCCACGACTCGGCCAACCTTACCCACAGGAGGTAATCGAATTTGAGGATGGCTTTGTGGCGCATCAATACAGCAAAGTAGTGATAGCCGCTTGGGCGCTATTCGCCACTCTAGCTGTGACAAAGGATAATGCCATCCGTCTCGGCTATCTCGGTAAAGCCCTTTATTCAGAACTTCTTGTTGGAGATTTCGATGTCATGGCAGCAATCAAGCGCTGGCATTCAGAGGAATTTGACGACTATTGCGAGCTGGTCCGGAACTGGCTATGCAAGCTACTCACACCATCTAACTTGACTGACGAGCAGTTTTCTAACCTTGCGAAAAGCGACAATGAAAGATTCAGGCGTGCCTACTATCGTCATTGCATGGTCAATGTTGAACGGCTAGATAACATAATCGAGAGTGATGAGGATATGTTGATTCTTGCCCTTACGGACAACAAGCCCTTTTTAGATGGGCGCTTCAGGCCCGAAGTAAATTCCCGAATTGTGAAGCTTGCCTGTGAAGCCGATAGAGATATTCGCCAGTCCTTTATACAGAAAGTCGAAGTTGCCAGAAAACAGAAGGCATGGCTTTTCACTATGGATCGTGACTATTTATGGCTAGTGACCGTGATAGAGCCCGGTATTATCGACACAAACAGCCTACTTCGCTTAACCTCGATACAACAGCAGGTCCTTACGTCGGGAACAGAAGAGTCAAGCCTCACACTAGCTGACATTCAAAAGTATTTTCACCGACTCAGCACTCACCTAGAGCAGCAAATAGGTATCAATCAAGTACTTCTAACTGTGGTAATCATGGGGCTACTGGCAATCTTTTTTCTAAAATAGCAACATCGCAGATTATGCCTCCAGCTCTTCATCAGCTAAGAAGTCTTCCCAAGGCTAAGCTGCCGCTTAAGGCTCTCCGGAATACTCAGCAAAGACCCCATATTCGCCGTCATCTCTGCCTCACGCAGCCGCCAGAAGGTCTCCCAGCGCATATGCTTTGGCTTGCGGTAAGGCACCGGTATCGTGAGATTGTTTGAAGCACCGAGCTTGGCCCTAACTGCTCTAGCCTTTCGGCGCAGTCTATCGGCCCTGTCTTCCCCCTGGCTGGCATATGGCAACCTGTAGCAGTGCCGACACAGGAAGTAGGTGCCGACGCCATACAGGCTTACTACGCGCCTTGAGCACTGCGGGCACGAGAACCACAGGCGCTCCCCTCCATAGCGGCAAGGCGTTCTGTCTAAGCTCACCCGCTGCTCTATCGGCCGCCAGTCATCACCGCGCTTCTCTTTGTAGCTTAGAACTAGGGCGTCTTCTGTCACCCGGTAACCGACCGAACCACAGGGTTTACCACGAACCGACCAAGATAGACTGCCGCTGTATCCAGGCACCAAGCAACGCTGCTTGTTCAGGTAGCGAATATCTATACTGGTGGCGTTGTCGGTACTGTGGGCTCGATACCCGCTGCGCCCTGAACCCCATCCACCCATACTGCCTCCAAGTATATTTTCACGAAATCATTAGGGAAATTAGTGTTTACCTCAGCGGCTTGATACGGCTCGCCGAGTAGTTATTGGCAGTGGCATCCTTGTAACCCTTGCCCCGCTCCTTGGCTAAGTAGGAGATCCGATAGAAGGCTTTGCCGTAGGTCTCTGGGTCATTGCGCGCTACCATCGTGTAGCAGGCCCGAGGGGTATAAGGCTTGGGTTCATTGCGGGTTTCCCAGTAGCGCTCGATCCAGCTTATGAGCTTCGAGGGGTGACGGATCTTGTGCCCATTGAGCATAAACACCAGGTGATAGTGCTGGCTCTTGGCCTTCTCCATCTCCCTAACCCACAAATGGCCGACCAACTCCAAACCGTACTTATCCCCGAGCCAGCCCTTAAAGCGCCGCATCATCATCGACAGCTTTTCGTTGTTGCCACTGTATTCGCACAGGTGAAGATCCAAACGGAACACCAACACCCGTGAGTAGCGTGAAAGCATGGCATCCATCTGCCCTTGAGCCGCCTTCAATATGGTCGAATAGCATCCATAGCGCTTGGTCACATTGATTTCTAACTCACCCGTTTTGTGACGCCACACAGGCACCCGAATGACTGGGCTATCCAAGCGCTGGGGATTCTTGCCCATCCCCGGACAGAGAGAATTTACCTAATGCCACACACGCTATAAGCCCTAAGATCACCCTAAGGTTTTCTGTATAGATATTATGAAAAACCGGCGGGATATTGTCGGTAAGGAATACCTGTAGGTCGCATAGCAGCAGGGCGGCATGACGAAAAGCGAGCATCAACTGGGGGGACAATATCGCCTGCTTACTCCTTATCATCTTCGCCCCCAATTTCACTCACGCTCACCGCCTGTAACTCAGGCGGATAAGGCTGAACAATTTGGCCAGCGCCTGCCAGCGCCGCGATAACGGCTAGTTGCTTGTCTGCCGCTTGAACCGTTACGAAATGAGTGTGGGCCTCAATGACCTCAATACGATATTTCATAGTTGAGGCTCCAGCTCTAGACTCATTTGCACACGTGCCCGAGCCGCCTCCTCACTCGCCAAAGCAATGGGCAACCTTGACGTTTCTCGCTCGGCTTGATTTAGAGAGCGTCCACTGAGCTCCAACTCGGCTTCCAACCTCGCCACCTCATCCTTCTGGCGGTCTTGCTCTAAATGACGACTATCCAACCGGTACAGGCCTTTGCTGATGCCTAGGTTGGGTATCCGCCAAAAGCCATGCGTTTGCCCTCTCAGGGCTTGTAGTGCGGATCTTGGATCAGCCCCCGCCAAAGCCAAGCAGAGCTCATCACGGCCATGCTCGCGCCCATCTGTCAGTACAGCCAAAACTTTATAGGACTGGGTTCCTAACGAGGGTAGGTACTCGCGTGGCACATGACTAAGCGCATCAAGGGTTGCCCCTTTAGCCCTGAGTTTCGAGGTAGTACTCGCTGTATTGCTCATCGACTCAACCCTCCTGCTCGGCGGCAAGTTGATCGATCAGAGCGCGTACGTCTTCAGCTCTCCAGGTGGTGATTTGCGGGGATAACTTAATGCCTTGTGGAGCCTTACCGGATTTCACCCATCGCCACCATGTAGCTGGGCTGATCGGCAGCACATCAAGTATTTGGGGAATTCGGACTAGACCGAACTCAGGGAAGGGCTGCGGCAAGATTACCGCGTGGGTTGTTAGCTGAGCTGGTTTGTTCATGGCTGCGCCTCACTGGTTGCTGTTGATTCAGTGAAGCCAGCTTAATTTGAGCGGCGAATAAGCCTGGGTTCAAAAACTAAGCTAGTTTTCCTTATTCTTGATTTCTTTCGTGACTACCCCCGAACAGACACCCAATATTTTAGTAAATCATCGTTACAAACTTCGTATGACCACAGTGTAGGCACGTTATATATCTTCCTTTTAGACCTTGGGTGCTCAAGGTGATCAAAACGCCGTAAATCACCTTCAACTTTTTTGATTGCCCGCTTAATTTCCTGACTATCTGGCTCCAACAAATCGTCACACACCTCGAAAGCGCCACACACCTCGGCAATCAGTTCAACCGGAGCCGCAGGGCGATAACCAAAGTTTGCAGCAATAGCTGGCCGTCCCTCCTTGATGGCCACGTCTCTAGCTAAACCCCTTCCGAAAACCCTTGAATATAGAAGGTAAAACCTTCTAACGAACAACGCTCGAAAGTTATTCACACCCTCGTTTGTCAGCATCAGGTAGTCTTCAGGCGTGAGGAACCCTTCAGGCGTCTCGTTTACACATAAGCTCTCTAATTGGCCCAAGAACTCCTCGGCAGGCTCAAACGAGGGTACCGATGACAAAGCGTCCCTTAATTCTTTTGCTTTTTTGTATACGCGATCTAGCTGTCGGTCTCTTGGCTTCAGAAATTTCTTCAAATCCATGCTGTCTAGCTTATGAGCAAAGTACAAAGAGGCACAAATTACCCCTTTAGCCGCAAGGCCGACTCCAACGGGAGAAGAAGACGAACCTTTCACCGCATCGCATAATAACTCATCACTTTCAGCTCTTTTCAAGGCTAGAGAAAGAGAGAGATTATCCGCAAATAGCTGGTTGATTGGGTGCCCATCACTGGTTAGGTGTTCGAAAATTCGCCTCCGTTCTTCACCAACTGGGGCGCAGAAGGCCCTACTAGCTCGAGAAACAACCTGCTCGCCCAGTTGCGTCAACTCGAATAAGTGATTCATATAGTGCCTAGGATGTACTCGGTACTTCCTAGGCTTGGGCTGAATTAGCACCCTCGGCCTCTGGTTTAAGACAGGCTTCCATCGAAGCCTGTCCGCTTCACACCAACGCCTCTTCATTATCTCTTTGATCTTTCCCCTTTTCTTACCAAATTCCTCACGAACAACTAGCTGTTCGTCTCTTCTTGGACTTCGTCGAATAGCATCCAAGACGAACAGTTCATAAAAATTCTTTGCGTATAGCCTGATTTCTTCCCAAGGTAGATCATATTCAGAACTGCTCACTCCCACCCCCTAATTATTCAATCCAAACGACTAAGTTGATTTACCTCGCCTGCTTGAAATCACCCGCAACCACATTCCCCGACTTCGCCTGATGTGCCAGATCGTCCAGATAATCCGACCAGTGCTGAATCATGCCCGTGCGCTGCTCTAGATGCTTAGTGCGGTTGTAAGCGCGGCCTAGCGGGTCTTTCACACTGCGGCCAGACTGGTGCTCTATCCACTCGACGCGAAAGCCTAGGCGCTCATCGAGCATGGTGCGGGCCGTGGCCCTGAAGCCGTGAAAGCTTTGTTGGCTAGCCGTGCAATAACCCATGTTGCGCAGCGCCTTATTGACCGATTCAGGACTGGCGGGCTTGGCGTGGTCGCGCTGATTGGGAAATACAAAACGGTTCGCGCCGGTAAGCGGTTGAATATCCCGCAGCAGCTCGACGGCCTGACGGCTCAGCGGCACCAAGTGGTCGTGCTCGCGCGTCTTGCGCTCTTTCTTGCGCTCTTTGGGGATATTCCAAAGCTTGGCGTCTAAATCCAGCTCAGCCCACTCCATAGCCGCCAGTTCCCCCGGGCGCTGAAACAGCAGCGGCGCCAATGCCAGCATGGTGCGAATAATAGGGGTGCCCTGATACTGCTCAATCTTTACCAGCAAGCGACCAAGTTCGGCTGGCTCGGTAATGGCGGCGCGGTGCGTTACCCGCTTCTTGGTAAGAGCGCCGGCCAGATCGGTGGCCGGATTGTGTTTAGCGCGTTGAGTTTGCTTGGCATAGCGGCACACCTGATTAAGCACTTGGCGGCCATTGTGGGCGGTATCTATAGCGCCCCGAGCTTCTATGCGCTGTAGGCAGGTGAGTAGATCGTAAGTTTCTAATTCGCTAATAGCGCGATTGCCCAGGTAGGGCAGCAGGTCGTTATCCAATAGCGCGCGGCGTTTCTTGGCGGTGGCCGGTGCCCACTCGGGTAGCTGCTTGGCGTACCACTCATTGGCAAGGGCTGCGAAGGTATTGACCGCAGCCTTATACTTGCCAGCCTTGAGCGCGCGCTTAACTTCACCCGGATCCAAATCATTGGCCAGTTGTTTATGAGCCGTGGTGCAAAGTTCGCGGGCTTCAGCGAGGGATAATGCGGGGTAGGTACCGAAGGAAAGCAGCTTCTCCTTGCCGAAAAAACGGTACTTCATACGCCAATAGCGGCTGCCATTCTTTTTGGCAAGCAGGTAGAGGCCGCGGCCATCGGCAAGCTTGTTGTCGATCAGCTTGCCGTCCTTATCCTTCGGCTTGGCATTCTTAACAGCGGTAGCGGTTAGCTTCATCACATCCCCCAAACGTCCATATGGCGGGTCATTGAGCTCAATTTGGGGGTACTTGATGTTGGCGCTTGACCAAGTACCCCCAGAAACACCCCCAAAAGCAGTGAGATATGGGGGTATGTATTGAGACGGCGTGATAGGAGTATAAACGAAAAAAGCCCGCTAGGAAGCGGGCTCTTAGAGGGTGTGACACTTGCCGACACCAAAATATGGTGCCCAGAGACGGAATCGAACCGCCGACACGAGGATTTTCAATCCTCTGCTCTACCGACTGAGCTATCTGGGCTTCATCGCTTCGACAACAACTTTGCTGTCTCGATGAGGCGCGTATTAAACCCGTTCATCGTAGATGAGTCAACAGCTAAGGGGTTGTTTTTATAGCTTTTCTCTATTCAGACATCTTGCCCTATTCGCAGGCGGGATCTACTTATCATTCTGCGGCACGTAACCATCCACGGCGTCATAACCTTCGCTGGATAGGAACTTGTCCAACTGGTCCTGCAGGTAGGTGCGGGCGGTAAGGTCCATCATGTTGAGGTGTTTTTCGTTGATGAGCATAGTCTGGTGTGCCATCCACTCGCCCCAGGCCTGCTTGGAGACATGCTCAAACAAGTCCTGACCGCGTGCGCCCGGCTGCGGCGCCATGGCCAAGCCTTCCATTTCTTTCTGATACTTGCGACAAAAAACCATACGAGCCATGTTTGTTTCCTCATTCCATCTTGTGACCCTCGCCACGCGAGTGTGTGCAGGTTTATACACCGAGCACTGACGCAGGGCCAGAGGCGGTCTACTTTAGTTGCTCTCTAGTTCCTCTCTAGTCGCCAAGCGGTTGCAGCTCTCGCAGTTTATCCAGCAAGCCTTTCACCGGGGCCGCCAGGCCCAAAGTTTGAGGGGCCGCCAAGCTGTACCAACACACCGCCGCTTCACCGACGTTGGCGGGCAGCGATTCGACATCAATCAACACCGGCGTGATATCCAGGTGATAATGGCTGAAGGTGTGTCGAAAGCTGTCCCACTGCTCGCGCAGCTGGCCGGTTATCGGCAGGCGCCCGGTTAGCCCCTGAGCCAGCTCTTCAACACTGTCGAGGCCTTCGCCCAGCTCGGGGAAACTCCACAAACCGCCCCAAATACCCGTTGGCGGGCGCTGCTCTAACAACAGTTCACCGGCAGGGTTACGCAACATCAGCAGTTGCGTGGCCTTAACCGGCTTAGCTTTCTTCGGTTTGCTGTTGGGAAAGTCCGTTGCGCGGCCCTGGGCGTGCGCCAAGCACTCGCGCTGCAGCGGGCAGTCACCGCAACGCGGCTTTGAGCGGGTGCAGAGGGTCGCCCCCAAATCCATCATCACCTGGGTGTAGTGGTCGCAGCGCGCTTGGGGTGTCAGCGCTTCGGCAATCAACCAGAGGTCTTTCAGCACCTTGCCCTGTCCCGGCCAGCCTTCGACCGCAAACACACGGGTGAGCACGCGTTTGACGTTGCCGTCGAGAATAGCGGCATTGACGCCCATGGATAGGCTGGCGATGGCGCCCGCCGTCGAGCGCCCAATACCCGGCAGGTCACTGAGAGCCTCCACCGAAGCCGGGAACTCAGCGGCGTATTCATCGACCACCCGCTGCGCACACTTGTGCAGGTTGCGGGCGCGGGCGTAATAGCCCAGCCCCGTCCACAGGTGCAGTACATCGTCTATGGGCGCCGCGGCCAGATCACTGACGGTCGGGAAACGTGCCATGAAGCGCTCGAAGTAACCGATCACCGTGGCCACCTGGGTTTGCTGCAGCATAATTTCCGACACCCACACCCGGTAGGGGTTTACCCCCTGCTGCCAAGGCAGGTGTGTGCGCCCGTGCTGGTCAAACCAGTGCAACACGCGCGGGGCAAAATCGGGTATCAGCGCCGCCGCGTCGGCGCCGCTGATCATAGGGTTAGAGCTTGAGGTCATGGCTTACCGTCTTAAACATATAGGGCTTCATCTTCGAGCGCTGAGTGGACAGCCAAGTGCTAGCGGTTAAATAGGCCCTTAAAGAGCTTGCCGCCAATATCGTCACCCAACTTCTTTTTCAGTTTGTCTTCGAGCTTATTGATCTTGTTACCGACCTTTTCTTTCGCGCGGGCCTTAGCCTCATCACGCAACAGTTCGTCGACCCGCGCTTTATCTGGGCCGCAGGTACGGGCGCCTATGCTATCGAAATTTCCAGCGCAGCGCAGGGGTAACTCACGATCGCGCCAGCGGTCGGCCAGCTGGCAGCCTCGTGTCACGTCTGCTTGGCCGCCCACCAAGGCTTCGGCCTCAATATCAAAATCACCTTTCAGGTAGTTGCTGTCACCTCGGCCCTTGAGCTGAAAGTGTTCCACCCCAGCCTGCAGCTTGTTAATGGTCATCTCAGTACCGACCAGCGCCAGGTCGACGCGTACATCGTTCAGGTTTGTCAGCCCTTTCCAACTCTGCTCCGCCAAGCCTTTGCCGCTCAAACTGGCCGCCAGCTCACAGAAGCCTTTCTCAACATCCAGCTGGTGTACGGTCAATTGATTGGCCAATAACTTCGCGCTGGCCTTAAGGCCCAGCTGCCAATCGCGCAGACTCTGTCCTTTTGAGGCCAAATCAAAGGCAATGTTGACTTGGCCCGCCAGCGTCGGCTGTGGCTCTTCACCCGCTGACTGCTCGCCGCTTTGTAGCGCCAGCGCCTCCAGCAAGGGTGCCAGCGACAAGCTCGTCAAATCACCTTTGGCCGAAACCTTGGCGAGTGATTGGCGCGCATCCAAGCGTCCCTGCAGGGCCAGGCGTCCGCCGTAGAGACTGGCCGCTAGCTGCTCAAGGTGCAGGTCCCCAGCGTTGGCCTGCACACTAAGGCTGGTATCGGTGATGGCGAGGCCGGATAGCTGTAATTGCTGCAAGGTCAGGTCGGCATTTAACGTCAGCGCCTTAAGGCCGTCCAGCGGCAGAGTCTCACTTGACAGCAAGGGGCTGACGGCGACATCACTCGGGGCCGATTTTATAACCGACGCCTGCTGATCGCCTGCAACGGCGGGAGGCAGGTAGCGGTCAACGTTCAGCTGATCGCCCTTGAGCTGCAGGGTCAATCCGCCGCCCTGAGCCATGACCACAGAGCCCAGCAGGCTGGTTTTATCCAATTGAAGAACCAGATTACTCAACTGCCACGTTTGATCCGCACCGGACAGATCCGCCTCCAGTGAGAGATGCGTTAACGCATCGGCGGCGGCCATCGGCGGCCGCTCAATGTTTAACGCCGTCAACCAAGCCGCGACATTCATCGGTGCCAGCGAGAGGTGGAAGTCTGGGGCGAGTGGTTGCAAAGCCGAAGTTCCGGTGAGTCTCAGCTGAATGGTCTCGCTCGGCGCCTCAAGGGTGGCAACGGTTAACAGCAGGGAGGCAATGTTCAACGCGCCCGCTTTGGCGTCGAGACTCATCTCGCCCTGACTTTGGAAACTCAGTGCAGGCAGTTCGTCCAAACGCACCCAAAAGTCCTGCTCTAGGCTGAACGGCTGGCCAGCAAAGTTAATGTTGAGGGCGTTGAGGTTCCAATTTTCTAGCTGGCTGCGACTGCCCGCCTGACGGTCCTCCAACAAAACACTGGCGTCTTCAATGCGCAGCTGCTCAATCGCCAGGGTCAATGGTTTGCTGCTGTCCGCCGCAGCGCTTTTATTCACGTCTCGGTTATCAGCCGCGCGCTGCCCAGACTCGTCTGTGGCGGCTGACAACTCCCAATTCACCCGACCCTGGGTATCGCGCAGGGCATGAATGCGAGCCCCCTTTAGCAGCACACCCGACACCTGTACCTGCCCTTGCAGCAGCGGCATGACGGCCACTGAAGCGGCCAGCTCTTCTGCGCGCAACAAACTAGCCCCAGCGGTGGCCAGCTCTACCTGCTCCACGCGCAGACCCAGTTGCGGGAAAAACTGCCAGCCAATGTCGCCGTGCAATCTGAGCGGCACACCCTGCTGCTGCGCCGCCGCTTCAATGTCAGCTTTAAAGTCGTTGGGGTCGAGCACCTGGGTTAGGTAAATAAAACCACCCACCAGTATTAGCAGGAGCAACATGACGAGGGTGGCGAACGTTTTAACAAGCAAGCGCATGGCGATTCCTTTGCATACGGGTAGAGCGGCGTCACACGAACGCAGCAACTACTTTATACGGATAGAGCAACAGTGGCCGCAGTCTAGCGGAGCGATTCGATCTGCGACAATGATGTTAGACGCCGCATGCACAATTAATTCACACCGCCCATGAATAACGGGGCCATATTTTGTTTGCGTATGTAAATAAGAATCCTTATCATCGCTAACTATTACCGTCGAACTTCTTATTGTTGAGGCCTACATGATTCGCTCCCACTCCCGCCTGTTGAAAAGCTCACTGGCCGCGCTGACCGCCGCCTCCACTTTATTGCTGGCCGCCTGTGGCAGTGACAGCAGTGCTCCCGCCACTGAGATGACAGACGCTAAGCCGACTATTACGGTGTATACCTCGCGCAATGAGCACCTGGTTAAGCCGCTCTTCGACCAGTACACAAAAGAGACCGGCTCCGAGATTCGCTACATTACCGATAAAGCCGGCGCACTGATTCAGCGCCTGAAGGCCGAGGGAGCAACCACGCCAGCCGACATGCTGATCACGGTGGATGTGGGTAACCTCTGGCAAGCTGCCAACGAAGGTCTATTCCGCAGCATTGATTCCACTGTGCTGGACACCAATATTCCAGCAGAGCTGCAGAGCTCAAACAACGAGTGGTTCGGTCTGTCGGTGCGCGCCCGCACCATCGTCTACTCGACGGAACGCGTAAAACCCGAAGACCTGAGCACTTACGAAGCGCTGGCCGAGCCTCAATGGCAGGGCCGCCTGTGTCTGCGCACATCAAAAAAGGTGTACAACCAGTCGCTGGTCGCCACCATGATCAACAGTCAGGGTGAAGCCGCCACCGAAGAAACCGTTAAAGGCTGGGTCAACAATCTCGCCACGGCGCCCTTCTCCAACGACACCAAAGCCATGGAAGCCGTATTGGCCGGCCAGTGTGATGCCACCATCGTCAATACCTACTACTTTGGCCGCGTGCTGAAGAAGAACCCTGAAACCAAACTGGCCCTGTTTTGGCCAAACCAGAGCGATCGCGGTGTGCACATCAACGTCTCTGGCGCCGGTATCACCCAACACGCCAAGCAACCAGAAGCCGCTCAGGCCTTGCTCGAGTGGTTGTCTAGCCCAACGGCTCAGGCGCAGCTGGCGCAAAGCAACCAGGAATACCCAGCCAATCCATTGGTTAAACCTTCCGCAGAGGTGGCCGCATGGGGCGACTTTAAAGCCGATGCGATCAACGTTGAAGCCGCCGGCAGTCAGCAAACTGCCGCCGTACGCTTGATGGATAGGGCCCAATACCACTAAGCTGCGCGCCCTGATCTTCTAACTAAGTAGGGCCGCCCCTTTTGCCGCACAGCCAAACTTCCGCCCACAACCAGCGTTTATCGCGCTGGTTGTGGCAAGCCCCCAGCCTACTGGCTGCCCTGCTGGTACTGCTGCCCCTCAGCGTGATTTTCTTCAGCTGGAGCAGTAATGAAACCGAGATTTGGCAGCACCTGATCGAAACACAACTCGGCCGCCTGCTGCAAAATACCTTTTTGCTGCTCGTAGGCGTCGGAGTTTGGAGCATGCTGCTGGGCGTCAGCCTCGCCTGGTTAATCGCCCTGTGTGAATTCCCCGGCCGCCGCCTGCTCGACTGGGCGCTGATGCTGCCGCTCGCCATCCCCACCTATGTGGTCGCGTTTGTTGCTCTCGGCTTGCTCAGCTACAGCGGTCCGGTGCAGAGCCTGATGCGCGAGTGGTTTGGCAATGATGTCTGGTTCCCGGATATTCGCGGTCCGGCGGGTGTTGTGTTCGTCATGACCACCGTGCTCTACCCCTATGTTTACATGCTCGCGCGCAGCGCCTTTTTGGCTCAAGGACGCGGCCTGATGGACGCCTCACGGCTGCTCGGCCAAGGGCCCTGGAAGAGTTTCTTCAAGGTCGCCCTGCCGATGGCTCGCCCCGCCATTGCCGCCGGTGTCGCACTGGCCTTGATGGAGACACTGGCCGATTTCGGCGCTGTGTCGGTGTTTAACTTCGACACCTTCACCACCGCCATTTATAAATCGTGGTTTGGCCTGTTCAACATCACCGCCGCCGCCCAGCTGGCCTCGCTGCTGTTGCTGTTTGTCGCCGTTGCGCTCTACGCCGAACAGGGCGCCCGGGGCAAGGGTCGTCTCCACCAGGCGCAACGACGCGACGATGGCGAGCGCTATATACTCAGAGGCCCTCTGGCTTGGCTGGCCTCTGGCTATTGCGCTGGGGTGGTGTTGATTGCGTTCATTGTGCCAGTATCACAGCTGCTGCTCTGGGCTTGGGAAAGCCACGCCACGGAGATGAACAGTCGCTACTGGCAACTGATTGTCCGCACCTTTAGCCTCGGCGGTATCGCCGCAGTTTGCGCCCTGCTGCTGGCCCTGCTGGTGGCCTACAACCAGCGTTTGCAGCACCGCCGCCAACCCAACCTGCTCGAACGCACCGCCAGCCTCGGTTATGCCCTGCCAGGCTCCGTGCTCGCCGTGGGCATCATGCTGGCCTTCGCGCAGCTCGACCGTCATCTCATCAACCCACTGCAAGCGTTATTGGGTCAGGCGCCATCGCAGGTGCTGGTGGGCAGTCTGTTGGCACTGATACTGGCCTATGTCGTGCGTTTCTTCTCGGTTGCCTTCGGCCCCATTCACTCAAGCTTTGAACGCATCAAACCGAGCTTTCAAGAAGCCGCACAGACCTTGGGCAGCAATCGCTGGCAGGTGCTAAAACGTATCTACCTGCCATTGCTGACACCCGGGTTATTGACCGCGTTGCTGCTGGTGTTTGTTGATACCATGAAAGAAATGCCGGCCACTTTGCTGCTGCGCCCCTTCGGCTGGGACACACTGGCGGTGCGTATCTATGAAATGACCTCCGAGGGTGAATGGGAACGCGCGGCCTTGCCAGCATTGACGCTGATTCTTATCAGTATTCCACCAGTGGTTATTTTGATTCGCCGCTCGCGCAATGGTTAAGGAAGTAGGCCGAGCGCTGATGTATGTCAGCATTGCCGCAGCTGTGGTGACCCTGATCCGTCGATCTCGCAATGGCTAAGGAAATAGACCGAGCGCTGATGTATGTCAGCATTGCCGCAGCGGTGGTGACCCTGATCCGTCGATCTCGCAATGGCAAAAATAAGCCCAACAAGTTCGCCGCACGAGGGGCGCGCTCCCAGGCCATAATAGCGGCTCTTTTGAGCATTTATTAGACGCGGAAAAGCCTATAGAATACGCGCCTTTTTACGGCGCCAGTCTGCTTACAGGCCTTGGGCCGCTATATTGTTCGTCACTGACACCTTTTGGGAAGACTATTATGGGCCAGCAAACCGCACTCTTTGCTCAACACCAGGCTATGGGTGGCAAGATCGTCGACTTTGGCGGCTGGGATATGCCCGTCAACTACGGCTCACAGATCGAAGAACACAAACACGTGCGCGGCGACGTCGGCATGTTTGATGTTTCCCATATGACCATTGTCGACATCAAGGGCGCCGACGCTAAGGCCTACTTACAACGCCTGCTGGCCAATGACGTTACCCGCATAGAGAACATAAAAGGCAAGGCGCTCTACAGCGCCATGTTGAATGAAAGCGGCGGCGTCATCGATGACCTGATCGTCTACAACATGGATGGCTGGTTCCGCACCGTGGTCAATTGCGGCACTCGAGCAAAAGATCTGGCGTGGATGGAAAAGCAGGCAAGCCACTTTGACGTCTCCATCACCGAGCAGCCGGAGCTGGCGATCATTGCCGTGCAGGGCCCTAACGCCATCGCAAAGGCCAGCGCCACCATGAGCGCTGAGCAAGCTGCGGCTGCGGCCGAGCTCAGCGTATTCCAAGGGGCTGAAGTGGCGGATTGGTTTATCGCTCGCACCGGCTACACGGGTGAAGACGGTTTGGAGGTTATGCTGCCTAACGCTGAGGTTGAAGCTTTTTGGCTCGCGTTGAATGCCCAAGGTATCGCCCCCTGTGGACTGGCTGCACGCGATACCCTGCGCCTAGAAGCGGGCATGAACCTGTACGGCAACGACATGGACGACAGCGTCTCCCCGCTGGCCGCGAACATGGGCTGGACCATTGCCTGGCAACCCAGCGAGCGCAACTTTATTGGTCGCACAGCGCTGGAAGCTCAAAAAGCCGCCGGCGATCAGCACAAGCTCGTCGGCCTGGTGATGGAAGCCAAGGGCGTGTTACGCGGACACCAGAAGGTCATAGTTTCGGGCTGCGAGGAGACCGGAGAAATCACCAGCGGTACCTTCTCACCAACTCTGGGCTACTCTATTGCTTTGGCCCGTGTACCGCGCACCATCGGTGATACCGCGTTGGTCGAAATGCGCAACAAGCAGGTCGAAGTCAAAGTGGTGAAACCCAGCTTCGTGCGCCATGGACAATCGCAACTTTAAGCCGTCGTTTAGCGCGGACAGAAAAACTTATTTTTCAATCGCCGCTCAAGGTCTTACACTGTGCGGTATTGATGTATTTTAATTACTAAAAATCAGGTCTCGCCGCTGTGCGAACCCATTGATAATAAAGAGCCAGAGGACAACATTATGAGCGAACTCCGCAGCGAGCTGAAATACCTATCAAGCCACGAGTGGGCCCGTGTCGAAGAAGACGGCACAGTGACCATCGGCATTACCGATCACGCCCAAGACAGCCTTGGCGATGTTGTTTACGTTGAAGCACCAGACGTTGGCAGCACCGTCACTGCAGGTGAAGAAGCCGGTGTGGTGGAGTCGGTTAAGGCCGCCTCTGACATCTACTCACTGGTATCCGGTGAAGTCATTGCCATCAACGAAGCGCTGGAAGAGACCCCAGAAACCGTCAACGAATCACCATATGATGAAGGTTGGTTCTTCAAGGTTAAGCCGTCTGATATCTCTGAGCTGGACAGCGCTCTGGATGCCGAAGCCTACAAGGCTCTTTGCGAAGACGAATAACCGGTCGTTTTCGAACACAAAAAGGCCGCCACCCTAAACAGGTAGCGGCCTTTTTTATGTTCAGGATGAACGGTATGTCGCGGCGTCACGGATGACGAGGAGCGACTTGCCTACAGGATGTAGGTATACCCGGATTCAAGGATGAATATAAAGGGTACGTCTACAGGATGTAGGGCTGGCTTTTGCTCCTGCAAAACCAGCACTTCCACCCTCCTTGGTGGTCGTATACCTGGTGCCCATGGATGGGCAAGGAAGGTATGCACAGGGTGAGCGGTATGTTGCTACTTTTGAATCACCAGCTGATTAAAAAACAGATCGGTGAGGCCACTCTCGCCCTCCTCCGCTTCCAATATCGCGCTAATTTCAGTCATCGCCGCCTGTCGTAGCAGCTCCTTACCTTCTTGTGTGTCCAGGTCTTCATCGCTCTGCTTGCTGAACAAGAGAATCAAATTATTGCGAATATAGGGCATGTGATGACGAATGGTATTGGCTGATTTACTGTTGGCTACCCTCACCGAGACGCTGGCTTTCATATATTTTAATCGACCTTGGCCACCGTAATTAACCACAAACGGTGGCTTTAAGGGTATGTAAATTGCTTTGGCTGGCGCCTGTTCCTCAGGCGTCTGGGCCCAGCTATCAGAGCCCCAGAGCAATGCCAGTAGCAAACACAACACCCCGACCACAGTTTTCGGGCTGGCATCGGGACGATAAAAAATTGAACTCTTGAACGTCATAGCGCTCTGTTTCTCCGTATTAACTGGATACTAAGCAGCGCCTTAACGCGCTGCTTTTAGCTAAATCATCAATCACGATGCACGTATTGTGAAGCGGATTAATTTCCCTTAGTGTAGCGCGACTTCAATGAGAACCTATCATGCCACTTTCCATTCGTCAGACCCATCTTCTCATAGCCTTCGGCTGTCTCGGACTAATCTTGACCGCACTGCTGATGCAGTACCAGTTTGATTTGGCTCCCTGCCCGCTGTGTATCACCCAGCGAATATTTGTCATTGCCGTGGGGCTGACATCGCTCTTTGCCGCACTGCATAACCCAGCCCTTTTGGGGCAGCGGATGTATGGCCTATTGGGCATGCTGTTCGGCGCGATAGGAACCGGTTTCGCCGCTCGCCACATGTGGCTACAGAGCCTGCCCGAAGACTTGGCACCCGCCTGCGGGCCGCCACTGGGGTTTATGTTTGAGAATTTTCCGCTGACGCAAGCCTTTGAGCTGCTGCTGCAGGGCGACGGCAACTGCGCCAAGACCGTCTTTAGCTTTCTCGGCCTTAGTATTCCTGGTTGGACGGCGGTGGCGTTTGTTGGGCTTGTCGCCCTGTGCCTTTATCAGACCTTGCGTCGTCGTTAATTACCTGCGAGCCAGATCATGTTACAAGGTTTGATTATTCTGCTGTTGTTTCAGCTATCCGGCGAGGCACTTGTAGCCCTGCTTGACCTGCCGGTACCCGGCACAGTGGTCGGCATGCTGCTGCTGTGGCTGGGTTTGCATCTTAAGTCAGGCCCCTCCGACGGCTTGAGAAAAACCAGCACACAACTCGTGCAGCACCTGAGCCTGTTATTTCTGCCCGCAGGTGTTGGCTTGTTTTTTTTGCCCCCGCACATTCAGCAGCACTGGCCAGCTATGGTCGGCGCCATTGTTGTCGCTACCTTTCTTTCAATGCTCTTCAGCGGCTGGCTACTGAAGTGTTTTAGCAAGGGCAACGGCTGATGTTAAACACGCTTATACAGCACAGCCAGGATTTCTGGCACGCTTTGCAACACCGAGTCCTGTTCGGCTTACTACTGACCTTGGTAACCTATCAGTTAGGCCTGTGGCTCTACCAATACTCTGGCCGAAAACTGTTGCTGCACCCGCTTATCATCAGCGTGATCGCCATCAGTGCGACACTGCAACTGATCGACCTGCCTTACGCGCAATATCTAAAAGCCAATGAGCTCCTGTATTTTTTGCTGGGTCCCGCGACCGTCGCGCTCGCCATCCCTCTGCATCAAGAATTTCACAACCTGCGTAAGCTCGCCTTGCCAGCGCTGCTGACGGTATTGATCGGCGGCAGCTTTGCCGCGGCAGCGGCCGTTGCCATCGCCTGGGCCCTCGGCGGCTCTGATATCGTGCTGCTGTCACTGTCCCCCAAGTCAGTCACCACACCGATTGCCCTAAGTATTTCCACGACCATTAACGCACTGCCCAGCCTTACCACCGCGGCGGTGGTCGTCACCGGTATCGCCGGCGTGTTAATGAGCCCTTTGGCATTTTACCTACTGCGCCTACACGACCCGCGTCTACAGGGCATCGTCTTGGGCATCAACGCACACGCCGTCGGCACGGCCCGCAGCTTTGAAATCAACCCCAGCATGGGCGCATTTGCAAGCCTCGCCATGGGCTTAACCGGCACGTTTACTGCGTTGCTTCTACCGTACCTCGTGAGACTTTTTTAAAAGTGCCCATTAAAAACCAACCTCAGCGACCGCCTGCCACTCAAACACGAACATCAATGGCTGAGCTTTTAAGTGCACATTTCACTTGCTGTCAGCGAGCCTAGGCCTTATCTTCGTTACTACACAGTCAGTAATACAGGCTGCGCAAGACGACCGAAATCAGGCCCATCAAGCCGATAAATAAGCAGTTAAGGAAGTAGTGCAATGTTGGAAAACTGTCAGTCCGCCAAAGAACGCTGGGGTGGTGTTAGCGACATCATTGACCGCTGGTTGCAAGAACGCCAAGATTTACTCGTTTGCTATTGCAGCCTCCCGAAGAGTCCAGAAGAGAACGAGTCTCCTGAGCAAGTACAGAACCTCTGCCAAATTCTCGTCGATTACGTATCGGCAGGTCACTTCGAAGTTTACGATCAGCTGATCAAAGAAGGCCGCGAGTTTGATGATCAAGACGCTTTGAAAGAAGCCAGTCAGTTGTTTATCCGCATAGATAACACCACCGAGTACGCACTGGACTTTAACGATAAATATTTAGCCACTGATGATCTAACTACCATCGACACAGACCTATCAAAACTGGGTGAGGTCTTAGCGTCACGTTTTGAAGCAGAAGACCGCATGATCGAGGTACTGCACATTTCACACAAAGATCTGGTCAGCTAAACCTCTCCGCGTTTGCAGCTCAAGCTTTTCGAGAGATCGGCCGATAGCCTTAGCACCGTCAAGATTGTGCTAGGGCTATCGCACCACAGCTCTTCACCAACTTGCCGTCACCCGCAGACTCCTATTCTGGCTGGGGTGAACTAAACTTAGCCTTACCCCCATAAAAGCTGATTCAGGTAATTCGTCTCAATGAAGGTTGCTCCCCTCACGCTCGTCACATTCGTATGTGTTTTATCCCTAGTACTCAGTGGTTGCAGCCGAGATCCCGGCCCGCTAAATAGCACTGAAGTTGCCATTAAAGGTATACAGGCCGCCGCGCTGTCCAGTGATGGCAAGCACCTCAGTATCGGTTCTGTACACCACGGAGGCAGCCTCTGGCGCACCGCTGACGGGGAGCGCCTCTTTAATTGGAACCACCAAAACGACGGCTACAGCACCATCATTGCCAGTGACTTTTCAGCCGATGGTCGCTGGGCTCTGACCGCTGAAACCCACACTCTGGTGTTGTGGGACATGCAAACCGGTGAGGCCAGCCGTTTTTGGACAGCGCCGGGCGATGTCTTGAGTGTCTCGCTCAGTCATAATGGCAACTACGCACTGCTCGGACTGAACAACTTCAGTGCCGTGCTATTTGATATAAAACGCGGCGGCATCAAACGCACCCTGCAACACAGTAATCGCGTGCGCTCGGTCGACTTGAGTGATGACGGTAACTTCGCCCTCACCGGCTCCGAAGATTACACCTCAGTATTCTGGGACCTGCGCACCGGCCAAGCCCTGCAAACCATCACCCATAATGACGATGTTCAGATTGTTGCACTCAGTGGCGACGGTCGCTTAGCCATGTCTGCTGGAAAGTATGACAAGGCGCTGCTCTGGGAAACACAAACTGGTAAGGTCATTGGGGACGTGCCCTTAGCAGCGGAGAACCTTAGCCGTGGTATGCGTTTTACCGCCGCTCGATTCAGCAACGATGGCCGCCAACTGCTCACCGGGCGCCCTGACCAGATCGTGCAGCTGTGGGATACCCGCTCACTGACACAGCTCGCTCGCTGGCGCCTGCCCAAGCGCGATGCCTGGAAACCCACCAGCGCCTCCGTCATTGCTGTTGGCTTCACCGGCAACAGTAACCGCTTTAGAGCGGCGGCCTCCAATGGTTTTGTGCACACCATCGCCCGCCCCTAAACGCCCACTGAAATTCGAACATAAAAAAAGGCGCCCTTAAGGCGCCTTTTTTAAATCCGTTACAAACTTAAAGCACGATTTACTTCGCTTGGTAATTAGCCTGCAATAGCTCGATATCAAATACCAAGGTCGAATTCGGGCCAATATGGGCACCGGCTCCACCAGGGCCGTAAGCCAAATCAGAAGGGATAAACACCTGCCACTTTGACCCCTCAGGCATCATCATCAAGGCTTCCGTCCACCCTGGGATCACCTGGGTCACACCAAACTGGATCGATTGATTGCGACCGTAAGAGCTGTCGAACTCGGTACCATCCAGCAGCGTGCCTTTATAGTGCACATCAACGGTGCTGGACTTACTTGGCTTAGGCCCGTCGCCTTCGCGCAGCACTTTATATTGCAAACCGCTGGCGGTAACCTGAACACCCTCTTTTTTGGCGTTCTCGCTCAAGAAGGCCGCGCCAGCATCACTGTTTGCCTTACCCACTTCAGCCTGCTCACTTTGCAGTTTTGCCTGGCTGGCTTCCATTTTAGCCTTTTGCATATCCTGCAATGTTTGCATCGCCTTTTGCATTTCGTCCTGGCTCAAGCGTGGCTCTTTGCCCGCAAAAGAATCTTTAATGGCCAGCGACAAAGCCTCTACATCTATTTCAACTTCCTGCTGCTGAAAGTTCATGCCAAGGTTATAACCCATCGTGTAACTGGCGCGCTCGGTGGAGCTCTTCAATTCTGGCTCAGCAAAGACTTGAGTCCCCACTACGGAGCCAGCGACCAATACAGCCACGGTGGCTGCACTCAACATAAACTTACTCTTCATCTTATTATTCCTAAATTACGGCTTATTGTTCATGGTTACAGAACACGTCAGTGGCTGTCACCGGTCATATTGTCTAACGCTTGCGAGCGCTCATCCATCAAGGTTTGAATGTTGCGGGCATCGTCCATCATCTTTTGCGCCTGCACCGGTGAGACCGTCATTGGCAGGGGTATAAAACCAGGGTTCTCATTGGCGGCGCCAGCTTCAGCGCTTGCTTCCGCCGCCGGCTCACTGGGTAATCCCTCGATTATATTGGTATTGGGGTCAAGGAAGATTGTTTCAACCCCCCCTTGCGGCCCCACCCCCTGCGGTGGTTTATCAGAGAAACGCCAGCTACCATCAGCGGCCTGCCATCTATAGACCTGTGTTTTGCCCATTTGTTCATTGCCCAGCTGCTGCCCAAGGTCACTGGAGAGGGCCTTCAGCCAAGTCCTAAAGTGTCCCCACTGGTTGGTTAAGGATACGCTGTTCGGCAAGACATCATCGATGCTCATCCATGGGTCGCCATCTGGCTTCTTCAAAAAGAAGGGTCCCGTCGCACCTAGAATCAATACCAGCAGCATAACTTTTACAAATAATTTCATTGATCGCCTTTCCTTAGACCTTTATCCAGCAGCAAAAAACCAGCTTAAAGCAAACTCTAACAGTCTCATAAAACAACAACCAGAAAACCGTTTTCGTCTTCAAAAAGACTAACGGTTCCATCTATTTTAAAAAAACGTAAAAAAATATATGTTTATTCTAATTACCAGCCCTTATTTGAAACAAACCATACATTTTTCATACAAACACCGGTATCATCCCGCCACATTTTTATTATCGGCTAAACTAACTCACAGGTTACCGTCTAAGAGGATTTTCCCATGGCTGCACGCAAAAAAATTGTAGATCCAATTCTTGCTCTCGAAACAGAAATCGACAAGCTCGGCGCTCAACTGCTTAAGGCTCGCACCAAGCAAGCAGCCGATCTAAACAAAGAAGTCATCAAGACGGTCAAGCTAGTGACCGGCCTCGCGAAAAAAGCCACCACGCTAAAAGCAAAGCTGGCTGCGGATCAAGCCACAGCAAAAGCCAAGAAGACCCCTGCGGCTAAAGCTCGTGTAGCTCGCAGCAAAGCCGCTTCGGTAGCAGCACAGGATGCACTGCGTATTGCCAAAGCAGCCGCAAATGAAGCCAAGGCTGCACAGAAAATCATTACCGATGCCGAAAAGCTTAATGCAGCTGTCGCTAAAGCCAGCACTAAAGCCACTGCTGGTATTTTGAAAGCCGCGGCCAAGAAAGCCAAAGCTGCCGCTAAAAAAGAAGAAGCCAAAAAACCTGCTAAGAAAGCCAAAGCTGAGAAGCCTGCCAAGAAAGCCGCTGCTAAACCAGCCGCTAAAAAGGCCAAAGCTGAGAAGCCTGCCAAGAAAGTCGCTGCTAAACCAGCCGCTAAAAAGGCCAAAGCTGAGAAGCCCGCCAAGAAAGTCGCTGCTAAACCAGCCGCTAAAAAGGCCAAAGCTGAGAAGCCTGCCAAGAAAGTCGCTGCTAAACCAGCCGCTAAAAAGGCTAAAGCTGAGAAGCCTGCCAAGAAAGTCGCTGCTAAACCAGCCGCTAAAAAAGCCAAAGCTGAGAAGCCTGCTAAGCAAGCCGCTCCTAAACCAGCCGCTAAAAAGGCCAAAGCTGAAAAGCCTGCTCAGAAATCCGCAGTTGCTAAGCCAGCTGCTCCAGCGGCCGTTGTCGCAAAGCCAGTCGTTGAAAAAACAGTTGAGACAAAGCCAGTAGCCGCTCCCGTAGCGCCTGCAGCGGAAGTCAAAGCCGTCAACACAGCTCCGGTTAACCCGAGCCTGTTCGGCGATAGCTGAATATCAGCTCACACGGGTAAACAAAAACGCCAGCGATAGCTGGCGTTTTTGTTTCTCGCTCTCCCCCAGGGTTATTCTCAACAGAGCAACATCTCCGCTCGATATTGAAAAGTATCCGGTGTGCCCAAGCTGCGTAAATACGCAAGCCTATAGCCCCCTACCTTCACATCTAAGGCTGTACCCCCAAACTCAGCTACAGGTGAGCAAATCATCAAACGCCGCAGCTGCCAATATTCTGCTCGCAACTCTAGCCGTTTAATCGAACATCGCAATTTAGAGTAAGTTCGAGGGGTAGCCCTCCTAAGGCGCCGTATCGGTCGCAGCCAATAACGCTCCTGAGTGGCAATGCTCAACTGGGCTTGAACCAACAACAACCGATCCAGTGGCGCCTTCTGTGCATCCAGCCAAGCAGCCCATAGGAGAAGATTCACCTGTCCCTCGTAGTGGTCTTGCAACTCTAAGCACAGACCTTCCACCTCTGGCTTGGCATAGGTTTCAAGCGCAAAATTCAGTAGTGTTGGCAGGCTTTCCTGAGGCGTAATATTCATCGTCTATTCGCTGGCGGTGCTGGTAGAATGGCGGCCATGATAACTATCCAAAATCTTAATTTACAGCGTGGC
>Ga0209292_1001857_pt1 | contig 25220 bp, 19 predicted proteins | sample GOMGulsemesocosm_2_FD_184634 | JGI IMG/M metagenome (GOLD analysis project Ga0209292, IMG submission 184634) | Methane-oxidizing microbial communities from mesocosms in the Gulf of Mexico - GOM9C Gulf of Mexico (SPAdes) (version 2) | ecosystem: Environmental > Aquatic > Marine > Cold seeps... | reverse complement strand
GAGCTTCATAAAAGCAGGGTGTTGAAACAGCTTAAGCATAAAGCTAAGCTGTTTGGCATGGAGTTGATTGCAAGCGAATGACTCCTTTAAATTCATAGGTTTAGAGTGAGTTACTTAGAAGAGAATGCAGGAGCATATTCTCCTGAATAACCATTATCTTCAATCAATGCCTTGTCTCTACACCTTTTAATTCTCGCTGAATGATCTATTCATTACTTCAATTGGTATAACTCTCGTATTCTAAAAAAATAAATGTATACTTAACATTTAGTTAGTATTGCTGGCATCACTGCTTGTTGAGTTATTTTTGATAAATAAATTTTTTCTATTAATTTATATATTAGCTTGCCTTTTAATAGGAGGTTTTGCTCATGCTGAAAATATTGGCCAACTTAATAATAATATCGCTATCTTTTATCCTAAAGCTAAAGAACCATACCACTCTATTTACCAAGAAATTATCGCTGGTAGTATTAAGGCTGCACAGCAATATGAACAAGCAATAAGTTTTGAACAATTTATCATAACTAAACAATTCAATAGTGAAAAAATTGCTCAAACCCTCAAACAGAAAAAAATTTATAAAGTCATTGTTTTGGGTCGCTCTGGCTGGAAATTAGCAAAAGCACTAGCAAAGTTTGTTCATACAGACTCTACTAAAGTTTTTCAAGTCGTTTCTGGTGCGTTGCCTATTATCCCTAACGGTGTTTCTGGCGTTAGTTTAATAACAGATCCAGCCTATCTATTTGGTTACCTCAATCAGGTTGCTCCTAATGTAAAAAAAGTCCATATTGCTTATAGTAAAAAAAGTGCCTGGCTAATTGATTTAGCAAAAAGTGCTGCCTTAGAAAAAGGTCTTGTACTGAACCTTAAATATGTCACTAGCACTGCTGAAGCAATAAATTTTTACCAACAAATTTTTGATTCTAGGGTTTCAAATGAAGATGCTATATGGCTGCCATTAGATAAAGTATCCTCACATGACAAAATCACCTTACCGCTTATTTTAGAAAAAGCTTGGGCAAAAGAAGTGGTGGTATTTTCAAGTAAAGCTTCCCATGCAAAGCGGGGGGCTTTATTTTCTACTTACCCTGATAATTTTTCCTTAGGAAAACATTTACTTATCATGGTTCAAGAACTTAGGCAGCAACCTGAACAAAAAAACTTTGCCGCACTAAAATCAACACGTTTAGCGGTCAATTTACGTACCGCTGCACATTTAGGGCTAAAGTATAGCGCTGAGCAGCAGCAGCAATTTAAATTAACTTTTCCACAGTAATATTGATGAGAAGTAATCAGCCAAAGAAAATTACCCACGCCAGTTTTAAACGGCAACTTTTAAGCATACTTGTGGTGAGTGTCATACTATTAAGTATTATTACTTCAACACTAACGGCATGGCAAGCCAGCCAAACCTTAAGAGAAACCACCATTGATAATAGTTTGCAAATTACCAGTAACTTTGCTGAACAAACCGTACTTGCATTACTTACTGGTAGCAAAGAAAATGGTCAAGAGGCAATTGATAGAGCGCTAGGTTTTACCTCTGTAGTAGGTGTCGCGGTATATAAGCCTACTGGTGAAGTCTTAATTAAATCAACGAAAATGACTATGCTAAAGCCCCCTTTCAAAGCGGTACTGCTACCGAAGAAAACACAGTTGCTTTTTGAAACAGATAACAGTTGGACTTATAGCGCAGCGGTTACTTATATTGAAGATAGCTATGATGAAGATATGATTAACCTTGATGATGAAGCAAGCAAACAGCAAAAAATATTGGGCTACGTATTAGTTCAATATAATAAAAAGTCACTACATCAAATACAACAAACTATGTTTATCAACAACATTACCATGGGCGTGTTAGTAGCCTTTGTTTTAGCTTTATTAATTCGCCTTGCCATTATCCATTTGACCAAACCATTATTAGCTCTATCACAAACAATGGCAACTGCAAGAGACTCAGGGCGTTATCCCAAGGCCATGGTTGACGGCGCTTTAGAGATAAGGCAAATGGCCGAAATATATAACCAATTGATGACAACACTGCAGCAGCAAAACACTGCTTTAGAAAAAAGTCATAATACTTTAGAGTCAGAAGTCGAAATAAGAACCCAAGAACTGGTTGTTGCCCGAGATAGTGCCCTCACAGCTAGTCGTCATAAATCTGAATTTTTGGCCAATATCAGCCATGAACTGCGCACACCTTTACAGGCGATTATAGGTTATAACGATTTAGTACGTGAAGAGTTAGAGCTCGAATGCATGGATGCCCAAGTTGAAGATTTAAACAAAAGTATTCGCAGCGCAAATAACTTACTCGCACTGATTAACAATATTTTAGATTTATCTAAAATTGAAGCTGGGCGAATGGACTTATACGTAAAGGCAGTCAACATTAAAAGCCTCGTTAATGAAGCCATAGACACTGTATTACCTATGGCTAAGACTAATGATAACGAACTTAAAGTTAACATTGGCTCATTATCCTCAACTTTATATGTCGATAGACAAAAGCTTATGCAAATATTTCTAAACTTACTCAGTAATGCCTGTAAATTTACCAAAAATGGTATCATAACTTTCAATATTTATAATGATAAAAATTTCCTCTATTTTTCGGTAAAAGATACTGGGGTAGGTATAGAGCAAAACAAACTTAACTATATTTTTAAAGAGTTTACTCAAGTCGATGGTAGTCAAACAAGAAGTTATGAAGGCACGGGCTTAGGTATGGCAATAACACAAAATTTTTGTCAGCTAATGGGTGGAACAATAAAGGTTGAAAGTAAATTAGGCATAGGCTCAGTGTTTACCGTAAAACAACCTCTCATCACTGAAACTTGACTAGGTAAAATTGATAAACATAAGTATTCGCGATAACAGAACAAATTAAGAAAAAGAAAAAATAATAATAAAAACTCACTAATAATAATGTATTACTAAGGCACTCCTTATGTCATTTATTCAAAATTTTTTAACATTGTCTATCCTCGCTACTTTTGCACTGAACGTACCTTTACTACAAGCAGAACAAGTACTATCTGATAGCAATTCTTCAAGTTTAGATCAGGGTTTTAATGATGAATCCGATGATTCTTTAGAAGATTTTTATGGCGATGAAGATTTTGTTAGTATTGCGACAGGGACTAAAAAAGCTATCCATAAAGCACCTTCGGTAGCGACAGTAATAACTAGCGACGATATCCAGGCAATGGGCGCAAATACCATTCATCAAGTGATTGAAACCGTCACTGGCATTCATACCTACCCTTCTAATGTTAACAGAATGAATCCTTCTTATTCTATTCGAGGTATTCACACCACTGAAAACTCTCAGGTTTTAGTGTTAGTAAATGGTGTACGTACAACTTATGCTTTTAACGGGGCAAAATGGAATATTTTTGACTTAGGGGTTAATTTAATTGACCGTGTTGAAGTCATACGTGGTCCTGGTTCTGCTGTTTATGGTGCAGATGCCTATTCAGGTGTTATCAATGTTATTACCAAAGGCACTGAAAATATTTTTGCTAATGATATTGGCATAAAAACAGGGGCTTTTAATACTAAAAGTGCTTGGTTTAATTATGGTTTTCAACAAGATGATCTTAAACTAAGCTTTAACGGTCAATGGCAGGATACTAGCGGAGATTCTAGTCGAGTGGTGCAAACCGATTTACTGCATCTATTCGGCTTGTCTGATTTATCAAACGCACCAGGGTCATTAGATACTCGTCATCGTTATGTAGACTTACATGCACAACTTGATTATAAAGGGGCTTATGCCAATTTATGGCACCTTGATATAGAAGGGGGCACTGGAGCAGGCGCTGCACAGGCATTATCAAATAGCGATAAAGTTACTAGCAAACAAACAAATATAGAAATCGGTTATAAAACAAATCTCACAGATAATTTTAATATTGACATTAATCTATATCATCAAAAATATGAAAGCTTCTCGTATTTTAAAATTTTCCCTGATGGGTATATTGATGCAAATAGAGTTGAATATACCGAGGGATTTATTGGTGTACCTCAAACAGAAGATACTAACTACGGCTTTAAGTTGACTTCAACCTATTCAGGTATAAATCAGCATAACTTTCGAATCGAATTTGGTCATACAGATACAGAGGAAATCACTGATGAGTTGAAGAACTTTGGCCCTGGAATTATCGAAGTAGGTCAAACTACTCAAGACAGCACCTTAACAAGTGTAAAAGGCACACCCTATATCTTTCTTGGCGACAATGAACGCCAACTTTCCTATATATCGTTACAAGATGAATGGGCTTTTGCTAGTGATTGGGAGTTAACTGCCGGTATTCGTTATGATGATTATTCTGATTTTGGCTCAACCGTTAATCCACGCCTAGCACTGGTTTGGCAAACTAAACATAACTTAACCACTAAATTGCTTTATGGCAGTGCTTTTCGGGCCCCCTCTTTTGGTGAATTATACTCTAGTAATAATCCGGTACTACTTGGCAATGCAGATCTAAAACCAGAAGAAATATCCACCTGGGAACTTGCTCTAGATTACCGCCCGAATTTTGATTGGAAAATACTTTTCAACATCTATAAATACCAAGCAACAGATTTAATTAGTGTGGTTGCAGGTAAAAAAGAAAATGTCCTTGAACAAGACGGTATAGGCAGTGAATTTGAAGCGCATTGGCAATTAAATGAGCAGCTGAAAATTAAATTGGGTTACGCATGGCAAGATGCTGAAGATAGCGATAATGCTGCTGTTGCTGATGCGCCAAAAAATACTTTTGATATTAATATTCAGTGGAAAATCATGCCAGATTTAACTTTATATGCCGCTAGTTTTTGGATAATAAATAGAGATAGGGCTACCACAGATTTAAGGCCTGAAATTGAAGATTACAATTTAACTAACCTTACAATTAACTACACTGGCTTCGATAATACAACCCTTACCTTAGCGGCTAAAAATGTGTTTAATAGTGATGCTAGAGAGGCTTCTAATGGCGCTATTGCTGAAGATTATCCATTAGAGCAACGTGGCTATTGGTTAACTGCGAGTTATCAATATTAACCCCCGTAAATTATAATAAATTAAAAGAAAAAATCATGAATAACAAAAAGCAAGGTTTTGTCTATAACAGTAGCGCCAGTACGAAGCTTTGCTTAGAAGTACCGGCTGATAGTAATTCTTTTTTAACGGAAAAACGGTATTTAGCCGGTTATGATATAGAAACCTTAACGTCTAAAGTTAGTTATATTGAGAGTTTATACTTATTATTTAAGCAAGAACTTCCAAGCCCGCAACAAACTACGTTATTAAATGCATTATTTGTTGCACTTATTAATGCAGGGCCAAGAGATGAAGCGGTGAGAGCAAGCATGGCCGCAGGTGTTAGTAAAACACGCGCAGAACATTTATTGCCAATAGGTTTAACTGTTTTAGGTGGGGCCAATAACGGCGCACAGACAGTTGAAAGAGCGTATTCTTTTATTGAACAACAGGTAAATAAAAGCCAATCCGATAACAATTATTTAGATATAAAGCTATTGGATAATGTAATAGCCAAACTATTAAATGACATTCCGAATATAAAGGACATAAGCCCTGAGTTAATGGTTCAATATTGTCCCGGTTTTGGCCAACATTATGGCAGTATAGACAAATTAACAGCGCGTTTAAGCCAGTCTGTTTTTGAAGTAATGCCCAATTCAATCATTTTTTCTTGGTGTCAGGCCTTTAATCAAAAAATGACTAAATATAACGTAGGTATTAACCCCGTTGGTTTAGCTGCTGCGGTGTTTTTAGAGTTAAAATTAGGCGCACGCGAAAGTATTGGCTTATATCAATTACTAAGAGCGCCAGGTATTTTAGCTCAAGGAATGGAACAAACTCATAAACCGATAACGGCGATACCTATGTTAAAAGACCAAGAGTATCATTTTACCCCTGAGGTGCCTGATAATGAATAATATAAAAAAAGACTTGTCATATTGGCATGAAAAGCATAATAAAATTTCCACTCATATCGGTAAATGGATAGGTGGTGAAGACGTAAAAGTAAGGCAATATAGTTTATTTAACGATTTGTTTGGAAAAATATCTTACATGCAAATGATCGTTTTAAATATTACTGGTCGGTTAATCTCTAAAGAATTATCTACTTGGTTAGAGAATAACTTTATCTGCATGAGTTATCCAGACGCTCGTATTTGGTGTAATCAGGTCGGTGCTTTTGCAGGGGAAAATCAAACATCCCCGGCTGCAGCTACAGTCGCGGGCATATTATCAGCCGACTCACGCGCCTATGGTGGTAGCCAAACAACAAAAATCGCAATGGAATATATTCAAACTACACTCATCATTTATAAAAAAAAATTACAAATAGCGGGAAAAGATTATGATGAAGAAAAGATAATCCAAGAGATTGTTCACAATACGCCTATCAAACATAACAAACCTGCAATTGTCGGCTTTGTTAGGCCTGTAGATAAACAAGATGAACGGATACAACCTCACATTACAATGAGTAAGTCACTCGGTTTTGAAATTGGTGAACACATGAAGTTAGCCAACAAAATATCAAATTATTTATTAAAAAATTATAATTCAGGGATCAATATTGGCGGTTACACCGCTGCTTTTTTATCTGATCAAAACTTTACCCCTGATGAGGGTTACCAAATAAAAAACTCCTGTGTTTCAAGTGGTGTAACTGCCTGTTATATTGATAACTTACAGCATAATAATAATGAGTTTTTACCGCTAAAATGTTCGGATGTAAAATATACAGGCCAAAAAATTAGAGAGCTTTAAGCTTTATATAGAATGTATTCCACCACCGACTTCCCAAATAGCGCCTGTGACATAGGTCGCGGTCACTTGAGAGAAAATTGTGTGCGCTATTTCAATAGGGTTCGCATAGCGTTTTAAAGGAATAGTGAGTTCAAAATTTTGAATTCTTTTTTCTAGCTCTTCTTTTGGTAATCCGTACTTTTCTAAAATTGGCGTTCTAACAGCTCCGGGTGAAATTGCATTAACTCTAACGCTTGGCGCAAGCTCTACAGCTAAACTTTTAACAACAGCATCAATAGCGCCCTTACTTAAAGCATATAAACTTGCATTGTTAAGTCCATTATTAACAATAGCGGAAGATACAAAGCATATAGAGCCTTTTTTCATTTTTAAATTTGGGACTAAATATTGTGTTAAAAAGTAAGAGCCTTTAACATTTATATCCATAATCTCATCGTATTTAGTTATATCTGAATCAACAAGGGGATTAAATTTAGCAATTCCAGCATTTAACACTAAAGCATCTAGTCCTTCAGGGTAATAAGAGGATATTTTTCTTAACGCAGCTAAATCAGCTAAATCAGCCAAAATAAATGCCACGCCCAACTCTTCAGCAGCAATTTTTAGTTTTTCCTTATTTCGCCCTGTTATCGTTACATTATAGCCATTTTGTTTAAATAACCTTGCTGTTTCATAACCTATGCCAGAATTACCACCCGTTATTATTGCTGTTTTCATTAATATTTCCTAAATTATTACTATTTTGGCTTGCAATTGATTTACCCACCAGGCGTCGCTGATTCATTTTTATCCGCTAACCCCTTAACTCTTTGGCCCATGGGTGGAACCTCATTTGCATCAATAATTAAATTGATCAAGGTTGGTGCTTGCTTATTCCCTAAACGTTGCCAATCAATTTCCATTAATTCTTGTGGCGTTCTAATCGTTATCCCTTCTATACCCATTGCCTGTGCCATCATGGCATAATCAATTTCAGGTAATTCAAAGCCAACCTCCTCTGCCCCACCTAGTTTTTGTCCATGTTTAACCATGCCTAATTCACTATCATTCAAAATGACAAAAATTACCGGGATCTGATGCTGTAATGCAACTGTTATCTCTTGCCCAGACATTAAATAACTACCGTCACCAGTAACACACACCGAAGGCTCTTTACTACCAAAACATGTTCCTATTGAAGCACCAATAGCCCAGCCCATAGAACCAAACCCCATCGCAATATGATAATAGCCTTGCCTACATTTACGATGAAAGTAATGGGTAAACCAAGCCCAAGTATTTCCCGCATCTAAATGCAACCTAAAATTTAACGGTATGTGGCGAGCAAATTCAGAAACAACTCGCTGAGGCTTTAAAGGAGTAGCATCTGAGAAACATGACTCAGGATCATTTAATGTAATTTGATACCCATGTGTTTTTTTTTCAGATTTTTCATTGTGAAATTTTTGTTGTATAGGATCAACTGCTCCCCATGAACGACCCCATTTCATTCCTTGTTTAATATTTTCATTGAGTTGCATGAATATCAACTTTAAGTCACCGCAGACATGATGTTTCGCCATGGGTGTACGAGAAAAGTGCTCTACGGTAGAATCAATATGAACTAAACGATCATTTAATAAATGGGAATGCCAGCCTCCAGTTCCTATTTCAGTAATAGGAGTACCTACTGCAATTAATAAATCAATGCCTTTATCATCCATTGTGTCATGTGCACTTTGGTGACCAGCGAAGCCATATATACCTCTAAAACGCTGATGATACCCATCGACCCAACGCTTACCAGCAGGCCCTGCAACAATAGGTGCATGGGTGAGATCGGAAAATCGCATAATCTCATCAATTGCTGAACCACACCCTTTCCCTAAAAACAACGCAACACGCCATGAATTACAAAGCATTAAAGTTAATTTATCAATTGCATTATTGTCGGTTAAAGTAAAATCTTGAACTAATCGAGCGACTTTGATTTCAGAGCCTCTAGTAGGTTTTTGGCGCAATATATCTGAAGGAATACTAATATGCGCAGGGCCATTTGGTGTTCTGTTTGCAGCCATAATAGCAGCAACTAATTTGGTATGCATTTGTTCTGTATGTGAAATTAACGTGCTATAACGCGTACAATGATTGAAAATTGCCACTGTATCTATTGCAGTACATGACGAATCCTGCAGTGCATTTCGGCCAAACTTAGGCAAGGGTGTTTGCGCGGTTATCACTAACATGGCTATGTTTTCAGCATAAGCTGAAGCAACCCCGGTTAATAAATTAGTTGAACCGGGACCTGTAGTTGCGCAACAAACGCCTAACTTGCCGGTTTCTTTAGCATAGCCTTCAGCCATAAAAGCTGCACCAGCTTCGTGTCGAGCAACTATTATTTTAGGGCCACCATCTTTTTCTCTTCTTGCTAAGGCATTAAATAGTGGCTCAATAGCACCGCCTGGTACCCCAAATACAAACTCAACTTCAAGCAATCTTAAATACTCGATAATTAAATCAGCATTATCCCAATTCTCGTTTAATTCAATCTCTTTCTGTAGATTTTCTTTAGCCAACATTGAGATTTTCATTTAATACCTCGAGTTATTATTATGAGTATTATGTTTTTTGTTAATTAACCCTAATTGAATATTTCGCCCACGGGTTTGGGCTTACCTAAATGATAACCTTGCGCATAAGTAACACCTATGTTGGCAAGCATTTGCAAGGTTTCTTCATTTTCGACGAATTCAGCGACAGTTTTTTTCCCTAAAGCGGTAGCCACCTCATAAATAGCTTTCACTAAGGCTAAATCAACAGGGTTAGTGGCGAGATCAACCACGAACGAACCATCAATTTTTACTGATTGTGCTGGCAGCTGTTTAAGGTAATTAAAGGTGCTAAAACCAGTGCCAAAGTCATCAATTGAAAAAGCACAGCCCAAAACACTGAGTTTTTCAACCATGACTTGCGTCGCTGTAATATTACTTAAACTCGCACTTTCCGTTAATTCAAAAATAATGCGGTTGGGATCTACGTCATACTGATGCACTTTATCTTTAATAAGCGGTAATAAACGTTCATCACTAAAGCCTTGTGCTGAAAGATTAATAGCAATTTTATGCAGCTCTGGATGCCGAGCTAAATAATAAATAGCTTTACTGATCACTTGTCTGTCAAGCAAACTCATATCACCTTCGCGCTCTAAAGCGGGAATAAATTCACCGGGTTGTACTATTCTGCCATCCAATTCTAGCCTTACTAGGGCTTCATAATAAGCCACTTCTTTAGTGGAAATCTCTATAATTGGCTGAAAATGTAAGACTAAATTATCCTCCGCTATAGCTTGGTGTAATGTTCTAGTCCATTCAAGGCTGGCTTGTAACTCTTTACTTAAGCTATCATTTTCATTGTATATATGGGCTAAATTTCGTCCTTGTTTTTTCGCAGCATAAAGCGCGATATCAGCTTGCTTCATGTATTCATTAGCTGGTGTTTGATCACCGTTTATTTCTGCAATGCCTATCGAACAATTCACTTTGAAGATCTTACCTTCAACTTCACATTGATAGTCATCGAGTAATTTACAAATATTTCGAGCAAGGATTAGCGCTGTATCTTGTTTGGTGTTGGGTAATAGTAAAGCAAACTCATCACCACCTATGCGGGCAAGAAAATCACTTTTTCTAAGTCTAGACATTATCAGCGAAGAAATATTTCTTAACACCATATCGCCATGATGGTGACCTAGGGTATCGTTGATCACTTTAAAGCGATCTAAATCCAAATAAAGTAAAGCATGGGGGCCATTACCACGGGAAGCGGTTGCCGAGAATTGTTTCAACTCTTCTTCAAAATAGAAACGATTATACAAACCAGTTAAACTGTCATGCATGGCTAAATACTCTAGTTCATGCTGAGCTTTCTTTCTTGAGGTTACATTATCGATAGTACCTGAAATACAACGACTTTTATGATCTTGTTCCGGTGTTACTTCAAAGCGAGCTTCTACCCATAATTCGTCATTAAACTTGTTTTTTAATCGAAACTCAAAATGATAAGAGTCCACATCGCCAGAGAGCAAAGCTTCTAATTCATTTGATATGTAAAGATCAACTGGCTCTGCACTTTCCATAAAGTCGTATAATGATCGCTGATGAGATTCACTAATACTATAACCGGTGAATTTTTCCCACGCCTTATTTAAAAAAGTAATCGCGCCATTTTCATCAAGTTCAATGATGACAGAGCCCAGTTGATCTAATAATTGCTGATGCTGCTCTGATACTTGCTTATACTCCGCGCGACTCTGGTTAAGTGATTGCACTTTATTGGCAAATTGTAAGTTACTGATAATAAAATCTTCACGCCTAGTAGCAGTTTCACAAACACGGCGTAACTGCTCTGTTCTAAAAGGCTTGGTAACAAAATCAGCAGCGCCTTTAAGCATAACGTCTTCTGCTAACTCCATGGTATGATTAGCAGTCATAATAACCACTGACTGAGAAGGTTTCTCTTTCATAATACAATCTAGCACTTCATTGCCAGACATGCCTGGTAGCATGACATCAAGCAACACTAGTGCGTATTCATTTTTGCGCCATAACGCTAGACCCGCTTCACCATTTTCAGCACTTTCGATAGTAAAGCGTGAATTTAATATTCGACTAACAAGGTGGCGAGTATCTGCGTTATCTTCTATCACCAATAATGAAGACTTCTCCATATTTTCAAGCGGTGTAAATTGCAGGTTATTAATAATATCTAGAAGTTTTTTGTATTCAGAAAAAGCAATCAGGCTATTTATACCAAACTCACGCGCAGTAGCGCTAGCGAGATGCTCACACCAAGTGTTTGCAACCACAACAAATGGCGTATCTGCCAGACATTTTAATACACCTGAACGTACCATTCGTGCCAAGCGCCAACCATCAAAATTATCAAGATTTATATTACTGACAATAAAATCGATATTTTCAATTTTCAATATTTCTATGGCACGGCGAGTAGTTGCTGCAGTTAAAATAGTATAATTGGTGCCGGAAACTAATAAGTGTTCGAGACTTGCAAGCCTTTCAGCATTGGTATTGAGTAACAACAATTGTTTAGATGAAGATGACTGCAACATATTTCCTCGGCATAAAAAGTATAAAAATAAGCAATTTTTTTATCAGCCGGAACAATATAGCAACATTTATTCCAAAGTGTAAATAGTTTAGTTTATTCTCTTGATTTAACTAAATTTATTTACATTTGAAATACTTTTTTTTAACAAAAAAAATCAGACTACTACATTAGTAACAGTCTGATTCGTATTTACATGTTAACCCTAAGAAATACTTAGCTGGTTAACGAAGGGCGATTAGCTAAATTGGTTAGAAGTGTTTTTCGCGCCACCTGCTTTAAGAGCATTCTCACCAGCAAAGTATTCTTTGTGATCATCACCCATGTCAGAACCTGACATGTTTTGATGTTTAACACAGGCGATACCTTGACGGATTTCTTCACGCTGAACTTTCTTAACATAACCAAGCATACCTTGTTCACCAAAGTACTCTTTAGCTAGGTTGTCTACAGACAACGCAGTAGTGTGGTAAGTAGGTAGAGTGATCAAGTGATGGAATACGTTCGCTTCACGTGCAGTATCTGCTTGGAAAGTACGAATGCGCTCATCAGCAACGTCAGACAATTCAGTAGTATCATATTCTGCTTTCATTAAGTCAGCACGAACGTATGCAGATACATCTTGACCAGCTGCTTCCATTGCGTCATATGCTTGCTGACGGAAGTTAAGTGTCCAGTTAAAAGATGGAGAGTTGTTATAAACAAGTTTCGCATCTGGGTGAACTTTACGAACATCATCCATCATGCCAGCAATTTCGTGTACTGTAGGTACTGCAGTTTCGATCCAAAGTAGATCTGCACCTGCATTAAGAGCACCGATACAGTCAAATACACAACGTTCATGGCCAGTACCTTGACGGAATTGGTATAAACCTGAAGGTAAACGCTTAGGACGAACTAATTTACCGTCACGGTTAAAGCATACATCGCCTTCTTCCATGTCAGCTACGCTGATTTCTTCAACGTCTAAGTAAGAGTTATAGATATCGCCAGAATCACCTGGCTCTTTAACTACAGCGATTTCTTTAGTAAGACCAGCACCTTCAGAGTCAGTACGTGCAACGATAAGGCCGTTGTCGATACCAAGCTCTAAGAAAGCATGACGTAATGCACGAATCTTAGAATGGAAATCAGCATGAGGAACAGTTACTTTGCCATCTTGATGACCGCATTGTTTTTCATCAGCTACTTGGTTTTCAATTTGAAGAGCACAAGCACCGGCTTCAATCATTTGCTTAGCCATTATGTAGGTCGCTTCAGCGTTACCAAAACCAGCATCAATATCAGCAACAATTGGCACAACGTGAGTTACGTGGTTATCAATTTGATCTTGGATTGCAGCTTTATCGCCTTCAGCAGCAGCATCTAGTTCACGGAAAAGACCGCCTAGTTCACGTGCATCAGCTTGACGTAAGAATGTATAAAGCTCAGCAACTAAAGAAGCTACAGAAGTTTTTTCGTGCATAGATTGATCAGGAAGTGGACCAAACTCAGAACGTAATGCAGCTACCATCCAACCAGAAAGGTATAAGTAACGACGATCTGTTTTGCCATCAAAATGTTTCTTGATAGAAATCATTTTTTGCTGGCCAACAAAACCATGCCAACAACCTAGAGATTGTGTGTATTGAGTCTTGTCTGCATCGAATGCAGCCATGTCAGCACGCATAATATCTGCAGTGTATTGAGCAATTTCTAAACCAGTTTTAAATTTGTTCTGGGCACGCATACGAGCAATTGATTCTGGGTTAATAGCATCCCAAGAACTACCTGCCTTTGCTTTAATTGCTTGAACCGCTTCTATTGCACTCTGATAATTAGACATATCAATCTCCGTTTACTTTGTTTGTAGTATATAAAAAGTTATATTAGCTTAATTGGTGTAACAAACTTTGTAAGCCGTCACACTGAACAACAAAAATAATAGTCTACTCAATATATATTTAGGAAATATATAATTATGATTACCATCATTCATACAGGAAATACCAAATGTAGCATTTACAACATTTTTAACTTTAAACTAATAAAAACAATTGGTTATTAATAAATATCATTTTTCATGTCATCAAACTGGATTACTTAGTAAATAAAAAACATTGAATATTGTTAAAAATTCGCTTATATCTATTTCAATTATGTTTTTACTGAGAGCCATTAAACTGATGAATATTTCAAAAATTGATTTAAACCTGCTTATTTATCTAGATGTTTTACTTAGAGAGAAAAATGTTACCCGTGCGGCTAACCAGCTTAATATTACTCAACCTGCAATGAGTAATGGCTTAAAGCGTTTACGTAATCTGTTTAATGATCCTATTTTAGTGCGCACTTCTGATGGTATGGTACCAACAGAAAGAGCGAGAACGCTAGCACCTGTCATCAGAAAAATATTGCTTGAATTAGAAGAAGCACTCCAAGGCGAGGAAGAGTTTAATGAGAAAAATAGTATGCGTGTTTTTCGCATCATGGCCAGTGATTATGCTGCGTCAACCTTATTACCTCAATTGTTAAAGCTACTTAACAAAACTGCACCCAATATAACAATTGATATTATGACACCTAGTGATGTGACCTTTCATGATGTTGAAGCGGGTAAAATAGATATGGCTATCAACCGTTTTGATGAATTACCACAATCGTTTCATCAAAAGTCAATTTGGCGTGATTCATTTTCATGCTTGCTCAGTGCTGATAACCCTGTAGTGGCTAAGTTTAACTTAAACTCTTACTTAGCAGCAAAACACGTATGGGTATCAAAAACTGGTTTTGGTGTTGGTGTTGGCATGAACCCCAATGATGTTCAAAAGCTTGGCTGGGTCGATGAATCATTAGCAAGATTAGGTAAACAGCGTGATATTAAAGTTTTCACTCGAAATTACCATGTGGCTATGCAATTGGCTTATGAAGATAACTTAATCGCTACATTACCAACCAAAGCAGCTATGCTTCATAAAAATGATAGTAATTATATCATCCTCAAACCACCGTTTGATATTCCTGAAATGGAATTGAAAATGATCTGGAGCCCATTATTACATCATGATGCTAGCCATATATGGTTTAGACAATTAGTGATTGAAGCAGCTAGACTTGTTAAGATGATTGACTAAACAAAAGCTGAATTAAGGCTGTGTTAAATTTATTTTCTGTCATTATTATTATGTTTCTAATTATTATATAAGATGATAGTAAATAGCTGATGAGCTAATGCAGTTACAATTGTCTCATCAGATATTTATCTTTAGTTTGCAATGATAAAGCTGAGCCGCTGTTCTAAAGTTTGATGCACAAGTGCCGTACAAGAATTTATTGAAGCACACTTCCCCAAAGCACATTAAGAAGATACCAGTCATGTGAACCGCAGGATTATACTATCTAGGCATAATCCTCACCAAGGTGTATATAGCTCTGTAGTATTTATTTAACCCGCGGTATTAACCGTATTTATGCCCGTTCCACTGCTAATTCCTACTTTATTGCTATTTTTCAACTAACAACCAAGCTTGTCATAAAAGAAAAGACAAGATGACAACTATGACATTCACAAGATTGATAGTAGGTATTAATCGACTACTGTTGCTAGTTATACCTATTCTGAATAGGATGACAATAACTAATTATTTCATTCTAGCAATGAAAACTTTCATCAAGCTTTTATCAACATCCACTACTATCCAAACAAGCAAGGCAAGTGAGGTAAATATGACCCAGACAATTCAATTAGCAGGCTTAACCATAAATCAAAATCTATATGATTTTATTGAACGTGAAGCGCTGCCAGATACCGGCATAGCTTCTGCACACTTTTGGCAAAGCTTTGCAAAAATCATCAATGACTTATCGGGTGAAAATGCACAGTTACTTGCTAAACGAGACGACTTACAAGCACAAATCGATACTTGGCATAAAGATAACTTTGGCGACAAATTCAGCTTTGCCAACTACAAACAGTTTTTGGCTGACATAGGTTACCTTTCACCTGTAGTAGATGATTTCTCTATTAGTACAGAAAATGTAGATGCCGAACTAGCGACTATTGCTGGTCCTCAGCTTGTTGTACCTATTATGAATGCTCGCTTTGCCTTAAATGCGGTAAATGCACGTTGGGGGAGTTTGTATGATGCTCTTTATGGTACTGATGTTATTAGCAGTGAAGACGGTGCAGAGAAAGCCGGTGCTTATAACCCAGCACGCGGCGCAAAAGTTATCAGTTATGCTAAAAACTTTTTAGATCAAGCTATCCCATTAGTTAATGGTAGTCATCAAGACGCTATTGCTTACCATTTAAATGAACAGCAATTAATGGTGAGTTTGGCTAACGGCGAACAAAGCCCGTTAAAAGAAAGCAGTGCCTTTATTGGTTTTACTGGCAGTATCAACCAGCCAAACACTTTAGCGTTTAAACATAATGGTTTACACCTTGAGTTAGTATTTGATGCAGACAGTGTTATCGGAAAGTCTGAGCCCTCGACGTTAAGTGACATTTTGCTTGAATCAGCATTAACCACTATCATGGATTGTGAAGATTCGGTTGCTGCCGTTGATGGTGACGATAAAGTAGTCGCATACCGTAATTGGTTAGGCTTGATGCAAGGTACCTTAACAGAAGAAATTAATAAAAATGGCCAAGCATTCACCCGCAAAATGAATGACGATCGCAGTTATCAATCACTATCAGGTGATTCGATACAGCTGAAAGGTCGCAGCTTGATGTTCGTACGAAATGTTGGTCATCTTATGACTAATAATGCCATTATTGATGAGCAAGGCCGTGAAGTTCCTGAAGGTATTATGGATGCGGTAATTACCTCTATGCTTGCTCTGCATGATTTAAAAGGTAATGGTAAGCTAAGTAACAGTAATGAAGCATCTATTTACATCGTGAAGCCCAAAATGCACGGTCCTGAAGAAGTACAGTTTGCTGATACTCTATTTGCCCGTGTTGAAGATGCATTATCATTACCACGCAATACCATTAAAATGGGTATTATGGATGAAGAGCGACGCACCAGTGTTAATTTAAAAAATTGTATCCACGCAGCAAAAGAGCGAGTGGTATTCATTAACACTGGCTTTTTAGACAGAACTGGTGATGAAATTCATACCTCAATGGCTGCTGGCCCAATGGCTCGCAAAGCAGAGATCAAACTAACACCTTGGATTGGTGCCTATGAAAATAACAATGTAGATGTTGGCCTAGCCTGTGGTTTTAGTCAAAAAGCTCAAATTGGTAAAGGTATGTGGCCGATTCCAGATCAAATGGCTAACATGATCGCAACAAAAATTAATCATGTAGAAGCAGGAGCAAATACGGCTTGGGTTCCATCACCAACCGCAGCAACATTACATGCATTACATTACCACCGCATTGATGTTTTCGCGCTACAAAAAGACTTAATGCTACGAACAAGCGCTAATTTAGATGATATTTTAACTATTCCATTAGCAACTGATACTAACTGGAGCGATGCGGAAATAACCGAAGAGCTAGACAATAACGCCCAAGGAATTTTAGGTTACGTTGTGCGTTGGATAGATCAAGGCATTGGTTGCTCTAAAGTACCAGATATCAATGATGTTGGTTTAATGGAAGATAGAGCAACTTTACGTATTTCTAGTCAACATATTGCTAACTGGCTACAGCACGGAATATGCAGCCAGGAACAAGTACAAGCAAGCCTAGAGAAAATGGCTAAGATTGTTGATGGTCAAAATGCCAGTGATCCAAGCTATCAAGCAATGAGTGATGATTTTGCCAATAGCATTGCTTTTAAAGCAGCTTCTTCTTTAGTATTTGCTGGTGCAGAACAGCCAAGTGGTTATACTGAGCCACTATTACATCAATGTAGATTAGATAAAAAACAAGAGCTTGCTAACAATAAATAGTATTTTAATAGCGCTTATTTATGTAATGTAAGTAAATATTGATGTAAATACCATAAAAGCAAATGATAAATAACCTTGTTATTGTCATTTGCTTTTATACTTCTAGCATTGCTTATATTTCTAACGCATATATGCAGCAGTTCACCTCAATATGTTAGTATTTACATTTGTAACCATTTATAGTGAAAATGTAAGTATTAGTGTCACGGGCATGAAATTTTAATTAGTAACAGCCGTTCTACTTAAGTCTAAATAAAAACATATAAATATATCGCTTTAAAACAGGAGTACTATAATGAAACAACTAATATCACTATTATTAATTATTTTGATCACTGTCATGTCTTGGTCTAGCTGTGCCAGAAGCAAAGTAATTGAAATAACCACTATTCATACGTTATCCTACTCGGTATTACCTTCATTATTAACACCAGCGTTGTCAAAACTACCAAAAAATGACAGCTTGCATTATCCTCAAGCTAAAGTCACGAGTGAACATAATCGTTTTTTTGAGCTATCAATTATCTTTAATGACAAGTTACAACAAATAATTTCTTTTTTTACCCATTCAGGTGATGAAGAAAGTATTGCTGTAGAAAGCAATTTCCCTTCATTTATCAGCAACCAATCAACAGGTAAAGCGTGTCAAAATATTGTTAACGCAATGCTTTATCTTTAGCTCAGTAAAGCGCTACTAACTACATCAGCTAATGACATAAACGTTGCCTCTCGTACACTCGTTTTACGCCATACAATACCTATTTCACGATATACCTCGTCTTGCATGGGTTCAATTTGCAACCCTTCTAACTTACCTACTCCTTTATTTACCGCCATTTTTGGTAAAAAGGTAATACCGTGATGAAACGCGGTCATTTGAACTAACGTCGCTAAACTCGAGGCTGAAAAGCTATTAATAAGACTCGCGTCCACTAGTTTACATGCAGAAACTGCGTGTTCAGTTAAACAATGTTCTTTATTTAGTAGAAAAACACTTTTCTTTGGTAGACTTTGATAATCGAAAGATTCTTGAAAACGACTTACTAACGCTTTATCACCAGCAATATAGAAATCATCTTGCCCTAGTATTTTAGAAAAAAAGTTATTCTTGGGGATAGGAAAGGCAAGTATTGCACAGTCAATCTCTCCTTGTTCTAACTGCAGGAGTAAATTTTCTGTAGTATCTTCTCGTAGATATAACTCAAGGTTTGGTAATCGCTTTTGACAAGCCTGTACTAAATCGGTGAGTAAAAAAGGCGCAATCGTTGGAATACATCCGAGGTTGACACTACCACTCTTATAACAACCTTGCTGTTGAGAAAATTCCGTAAATTCATTGGCATTGAGCAAAAGTGTCCGCGCAAGCTCAACGACTCGTTTTCCATGACTAGTGAAAATAAAACGCTTATGCTCTCGCTCAAGTAACTGACAAGATAGCTGTTGTTCTAGCTTTAAAATTGCACTACTTAATGTTGATTGACTAATAAAGCATGCCTGGGCAGCCTTGTTAAAGTGCTGATATTTATCAAGCGCCAACAAGTAGTTTAAGTGCTTTAGGTTAGGCAGTTTATTATTGAATGTGCTATTGCTCATAAGGTATCAGCTTTTTAAATTAAGAGCTTAATAAAGTAGTAATAATTTAAATCAAGATGTCTTTAAAATCAAAGAAAAATACGATAAAGTTAACTAGGATTTATATTATAACAACTAACGGGGATAACTATGACACAAGCTGCAGCACGCCATTTATTGGTTGACACTGAAGAACAGTGCTTAACATTAAAAGCCGAAATAGAAGACGGGAAAGATTTTGCCGATGTAGCCAAAGAACATTCTAACTGTCCTTCAAAAGCGCAAGGTGGTGACTTGGGTACTTTCGGTCCAGGTCAAATGGTTCCAGAGTTTGATAAAGTGGTATTTTCAGCGCCACTTAATGAAGTTCAAGGCCCAGTAAAAACTCAATTTGGTTATCACTTACTGGAAGTTACAGCACGTGATTAAAGGCGAATAAGCCTTAGATTAAGTTATAGACTTTACACTACAGGTTTTAAGTCATAACAGCAAAGCAAAAAGCCGCAACAAACGTTGCGGCTTTTTGCTTTCTGTACTTAGAAAGTAATAGTATCTAGGTAAAGACCGCTTGCATCATCCAGAAGAACAATATCGACAGTCCTGCACCAATTGGTAAAGTAATCACCCAAGAGACTACGATATTGCGTACAACACCTAAATTAATAGCAGCAATACCACGAGCCATACCCACACCCAACACGGCTCCAACTAGCGTTTGCGTAGTTGATATAGGTAAACCTGCACCAGAAGCAATAACAACGGTACAAGCAGCAGCTAACTCAGCAGCAAAACCTCGACTTGGTGTTAAATGAGTAATACCTTGACCGATAGTCGCCATAACTTTATGGCCAAAAATAGCCAGACCAGCAACAATACCAAAACCACCTAATGGTAATATCCACCAAGCAATCGCAGATTTCGCCGCAATTTGACCACCGTTATCAACAATACTAACAACCGCAGCTAGTGGACCAATAGCATTAGCGACATCATTTGAACCATGAGCAAAAGCCATACAACAAGCCGTTACTATCATTAACACAGCAAATACTTTTTCGACATTGGCATAATGCGTTTTAAGTGCAGCTGACTCATCGAACTTAAGACGATTAATAAACACTTTACCGATAATAGCGACAATAACGGCAGTGATAACAGCATAAATAAAGCCATCAGCAGTGCCAATATGTAAATCTATATGCTTGAGGCCTTTTTTAATAGTGACTAGCGCCAATACAAAACCAGCTAAAAACATATATAGCGGTACCCAACGTTTCGCTTGTTGCAGTGGTTTATCAGTATCAAAAATAAGTTTCTGCGCACTATTAAAGATAATAAAAGCAATAACACCGGAAATCAGTGGCGTAATGACCCAACTACCAACAATACCACCAACCTTACTCCATTCCACAGCATCAGGACTTACGCCAACAGCAGCAAAACCAACGATGGCACCAACAATAGAATGTGTAGTAGATACAGGCCAACCTAATGCCGATGCAATAAGCAACCAAGTAGCAGCGGCAAATAATGCTGAGATCATACCAAATACAAGTAATTCAGGTGAATCAATAAAGAAACTAGCATCAATAATGCCTTTACGAATTGTTGAAGTCACTTCACCACCGGCTAAATAAGCGCCAGCAAATTCAAATACCATGGCGATAATGATCGCTTGCTTTATAGTCAGTGCTTTTGAACCAACAGAAGTACCCATAGCGTTGGCGACATCATTAGCACCAATGCCCCACGCCATAAATAAGCCAACAACAGCAGCTATAATAACTAGCGTATATCCAGAGTTAAGTAAAATTTCCATTAGTTAAGCCCTATTTTCTTGCAAGAAGTATTTCTAAACGTGCGCCAACACGTTCAGCTAGATCGGCTAAATCGCCAACCCAGTCAATAATTTGATATAAAAACATTACATCAACTGGGTTTAATTCACGTTCTAAAGCAAGTAAATCTTTACGCAAAATAATTTGCATGTCATCAGTATCATCTTCTATTTCATCTAATTGATTGATCATTTTTTCAACCAAGACTACTTCACGGCCACGGAAGCCTGTTTCTAACAAGTCATCTAATTCGTTAATTGCTTCGGCAGCTTTTTCTGTTGCATCAATACAACGTGCTAAATATTTTGAGAATTGTTCTTGTAAACTCGCAGGTATTTCTAATTTACGACCTAAAACACGACCTGCAATATCTTTTGCACGATTGGCAATTTTATCCTGTTGAGTAAGTAATTCGAGTAAATCAGCTCTGTCTACAGGCATAAACAAGCCACCGGGTAGCTCTAAACGTAGTTGACGCTTTAATGAATCAGCATCTTGTTCTAATTTGGATAATTTACGACGAACTTTAGCCGCTTCGCTCCAGTTTTGTTCGTAACAAGCTGTAAAGAAAGGAATAAGTTGATTGCTACATTTAACAACCAATTTAATATGTTTTTCTAATGGTTTAATTGGTGACTTTGCAAATACACCTATTATTGAATTTCTGGCCATAATGGTTTCCAGTTTATTATTTTTCGGGGCGGATAATAACGTATTTATCGAGCAATGTTAACTTTACTGGATAAGATTTACCTATGATGTAAAATTTATCGACTAGAATTATATGACACTTATATGACAGTTTTATTACAAAATAAAGACAGTGGCGAAAATGAATGCCAAGAACTGAGAGGCTAATAATGCAAAACTCTCCATTAATATATTACTTTAATTAGACTTAATAGATTAAAATATGCACTAAAGAGAAAATGCATTGATTTAAGCATTGTTTGTTTTGTTAGACTATCGTTAAGCAATAGATACATCATATAAAAAGAGTAATACCAATTGAACTTTAACAATTTATTTAAGTAGATTAAGCTTTAAATAAATAGTTGTAATAATTAACACTAATTCTAAAATAGAACCGCTATGAAAATAGAAAACTTAATGAGCAAAAAATTAATTACTTTGTCTATGGATGCTACTTTAAGCAAAGCCAAAGAAATTTTTGAAAAAAAAAATATACACCATCTACTTATTACTGATGACGATGGATTATTAGCAGGAGTAATGACCGATAGAGATTTATATAAGCATTTAAGCCCAACCATAGGTACCAACCAGGAAACTCATAGAGATACCGCTTTGATGCAAAAGAAATTGCATCAAATAATGGCTAGAAATTTAATAACCTCACAAGCACAACAGTCATTAAATGAAGCAGTTTTACTTTTTTACGATAACCATATTTCTTGCTTACCTATTACTGATGAACAAAATAAAGCAATAGGGATTATTACTTGGCGAGACATTCTAAAAGTACTCGCCTTACAATATAGAAAAAAAATAGCCAATAATTGATCATATAATAAATCGATTAACGGGCTTTATCGACGTTGGCCTAAATAATAAAATATAATATTAATCTTCTTCAGGCTCAAAACCTTCAATAGTTACGCCCGCCAAACCACCAGTACCACCCTGATCATTACTTCTGAGTTTAATCATTAGACGTAAGTCATTAGGTGAATCAGCGTGATGAATAGCGTCAGCATAAGTAATTAAACTTTGTTGATATAAATTAAAGAGTGCTTGGTCAAAGGTTTGCATTCCAAGCTCATTGGATTTCTCCATTATTTCTTTAATGCTGCCTATCTCGCCTTTCTTGATCAACTCTGCAATATAGGGAGAATTCAATAATACTTCGATAACAGCAACACGACCATTACCATCTCTGGTTGGTACTAATTGTTGAGCGATAATGCCACGAAGATTCAACGCTAAATCAAACAATAACTTACCATGTTGATCAGCAGGAACTAGATGCATAATACGATCTATAGCTTGGTTTGCATTATTAGCATGTAAAGTAGCAATACACAAATGCCCTGTTTCGGCAAAACTTAACGCATGTTCCATCGTTTCTTGACTACGAATTTCACCAATTAAAATAACATCAGGTGCTTGTCGCAATGAACTTTTAAGTGCAGCATCAAATGATTCAGTATCTAAGCCAACTTCCCGCTGAGTGATCATACTTTTTGCATGTTCATGTACAAATTCCACCGGATCTTCTATGGTAAGAATGTGTCCACGTGAATTCCGGTTTCGATAACCTATTAGGGACGCCATCGAGGTTGACTTACCCGTACCCGTACCACCAACAAAAAGTAGCAAACCCCGTTTTGACATCACCGCATCTTTAAGTATTGAAGGTAAACCTAAATCATCAACATCTGGAATATCAGTAACAATACGGCGGATAACCATACCTGCCATATCCCGTTGCCAAAAAGCAGAAATACGAAAGCGTCCTATATGATCAATAGAGATAGCAAAGTTACACTCTTTTTCTTCATCAAATTGACGAACCTGTTTTTCGTTCATTGCATTATGAACCAAACCTAACGATTCTTCAGCTGACAATACATGATCAGAAATAGGCTTTAATTCACCATTAATTTTTGCACTAACTGCTAACTTCGCTGTAACAAACATGTCAGATGCATCGGCACTCACCATTTTTTCTAATAATTGATGAAAATTCATTTGATATTCCTGCTCTTCTATAACTTAAATATATTAAAAACCTTTAAATTGGTTTTTATCTACTGCTTTTTCCATCGCCGCAGCTTTAGTGATCATGCCACGATTAACTAGATTCTGTAAACATTGATCCATGGTTTGCATGCCATTAGACATACCTGTTTGAATGGATGAATACATCTGTGCAATTTTATCTTCACGAATTAAATTACGAATTGCTGGTGTACCAATCATAATTTCATGAGAGGCAACTCGGCCACCACCCACTTTTTTAATCAAGGTTTGAGAAATAACCGCGCGAAGGGACTCTGATAGCATAGAGCGTACCATAGATTTTTCCGCCGCTGGAAATACATCAATAATACGGTCAATGGTTTTAGGAGCCGAGGTTGTATGCAGTGTACCAAACACTAAATGACCCGTTTCTGCTGCTGTCATAGCAAGGCGGATAGTTTCTAGATCTCGCATTTCACCTACCAGAATAACATCGGGATCTTCACGCAAAGCTGAACGTAGCGCAGCCTCAAAACTTAAGGTATCTCGATGCACTTCACGTTGATTAATTAAACATAATTTGTTTTCATGCACGAATTCAATAGGATCTTCAATGGTTAAAATATGATCATTCTTAGAGTTATTAATATAATCAACCATTGCCGCTAAGGTCGTTGATTTACCAGAACCTGTTGGGCCTGTAACCAAAACTAAACCACGCGGTGTGTCAGATATATCACGAAATATATCAGGGCAGCCCAAGTCATCTAACGATAGGATCTTGCTAGGGATGGTCCGAAATACTGCTGCTGGCCCTCTGTTTTGGTTAAAAGCATTTACCCTAAAACGCGCTAAATTAGGTACTTCAAAAGAGAAATCCACCTCTAACTTCTCTTCATATTCCTTTCGCTGGCGATCATTCATAATATCATAAACTAAAGCATTCACATCTTTAGCATCAAAAGCTGGGATATTTAATTTGCGTACATCACCATCAACTCGGATCAACGGCGGTGACCCTGTTGATAAATGTAAATCTGACGCATCATGCTGCACACTAAATGCAAGTAGTTCGGTAATATCCATAAAAAATCCTCGGTTTATCTGTTAAAGTACTGTGTGTTAAAAATATATCTATCGACGTCTTTGAATCAACATTATTTAGCTAAAAAATATGAACAAAATTAAAGAAAATATAGAAAAAATTAAACAACAAATTAATCAAGCCTGCCACGCTAATGATAATCCTAGCGCTCAAGAAAGTAACTCTTTATCAAATAATAGACAAAATCCTGTTACTTTGCTCG
>Ga0209292_1001854_pt1 | contig 25255 bp, 21 predicted proteins | sample GOMGulsemesocosm_2_FD_184634 | JGI IMG/M metagenome (GOLD analysis project Ga0209292, IMG submission 184634) | Methane-oxidizing microbial communities from mesocosms in the Gulf of Mexico - GOM9C Gulf of Mexico (SPAdes) (version 2) | ecosystem: Environmental > Aquatic > Marine > Cold seeps... | reverse complement strand
TGCGGGTGAGTTAGCAATATCTCTAAATTGCTGACGCATCCACTTATTGATAGGTTCACCATCGGATTTTTTATGCCAATACATATAACCGTCAGATCCAGGTAATTCATCCATAACAAAGACTTTTACTTTACTTAAGTCGGCAAAGGCATCAATAAATGATTTAGGAAAAAAACCAATCAGTAATCCGGTTTCAACCGCTTGCTTTAGGCAAAAAAGTGATTCCGATGAAAGTTGGATTTTTCTGCTTAATTTCAGCTCTTTTAAGCTTTGTTCAACAAGGTTGTCTGTTTTAGAATTTGGATTATTGACCATTAAATACTTAACGGTATCACTTATTGTTAGTTGTGAATGACTCGCTAACGCATGAGATTTGGCAACCATTAAAAGGTGCCTGTCTTGATACACTTTCTCATAAGCAATTGTTTTAGGTTGATCGCTTTTATAGCCAAAAAATAGATCTACGCCCCCTGACTCTAATAAAGCCCAAGCATTGGACTTTCTATCAACCAGTTCAAAGGTTAAATTTGGTGCTTGTTGCATCGCCCCCATCACCAATTTACGGGTGATAAATTGCATGGTGGCATCAGAGACAGATACCCGAAAATTCCCCATCGCATTTTGAGGTTCGAACACTTCATCGTTAACAACAGACTCTAATTGGTTAAGCAACAACTCAATCTGTGGTTGAAGTTGCAAAGCGCGCTCACTAGCAATCAGTCCTTGAGTAGTAGAAACTAAGATCTCATCATCAAATAGCTTTCTTAAACGCTGTAATAATAGACTCATTGCGGGTTGAGAAATGCCCTGCTTTAACGCGGCTTTAGTAACATGCTTCTCTTGCATTAGCAGTGAAAAAGCAACAAGTAACTTTATGTCACATTGTAAAAGTCGTCTGATATTTTGTTCGTGCATTATACGTTACCAAATATTTCTAGCTTGCTGATGGGGGCTTAAGGGTTAATGCACAGAGATTGAAGTACATGAACCGTTACAGATATTGAAGAGTAATATAAATAACTTGAGAACTGCGTGATATACCTCAAGAGAGGCATGCCTACATTAATATCAATCAGTAATAACGGCTCGCTCTTTGATACTTCTATAACCCCCTTTTAAAAAGAAATAGTCATAGTAATGGTGTTTTTTTAAGTGATACTGTAACCAGCGAGCCTGTCGACCTGTCGCATCAAATAGAAGCAGAGGCTTATCTTGAAACTTATTTTCCTGCAAAAAAAGTAGCATTTTGTCTAAGGTCACAGTACGTTGGTGCAACGACAAATCATCACTGTTTCTTTGGTAAACATCACGGATATCAAAAACATAAGCGTTATTAGATAATTTTATGAATTCGTCGTAATTAAGTAAGTGGTTTTCAAACTCTTGCTCAGAGATAAGGTCGTTGCTATCCACTGGTGTTTTTCCTAATAACTCAGAGTGTTCGGGGTACCTTACTAACCAGTCCCTCATGCCTTCATCAAAAACTCTATTTTTATAATGGTATCGGTTTAACATGCGCCCCGCTTGATAGCTTTTTTCACAACTACGGCCATTACAATATATAACCAATTGTTTGCTCGGAAACTGCCCAGTCAGTTTTTTAATAGAGACCAAAAAACCTCGGTTTGAAAAGGGGATGTTGATAGCATCAAGTATATGTACAGTATTAAATTCAAGTTCAGAGCGAACATCAATAATTAAACTTGTTCTTAACTGATTCTTTAGCTCCAAAAGACCAATATAATTAAGTTCGGGATATTGGGGCCGGTGTGGAAAGCTATTCTCAGACGAAAGTAGTAAAGTATGGTAGAGCGACAGAATAAATAAACAATACAAAAGCTTCATTATCCACACCTTAGTTCCTACTCAATAGATCCGCTTATTCCCTGCTACATAGATAGTAGAAGCTTAATGCCTTTACTCGTTGGGAGTAAGCCCAATTTTCACTGTCCCGACACACAAATAGAAAAGATTAAATATGATTCTTATATTGTAGCGCCACATATTGAATTGTCGAAATATTAAACAAGGAGTTGGCCAATATTAAAGACAGAAACCTTTAGTTTTATTCTCTACAGCAATGCATAAAATAGTTACGTTGCTAATTCACTCTAGTCCATCTCCCCCAGATAAAAGTGTCGAAATAATTTACAAAACACATCTCACTCAAACGCTAGCCCCAATAAATACGGGCATGGCACAATTCATGCTTAATTGATGTAAAATAAAAACCACACCAACACAAAAAAAAGGAAGTTTAAATGAAGTTTAAAGCAGGGATTCTACCGTTAGTAATTACAAGTGCTTTAGTAGCAACAAGTAGCGCTCAAGCAATCTCTATTACAGCAGAGAGTGACAGCAACGTTTTAGCGCAATCTATCGTCGGTAATGATCTATCTATTAGTAACATTAATTATGTAGGCAACGCGACACAAGCTGGAATTTTCACCAATGGGATAAATTCGGGTCTAGGTTTTGAACAAGGTATTGTATTATCTACCGGTAAAGCTTCTAACTTACAGGGAGTTAATGATCAAACAGGCATATCATCAACGACTAGCACTGGTGGTCATAGTGGGTTAAACGCATTAGCTGGTGCGTCTACTAATGATGCTAATGTATTAAGTTTTGACTTTGAAATTGACCACTCTACCTCTTCAGATCTGTTTTTCAATTTTACATTTGCCTCTGAAGAATATCTTGAGTTTGTAAACGCAGGGTTTAATGACGCTTTTGCCTTTTTCTTAGATGGTGAAAATGTCGCTACACTTCCTGGTACTGATACATTGGTTTCAATTGATAATGTAAATGATCAAAAAAATTCAGAATTTTTTATTGATAACACAGACGCAGCTTATAACTTGCAAGCAGATGGCTTTACAACTATGTTGCAAATTTCGGTATTTGACTTAACCGCAGGTACTCACTCGATGGAATTTGCTATTGCTGATGCTGGAGATTCATCTTATGATTCTTGGCTATTAATTGAAACAGGCTCATTTACAACAAAACCTGTTGATGTACCAGCGCCTGCAGGTATTTTGTTATTTGCTTTAGGACTAGCTGGATTTGGTGCAAGTCGTAAACGCAACAAGTAGTATTCTATTGAAGCTTAACAATACTTAGTTGTTAAGCTTCAATGACGCTCTTCATTTATAAACCCCTCCTATATAACCAATACCTATCAAACACATCGACACAAACAGCCTTAATAGTTGTAAATTTATTTCTAAAATGGTGTAAATTTACATTCTGTTAACACGATATAGCGTTTTAATATATTAAGTAACGTTATTGTTGTAGAAACAGTGTTATTTTAATCTAAAAAAGCTAGCCTAAATCACGTTTTTTAACTAATATTTAACGCTTCAATGAATGTTGTAATAAAACAACAAAATCGAACAAAAGGTATTCAGAATTTAGGTAACGTTTATAAATAGAGGGGAAACTGATCCAGATCTACTTCTCCATATAAATTGTACGTAAAATCAACCATCATCATTAATTATAACAACAAGCGATCACGGACTTACTATGCAAATAGGTATACCTAGAGAGATCCAAGATAGAGAAAACCGAGTTGCAGCAACACCGAATACGGTTGAGCTGTTAATCAAACAAGGTTTTGACTTTCTTGTAGAAAATAACGCCGGAACAGCAGCTAGCTTTTCTGACCAAGCATACACAGATGCAGGTGCAACTATCAGCACTGATAATGCATCGGTTTGGCAATCGGACATTATCTTTAAAGTTAATGCACCAACGGATGCAGAAATAGAGCTAATTAAAGAGGGCGCGACCCTTGTTAGCTTTATCTGGCCAGCACAAAACCCTGAATTACTTAAAAAGCTTGAAGCTAAAAAAGTAAGCGTGATTGCGATGGACAGTGTGCCACGTACCTCTCGTGCACAAGCATTAGATGCATTAAGCTCGATGGCAAATATAGCCGGTTACCGTGCGGTTATTGAATCAGCGAACCAATTTGGTCGTTTCTTTACAGGTCAAATTACAGCGGCAGGTAAAGTGCCACCAGCAAAAGTACTAATTATTGGTGCTGGTGTTGCAGGTCTAGCTGCATTAGGTGCTGCGGGTAGCTTAGGTGCTATCGTACGCGCATTTGATACGCGTCCAGAAGTAAAAGAACAAATTGAAAGTATGGGTGCTGAATTCCTTGAGGTAAATTACGTTGAGGAAACAGAAGTAAGCACTACGGGTTACGCTAAAACCATGAGTGAAGGTTATCAAGCAGCGCAAGCTGAAATGATGGCCGAGCAAGCTAAAGATGTTGATATCATCATCACTACTGCGCTTATCCCTGGAAAACCAGCTCCAAAAATCATTAGCGAAGCGATGATTAAATCAATGAAAGCGGGTAGCGTAATTGTTGATTTAGCAGCAGCTGCTGGCGGTAACGCGGCATTAACAGTGAAAGATGAGATCTTTGAAACTGAAAATGGCGTTAAAATCATTGGTTACACAGATTTACCTAGTCGACTACCGACACAGTCAAGCCAACTATATGCAACAAACTTAGTTAACTTGATGAAACTACTTTGCAAAGAGAAAGATGGCAACATCGATATCGACTTTGAAGATGAAGTTATCCGTGGCGCTACAGTTGTTAAAGATGGCGAAATATCTTGGCCACCACCAGCAATTAACGTAAGTGCAGCGCCTGCACCAAAAGTTGAAGAAGCACCTGCTGTTGTTGTTGAAGAGAAAGCACCTAACAAATGGATCAAACCTGTTGGCGCTATTGTTGCTGCAGGCCTATTTGGCTGGTTAGCAAGTGTTGCTCCATCTGACTTCCTAGCACACTTCACTGTATTTATGCTGGCATGTATTGTTGGTTACGGCGTAGTTTGGAATGTTGCACATTCACTACATACACCTCTTATGAGTGTTACAAACGCAATCAGCGGTATCATCATTATTGGTGCACTATTACAAGTTGGTAGTGACAACCTAGTGGTTACCGTGCTTTCTACGATTGCAATACTGATCGCAACTATCAACATCGTGGGTGGCTTTACCGTTACGCACCGTATGTTAAAAATGTTCCAAAAGGATAAATAAACATGTCTCAAGGATTAATTACAGCAGCATATATCATTGCCGCTATTCTATTTATCGCCAGCCTTAATGGCCTAAGTAGCCAAGAGAGTGCTCGTAAGGGTAACTTCTTCGGTATTATCGGTATGATCATTGCTGTTATTGCAACGATCGCAAGTGCAACAAACGGTCTTGGTTACACAACGATTGCAATGGCTATCGGTGCAGCCATTGGTGTTCGTTTAGCACTTAAAGTTGAAATGACTTCAATGCCAGAGCTAATCGCAATTCTTCACAGTTTCGTAGGTCTTGCTGCTGCATTCATCGGTTTTAACTCATACTTAGATCACGGTATCTTATTAGGTGCAGCTAAAACAATTCACGATGTTGAAGTGTTCTTAGGTATCTTTATTGGTGCGGTAACTTTCACTGGCTCTATTGTTGCCTTTGGTAAGCTAAGTGGCAAAGTAAACAGTGCAGCACTTTCATTACCGGGTAAAAACTGGATCAACATTGCTGTTGTTGCATCATCTGCTTTCCTATTAGTTGCATTTGTAAGTGGTGACTTAGGCCTTACTGCACTTATCATCATGACTGCTATAGCATTGTTCTTCGGTTGGCACTTAGTTGTTTCAATTGGTGGTGCAGATATGCCTGTTGTTGTATCTATGCTTAACTCGTACTCTGGTTGGGCGGCTGCTGCGACTGGTTTCATGTTAGGTAATGACTTACTTATCATCACGGGTGCATTAGTAGGTTCAAGTGGTGCGATTCTTTCTTACATCATGTGTAAAGCGATGAACCGTTCATTTGTAAGCGTAATCTTAGGTGGTTTCGGTAATGAAGACGTTGCTCAATCTGGCGACCAAGATTACGGCACACATTACGAAACAAACTCTCAAGAAGTTGCTGACGCATTAAACGCGGCTAAAAGTGTTGTGATTGTACCGGGTTACGGTATGGCAGTAGCACAAGCGCAATACCCTGTTGCTGAGCTAACTAAACGCCTTCGTGATAAAGGTAAAACTGTACGTTTTGGTATTCACCCAGTAGCGGGTCGATTACCAGGTCACATGAACGTACTACTTGCTGAAGCAAAAGTACCTTATGATATCGTATTAGAGATGGATGAGATCAACGATGACCTAAGCGATACTGATGTAGTACTAGTAATTGGTGCTAACGATACAGTAAACCCAGCAGCAAACGAGCCAGGCACACCAATTTCAGGTATGCCAGTACTTAGCGTTTGGGAAGCTGAAAAGGTTGTTGTATTTAAACGTTCAATGGGTGCTGGTTACGCTGGCGTACAAAACCCACTGTTCTTTAAAGACAACTCTGAGATGTTATTAGGTGATGCTAAAGCATCCGTTGATGCGATTTTAAGTAACCTTTAATCGCACAGTAACATATCGACTAAAAAGCCGAATCAGTTCATGATTCGGCTTTTTTTTGCCAAATTTTTATTGCCTTCAAGTTATCAGTCTCTATGATAAACCTCTTTCAATTTTAATTTTGAGGTTTCATGCCTTCTGTTAAAACATTCTTTAAAGAACTAATCCACGATATTTTTAATGTCAGTTTCACTTTATTTAAGGTGATGATTCCCATCTTAATCTTGATTAAAATAATCGAAGAGTTAGGTGGTATTGTGCTTTTAAGCCAGCTACTTGGCCCACTTATGCACATGGTTGGCTTGCCCGACAGCATGGGGTTGGTGTGGGCAACCACCCTACTCACTAATATCTACGGTGGTTTAATTGTTTTAGTCAGTATTGAAAATACACTCACCGTAGCGCAAGCCTCTATATTAGGTAGTATGATGCTACTCGCGCATTCATTACCTATCGAGGCTACTATTGCCAAAAAAGCCGGGGTTAGTTTATGGATAACACTGCTATTTCGCATTGGCGGTAGTCTGTTATTAGCATGGATTTTACATCTCACTTATCAAGCAACCAATAGTCTCAATCAACCCGCTCAAATACTCTGGTCTCCAGAGATAACAGAAAACAGTAGTTATCTCGCTTGGGCAGTCAATCAGTTACAAAGTCTAGCTATGGTATTTGCTGTTATTTCTGTATTACTGTTCACCTTAAAAATACTAAAGTTACTCGGTATTGAGAAGCTGATGGCGATACTACTAAAACCCTTTTTACGTTTATTAGGTATCAGTCAAGAAGCGACCAACATTACTATTATTGGTGCCACACTTGGCCTCTCTTTTGGCGGAGGGTTATTAATCAATGAAGCACAAAAAGGTCATGTCGCACCACGTGATGTATTTACTGCCATCATGTTATTAAACCTTTTACATAGCTTGATTGAAGACACATTACTGATCTTATTAATTGGTGCGGACTTTAATACTATTTTCTGGGGAAGGTTACTGTTTTCTGTGATTGTGATAACCAGCTTAGCGGCAATAGTACGACAGCTCTCACCTGCTTTTTGTGAGCGCTATTTTTATCGTAGTGTAGTTAGAAAATAGTCCTTAACGCGTGACCTTCACTGTTCGAAGGTCACCTTGTAATGGCAATTTATATTTTACATGAAGGTCGAGTTTTAGCGGCTTTAGGCAGGCTTTTAATTGCTTTTTGTAAGTTATTTATACGCGTTTTATTTGATGGGTGTGTTGATAAGAATTCCATCGGCTCATTACCACCCGATGCTTTTGCCATATTTTTCCAGAGTTCAACACTTTGCTTCGCATCAAATCCAGCTTTATTCATTAACTGTAAACCTAATACATCAGACTCTGATTCTTGAGCACGACCATAAGGCATCATCACACCATATTGCACACCTAACCCCAATGCAGCCATACCTAACTCTTGGTATTCACTGCCTTCAATAGCTACCTTACTGATTTCGGCACCATACCCTGCTAACTGGCTAGTAGATAGACGTTCATTGGAGTGGTTTGCTTGTACATGTGCAATTTCATGGCCGATAACAGCTGCAAGTTGATCTTGGTTCTTTGCCACTTGTAATAACCCGGTATACACACCAATTTTCCCTCCAGGTAACGCAAATGCATTTACCTGTGGGCTATCAAAAACAACTACTTCCCACTTCTCGAAGTCAGGTTGTTTACCTAACGTTTTAGTGATCGCGTTGCTAACACACAACACATAGCTATTGGTCTTTTTATCTTTGCTAAGAGTCTCATTATTTTTCATCTCATTAAATGTCTGTACACCTAACTGGGCCATCTCAGCACCGCTAAATAATAGTACTTGGCTTCGTCCTGTCGGTGATGACGTGATACAGCCAGATAACAAAAGAGTCGTGCTTAGCAAAGAAAGTGTTAGCATTGAATATGAACGCTTCATAATAAATCCATTTAAAATAGGGCCTGTACACATGATTATGTCAGTCAAAAATCATAATACCAACGCTTTATAAGCTTGCCTAGCTAAACACTAGTAGCTTGCTCTTGATGCCATTCATTAAAACGTGGCATTAACATTATAATTAATAAGAACAGTGCTAAGCCCCCCATTAATACCACCACAGCGTAAGGCGCACTTAAGTTAGTTTGTTGAATTAAACCAGCTAATAGCGCAGCTCCACTCATCTGAATGCAGCCTAGCATCGCAGATGCCGTTCCTGCGCGCTCTCCAAAACCACTCAATGCCATTGTTGTTGCAGGCCCCAGTAACAAAGCGAAACCAATACATAACAGCATCATGGGCAACATAAACGCAAAGGCTGCAGGCTGTCCATAAGTTGGCCCCCAAGTCTGCATCGCAACCTGCAATACAGCAGAACTAAGCAGGGCTAATAATGCAATGATCACTGTCGGACGATTTCCACAACGTTTAATCACCCAAGGTGCTGTAAACGCAGCGACAATATTAACAACAGCATTCAAACCAAATAGCAGACTAAAATTCATTTCTGATATGCCTAAATGTCTAATTAACCAATCTGGCGCATAGGAAACATAGGTAAGAATTGAAGCCATGCCCACCAAACATGCAATTGCATAAAACATAAAGTGACGATCTTTTAACACCGGTTTAAAGCGATCCCAATGATACAGCGCCCCATTTGTTTGTGTATTTTGGGGGCGTGTTTCAGGAAGTTTAAAAGCAACAACTAATAATACAATCACTGCAAATAGCGCCATAAACACAAAGGTTGAACGCCAACCAAACTGCATTGCCAGCAAACCACCTAACGTCGGTGCAAGTGCCGGAATAACGCAAATAACGCCATTTAAATAACTGTAATACTTTGCGCTATCCTCACTGTTAAAAGTATCTCGAACGGCACTAAATACAACAATTGAACTCGCACAAGCAGCAATACCTTGCAGGATTCGTGCAACTTGTAGTAGCTGAAAGTCCGTTGTGAATACCGCTAATAGACTACTAAATATATATAGGGTTACTCCTGCTAAAGCGATTGGACGACGACCAAACCTATCCGCTAATGGTCCAATTAATATTTGCCCAGCTCCCATCGCAAATAGAAACAGTACAAGTGTTGACTGGATTTCACTTGCTGAAACATTGAATTCGTTAGCCATCACAGGCATAGAGGGCAGGTAAATATCAATCGCGAGTGGGCTTAAGACCACCATCAGCATTAATATAGGTAAGATAGTTTTGCGCATAATGAACCTTCTATAAATAAGTGAGAAAGTGCAGTTTACGCGGGAGCTGATGTGAACCATAATGGTTAAATTTCACTAGTGAATTTCCTTGGAGGAAACTCTGTGAACTTAGGTAATCTTGCAAAAATTGATTTGAACTTGTTAGTTACGTTACAGGTGTTATTAGAAGAGGAGAGTGTGACACGCGCTGCAAGCCGTTTACATTTAAGCCCATCGGCTTTAAGTAAAAGCCTTACTAGACTGCGCGATACGTTAGGAGATCCTCTTTTTCTGCGTAGCTCTTATGGCTTAAAGCCAACTGCGCATGCTTTACAGCTAAAAGCACAACTGCCTGAAATATTACAAGCTTTATATCAGACCACCCTGCCTCCAAGTTTTATTGCAGCAACAAGCATGCGACAATTCTCGTTTTCCATGGTTGAGAGTGCCTATGAAACATTATTACCCTCTTACATTGGCCCACTACTTAATCAAGCGCCTAATATAAACTTAGATACCTACGGCTGGAACGAAAAATCGATGCAAGCATTGCTGCAGGGGCAGATTGATTTTGGTATTACCGCACGCGACTTACACCCAACCTCCGATTACCGCCTAAATAATTTGCCTCATGGCATTCAGCAAACAACACTGTTTAAGGATCGACAAGTCTGTTTAGTTCGTGAAGGACACGCTACTCTGCAACGAGTCAAAAATGGAGAGTGGGATATAGAAGCCTACCTCAATATGAAACATGTACAGGTACGCTGTGAAGGTAATGATTGGTGGGCACTTGATTATCACCTTGCGGCATCCAATCAACACCGCCGTATCAGTAGTACATTACCGGATTTTTATGGCGCTGCGAGTGTTTGTGCACATACCGATCTTATCTTTACACTACCCTCTAACTTTGTAAAGCATGCGCAAAAGCTCTACCCATTAGTTGAAATTCCATTACCCATTGAATTCTCTCCTCTTGCCTATGTGCTTTTATGGCATCAACGTAATAACGAAGATCCTGGCCACAAATGGGTGAGAGAAACAATTTGCAATAATGTAAAGTAGATAGCCTCATTAAAAAAGAAAAAAGACACATTAAGTGTCTTTATATTGTCAAAACTTATTGTTACATTCAAACTTGTGCCAGTACAGTATGCTCTACAGCTAAGCAGCTTAACGCTCGCTCACTAGGTTTAATATAGCGAGTTTCAAAGGCTTTTGAGTCAATATCCTCAATCAGCTGTAGCTTATTGTTCGCTAAAAAAGCTTTTACTTTTTTAGGTTCAAGACCAAATTGCCACTTCACTAGATTCTCTTCAATCTCCTCCTGCGAGTACTCAGGGATCACCTCTTTAAGTAGATAGGAGAAAATAAGCTGACTGCCCAGTGCAAAACTTGCTACGCTATTTAATATATCTTTAACCTGTGACTCTGGTAAGTATTGCGTTTGCCCTTCCCAGATAAAAAACGTTTTAAGAGTGCTATCACAGCCCGCATCAGTTAAGTTTTGTTGTAACGACTCTGTTTTCAGGTTGATTGGCACATAAGTGACATGCTGATTATCACCGATAAGAGGTTTGATACTGGTTTGTTTGTAATCACTCATGGCAGCGCTATCAAGTTCATATACGTTTAAACTGTCGATGCCCTCAATACGAAAGGCACGCATATCCATCCCTGCACCAATAATGACTACATTTTTAAAACCTGCTTGAATCGCTTCATTAAGTTTTTCATCAATATAACGGGTTCGGCAGATCATATTGCCATACACACCGGGAATTGATTTTTCATAACGTTTTATAATTTTTTTTCTGAAATAACGAAACTTAGTAAGCCCAGAAGCTAGTTTGAATGCAGTGCCGGGAATGAGTTTTAGTGCATAGCGATCTTCAAAAAAACGGACATCCGAATGGAATGATGATTCTACGCCTCGTAAAAAAGCTAGCCCCACCGCATTTCTATCTAATTTCATTGTTAACCTATTAATAACCTGTTCAATTTTTGCCATCATACGTATCTTAATTTTTTTTACGACAAAAGCATCTGAACAATGCAAACTCACACAGGTAATTTTTACACTTCTTTACAAAAATCAAATTTGGCTTTTAATTTATCATTGCTAGTATGGTTAATGCTTTGATGGACCAAACTTATTTTTAATACTTATTTATTTAAAGGTGAATAATGCAAAAAATCCTCTGTTTTGGTGAGTTACTTGTTGATTGCATCCCCCATGGCTTTCAAACTGTTGGTGATTTACAAATCCCTCTCTATGCTCAATTTCCTGGTGGAGCACCAGCCAATGTTGCCGTGGCATGCCAGCGCCTCGGTGCAAATAGCGCCTTTGTAGGTCAGATTGGTAACGATGCAACTGGTAGATATTTAAAAGAGTGCTTAAACAAGTACGACGTAGGTACTCAATATCTTTTGCAGTCAGACCACCCAACAGCTATGGCATTTATCCATTTAGATTCGACGGGAGATCGCTCTTTCACCTTTAAACGTGATAACACTGCCGATTTAAACTATTCCTCTACCAACATCACCCCAAATATGTTTAACGATGTCGGTATTTTCCATATCTGCTCAAATACCTTAACAAACCAAGCAATCAATGATTGCACACTGGAAGCAATGAAGATCGCACAGTCTCAACAAGTGCTTACTAGCTTTGATGTAAACTTACGTTTGATGTTATGGAGCGACTTACAACTGGTTAAACCACGTGTTATGCAGATAATGCAGTTTACAGACCTTGCAAAGTTAAGCATCGAAGAGATCGACTTTTTACGTGGGACACAAAGTGAAAGCGATTTTTTAACAGAGCTGTTTAATTATGGCGTTAAAGTGATCCTCATTACCGATGGTAAACAACCTGTACGCTTATATACAAAAGAACACCATCAATCATTTATGACTCCTACTGTTGAGATGGTTGATAGCACAGGTGCAGGAGATGCATTTAGTGGCGGTTGGATTTATGGCCTTATCGAGCAAGGAATACATAACCCTTCACAATTAGAAAATAGTTGCAAACAGGTGACCCCTCTTATTGATGCAGTTAACTTGGCAATGTGCTGTGGCGCTTATGCAGTGACTCAAAAGGGAGCTTGGAGTGCCCTACCAACACGTAATGATATCAATACATTATTAGCCACTATTGAGAAGGTGTAATTATGTCTCTGCCATTTAACAGCCCTGAATTTATTCAAACACATATTGAAAAACTCACAGAATTTTATGCTTTACATGCCATTGATTATAATAACGGCGGTTACTTTCATACGCTAGCGCCAAATGGTGAGCATACACAAGCAGGTATCAAACAACTTGTTAGTTCAACTCGGTTAACTTACGTGTTTGCCTCTGTCGGTAAATTATTACAAAACGATCAATTACTCGAATATGCAAAACACGGTTACAACTATGTTTGTAATCACCATTATGATGCTACCCGCAACGCTTATAACTGGGTAATGGACGCAGACAAAGCGGTCGATCAAAATAACTATTGTTATGGTTTAGCATTTGTTTTGCTAATGTATTCAGCAAGCGCTAAAGCGGGAATTAGTGGTGCAATCGAGGGAATTGAAGAGACATTCCAATTAATGGAGACACGTTTCTGGCAAGCAGAGTTTGGTTTGTATGTTGATCAAATTAGCGCCGATTGGTCAAAGGTTGATAGCTATCGAGGTCAAAATTCCAATATGCACAGCTGTGAAGCGATGATCGCAGCTTTTGAAGCAACTCAAGATAAAAAGTATTTACACAGAGCATTAACCATTGCCGAAAATATCTGTTTACGTCAAACCAAAGAGACCGATGGCTTGATTTGGGAGCATTACAAACAAGATTGGTCCATTGATTGGGGCTATAACAAAGATGACCCACGTAACTTATATAAACCTTGGGGTTACCAACCAGGCCACCTGATTGAGTGGACTAAATTATTATTGATGATCAATCGCCACCAACAGGCTGATTGGTTAATTCCACAAGCAGAAAAACTATTTAACGTGGCTTTTGAGAAGGCTTGGGATAAGTTGCATGGCGGGTTGTTATATGGTTTTGCACCCGATGGTACGATTTGTGATGATGAAAAATACTTTTGGGTGCATGCAGAAGCATTAGCGGCAGCTGCACTGTTAGCCAAAGCCACAGAAAAGCAAAAATACTGGGATCAATACCAGAGGTTATGGGAATATAGCTGGTCTGCATTTTGTGAAGGTGAGCATAAACCATGGTGGCGCTTATTAGCTCGTGATGGCAAAGCATTAGACAAAAATATAGCGAGTCCAGGCGCTAAAATTGATTACCACACCATTGGGGCATGTTTGGAAATTTTAAATACTTTATCTGAATAACCTTCAATTTCAGCCGTCAGTTGTTTAATAAACAGCAGACGGCTTACGTTTTATAAAAAAATATTCCGATGGCAATATACAAGAGAACAATGGCAAGAATTGGAAGTTTAATAGTTTTTAATAGATAAACGCCCACGATAACCAGTCCCATATCAATGGCATTATGCACCGCACTTTGAAAAATAGGCTGGTATAAAGCGGCCAGTAACAAACCAACCACGGCAGCATTAACCCCACTCAAAGCACCTGATATAGCAGGCATAGAAGCCAAATATTGCCAGTTTTTTAAGACAACAACAATCAATAAAAACCCAGGAAGAAAGACTGCTATTGTCGCAATAATCGCCCCCATAATTGGTGATACAGTATTTATTTCAAAACCGATAAACGTAGCCAAAGTAAACATAGGCCCAGGTACTGCTTGTGCTGTTGCATAACCCGTTAGAAAAGCATCCGAGCTTATTTGGTCGCCTAATATGTTTTGCAATAAAGGCAATACAACATGTCCGCCACCAAACACCATACTGCCAGCTTGAAAGAAGTCATTAAACAATGATAACTCAGAAGAAACACTTGGTATTAGGGGAAGTAATAATAATAAACACAAGTAAATCAGCAGAGCAGGCCAATGGAATAATTTTGATAAGTTAGGTTTATGAACACTTTGATTATTTCGGGCTAACTGGCGTAGATAAACATTGCCTAATAAAGCAGCCAATACTAAAACAAAGAGCTGAGTCCAGATAGAGGGGATAAATAGTAGTAATAGTGCACTAAACACAGCCAAAAATAGTGTTAGTTTACTTTTGCAAAAATTATTAAACATGCCCCAGATTGCATCAACAACCACAATGACGGCTAATATTTTAAGGCCTGCAACCGCTCCTTGCCAGAAACTGTTATCAGTTAAACTGCTACTCACACTAGCAATAACTAGCATCAAAATAATAGAGGGTAACGTGAACCCCAAAAAGGCAGCGAGTCCACCGCCAATACCAGCACGTCTATAACCAATTGAAAAGCCGACTTGACTAGATCCTGGGCCTGGTAAAAATTGACTTAATGCGACAAATTGCGCGTACTCTCCATCACTTATCCAATTTTCCTTTTCTACAAAGCTTTTACGAAAATAACCGATATGAGCAGCGGGCCCACCAAAACTAACCCAACCGAGCGTAAAAAACTTCATAAATACTTGAAGCCAAACCCGAAACATAACAACACCTTATAATTAATGGGAATTTTATTATAAAGCACCAATTTGACAGAATTATTACAAGCTTAATTATGCTTCACTGGGCATTTAGTGTTTTTTTAATAAAGGTAGCTAAATGTTCAATTGTCTCTTGTAAATGAGCTTGATGAGTAAAACCACTTTTTACTCTTGGTTTTAAGTCGTGATCACCATCTTCTAACCATAACCAGTTTATCTCTTTAGGTAAGTTGTAACTCTGTACCTCTTCCGACGAACCTAATTTATCGCGTGTTCCTTGAATAATTAACTGCTTTTGTTTAACTAACGGAAAATGCTCAATGCGTAATTTATCGAGTTTACCAGCAGGATGAAACGGGAAACCTAAGCAGGCAATACCTTTAACTTCAGTTAACTGGTTTTCATCAAATAACGAGGCAACTAAACTTGCCATGCGTCCTCCCATCGATTTTCCACCAATGACCATCGCTCTATTTTTTTGCTCGCTCAACGCTTTAATTTTGTCTTCAAACTGTTTTATTAATTTTGGTGCTCGTTCTGGCGGTCTACGCGAACCTGTTTCAATACGTATTTGCATATAATCAAAATTGAAACGTACGACACAAATCCCCTGCTCAGCAAGTCCATCAGTAATAGTTTGCATAAAAGTAGAGTCCGCAGGAGAGCCAGCACCGTGAGCAAATAAAAACAGTGGTCCATGCTCTGGTCCATCAATAATAAATGACATTAAACACCTCAAAATAGAAATCCCCCTCGAAAAAGGGATCCGTTTGTGATTTACAATGCTATTTACAGTATAAAAAAGCAATGCCTCACAAAAACAAAACAAACCCAAAAAATCAACAACTTACCAACAACATCCGAAAAAATTTAATAATAAATTTCTCCATATTAGCGATATAGGTAACAGTTCACGGGTTCATACTACAAAACTACCTCTACAGGTAGTTATTTTTTATAAACATCTATCCTATCATTCAGTTTATCAACACAAATGAGGAGTATACAACATGAAGTTATTTATCTTAGCGCAATACTTTACGGTAACAATGGTACTAACAATCACTATTGGCTTGCTCACTTTAAAACCAGTTGTAGAGCAAACAGGCGCAACTGCAACACAGGTAGCAAATGTAAACCTTAATGAGCAGGAGATGTTTAATAATGAACTATATAAATAGTGACTCCATCCGGTAGCAAAAGGATTTGCTCTCACTATTGCAACGATCAAACAACAAAATAACACTCCTCTTAGCCTCACAGCCAATAACAACACTCAGTAACAGCTTCCATAGCTATTAAAAATAATCGAATTTTTATACAACTTTATATAATTAAAACATTACTGCTATCGCAAGTTATAACGTCCCTATTAGTAACTATATAGAAAGCATTATAAATAGCTTTAATACTCTTTATTAAAAATAGAATTAGCGAGTGTCATATATGTTAACCAATAATGGTGTCTACTATTGCTCGTCAAATAATAACAACAGCAGGTTGGGAGCAAAAAAGGATCAGTCCATGATTTGTGTGTTTTTTTTGAAAAGCATCAAAAGTTATTAGAAAAGAGACAAGTAACAGCCAATCAGACACTTAACCACAACAAAAAAAACAAAACATCAAAAAACAAACAAAGAAAAGCAATAATCGTAACAATTCAAATATTTGCATTTTAAAACTACCCCTGTAGGTAGTTCCGTTGTCATTAACGCTCAATTATCATTCACTGCATCAACAGAAACGAGAGGCTTTACAGCATGAAATCATTTATCTTAACGCAATACTTTACGGTAACAATGGTAGTTACAATTACTATTGGCCTATTCACTTTAAAACCGATAGTCGAACAGCACACAGTAAATATCGCACAGATTACAAATATAACGCTTAATGATCAGGAGATGTCTAACAATGAGTTATATAAATAGTGAGCTAAATAGTTGCAAAAGGATTTGCTACCACTTGGTCACACCTCATTAGGCTACGTTCTTACTATAACCCCATTGCATATTTCATCACTCTATTCTTCAATTGACCGCTATTTTGAGCAGTAAACAACACCGCTTTGCGTAAAACACGTACAAAACCAATTTTACTTTTACTTCCCTTATAAAACAGATCCATTGCACTCTGCATTAGCAGATTATGTGGCTTACGTAATAATTCATAACGTCTTAATAACTTATGCATTGGCAAATCACTGCTGTTTACAAGTAGATCAACTAAACACTGTACATCCTTAAAACCTAAATTCACGCCCTGCCCGGCAAGTGGGTTAATGGTATGTGCAGCATCGCCCAATAGAACAGCACGGCCTTTAGAATAACTTTGAGCGTGACGACGAGTTAAAGGGAATGAACCTTTGTCAATTACGTCAAAATTAAAGGATAACTTAGGAAATTCAAGGAGTAATGTTCTTTTAAGCTGTTCATTATTAAGCGATTGAAGCTGTTTTATCTTTTCAGGGCTGTGGTACCAAACCAAGCTTGCATTATTTTCTGCAAGCGGTAAAAATGCGCAAGGACCTGTTTCACGAAACTCTTGCCAAGTAGTATCTTGCTGTTTTGCATCTGTTTTAATATTAATTAGCATGCAGTGCTGACGGTAATCCCATGCTGTAATGCCGATATCTAATAACTGCCTCGTCGCTGAATTAGCACCATCACAAGCAACTAATAACTCAGCCTCTATAAGCTGTTGATCATCTAACTCAACAGCAACACTGGTTTTATTGTTTTTTACTTCACTAATGGTTCTGTGTTCATAAAAATTAACATTGTCTAATTTTTTAAGGGCTTGCCATAAAACAGCTTGGATCCAACGGTTTTCAGCAATATAACCTAATGCTTTAAGACCTAATTCCACACTGTTGAATTTAAGTTCCTGGCTACCAAACTCCCAAGTTTTTAATCCTTGATAAGCACAAAGACGTTTTTTGGGAATATCATCCCACACCCCCGCTAAGCTAAGTAGATTTTTACTTTGTGCGCTAAAAGCCGATACGCGCAGGTCAAATTCATCGTTAACACCTGGCATCATCGCGGGATATTTTTCTATAAGATGAATAACAAAACCTTGTTTCGCAAGCAGTAGTGCTGTTAGCGAGCCAACCATGCCCCCGCCTACTACGATTATCTCTCTGTTTTTCATCATATTATCCTTGGCTAGTGACTAGGGCCTATTGATCTTTCGAGTTTATTTTTGTAGCAATTTATTGGCTTTTTATACAAGGCTGAGCCTATGTGGTGTGGTTATTCCACATAAATAGGCGAAAACGCAGTAGAAATAGTCAACAAATGTTGCCCTTCGGGTTCGCCTCAACGCATTATGCTCTTTATTGAGCAAAACTCGCTTAGATGACTAGGCCACATTTCGCTCGCCTCGATCAAAATTCGTTGAGGCGAACAAAATTTAAACGGTAAAGATCAACAGGCCCTAATATCATTGTACTGAATTCAACTACAAACAAACAGTAGCAAGTTAGCTGTGATCTGCGTAAAATGTGCGCTCTTTTATTTATATTGGTTTATTACAATAAAGTAATAAACCTGTTTTGCACTACAGATGAGTTACAAATTATGAGTTTAAAATTACACGTCAAAACTTGGGGTTGTCAGATGAATGAGTACGATTCATCAAAAATGGCGGACCTATTAAATTCAAGCAATGGTTATATTGCCGTTGATAATGCAGAAGATGCTGACGTAATTTTACTAAATACCTGCTCAATTCGTGAAAAAGCACAAGAGAAAGTATTTCACCAATTAGGCCGCTGGAAGCAACTAAAACAGATTAACCCAAACATAGTAATCGGTGTAGGTGGTTGTGTTGCTTCACAGGAAGGCGATGCTATTCGTAAACGTGCACCTTATGTTGATATCGTTTTTGGCCCGCAAACATTGCACCGTTTGCCAGAGATGATTAAACAAGTTCAATCTGAAGAGGGTTCAGTGGTTGATGTGAGCTTCCCTGAAATTGAAAAGTTTGATGCACTGCCAGAGCCAAAAGCAGAAGGTGCAACAGCCTTTGTTTCTATTATGGAAGGCTGTTCTAAGTATTGTACTTTCTGTGTTGTACCGTACACACGTGGCGAAGAGGTAAGTCGTCCATTAGATGACGTATTATTAGAGATAGCACAGCTTGCAGAGCAAGGCGTACGTGAAATAAACTTATTAGGCCAAAATGTAAACTCTTACATCGGTGCAACTTTTGATGGTGAAACCTGTAGTTTCTCTGAACTACTTCGTTATGTCGCTTCTATTGATGGTATCGATCGCCTGCGTTACACCACCAGTAACCCAATCGATTTTGATGAAGATATCATTGATGTTTACCGTGATACCCCAGAACTGGTAGACTTTTTACACCTACCTGTACAAGCGGGGGCCGATAGAATTTTAACACTGATGAAACGTGGTCATAATATCGCGCAATACAAACAAAAGATTGCAGCATTAAAAGCGGTTCGCCCAGCACTAACACTAAGCTCTGACTTTATTGTTGGTTTCCCAAATGAAACGGATCAAGACTTCCAAGAAACCATGGATCTTATCAATGAAATCGGTTTTGATACCAGTTACAGTTTTGTTTATAGCCAACGCCCAGGCACACCAGCCGCTGACATGCCTGATGATGTAACGTTAGAAACGAAAAAACAACGTTTAGCTATCCTGCAAGACCGTATTACCCAACAAGCACAGCAGATTGGACGTCGTATGGTTGGATCAGTACAACGTATTTTAGTTGAAGGCCCATCGCGTAAGAACATTATGGAGTTATGCGGTCGTACTGAAAATAACCGTATCGTTAACTTTGAGGGTGATCACCGCTCAATTGGTGGCTTTGTCGATGTTGAAATCACCGAAGTTCATAAGAACTCGATTCGTGGTAAATTTATCCGTGGTGAAGCGGAGATGAATCTGCGTGAGTCAATTCGCCCAAGCGACATCGTAAACAAAAAAACAGAAAACTTAGGTGTTCACACCTATACACCAGCATAAGGTTTAACCACGTTGACTAAACAACTAACTACAGTACACCTTGACTTAGTGCCCCGTGACAGCGATCGTTTAGCTGTTTTATGTGGCCCTTTTGATGACAATATTAAACAAATTGAGCGCCGTTTAGGACTTGAGATTGTTTATAAAGATGAACACTTTCAAATTATTGGTGAGCATCGTTATGCGCAAGCCTGTAATGATATGTTAAAAGAGTTATACATCGAAACACAAACGGTGAAAGGAAAAATCCCAACGCTGACTGATGAGGATGTACACCTTGCACTGCAAGATTTAATTTCTAATCATCGTTTACTTGAAATAGGTTTAGCAGAAACTAAAACAGGCTCACAAAGCCTGACCATTAAAACTAAACGAGGTGTTATCAAACCTCGTGGTGAAAATCAAAGCCAGTACGTGAGTAAAATTTTAAGTAACGATATTAGCTTTGGTGTTGGCCCGGCAGGTACGGGTAAAACCTATTTAGCCGTTGCCTGTGCTGTTGAAGCATTAGAGCGACAAGAAGTACGTCGTATACTATTAACTCGCCCCGCTGTTGAAGCCGGTGAAAAACTAGGCTTCTTACCGGGTGATTTGTCACAAAAAGTAGATCCTTACTTACGCCCTTTATATGATGCATTGTTTGAGATGTTAGGCTTTGAAAAAGTTGAAAAACTAATTGAAAAGAACATCATCGAGATTGCACCACTGGCTTACATGCGTGGACGTACTCTGAACGATGCGTTTATTATTTTAGATGAAAGTCAAAATACCACCGTTGAACAGATGAAGATGTTCTTAACGCGTATCGGCTTTAACTCTACCGCGGTAATCACCGGTGATATCACACAAATAGATTTACCTAAGCATCAAAAATCAGGATTACGACATGTCATAGACGTGTTAGATAACGTTGAAGAGATAAGTTTTAGCTTTTTTACCGCCGATGACGTTGTACGTCACCCAGTAGTTGCGCGTATTGTAAAAGCTTATGAAGCTTTTGATCGTAAGATGGATATTGAGTCGGATAAATTATAATGGAACTGTTTGTTGATCTACAAATTGTCACAGAAAATGAAGATGCATTGCCGTTATTAGCCGATATTGAAAAATGGGTTACGCTTGCTGTGCTATCGGGCTCGGAGACTGAGCGCGATGAAGCGGAATTAACTGTACGCATTGTGCAAAGCGATGAAAGCCAGCAGCTTAATAAAAACTACCGCGGCAAAGATAAACCCACTAATGTGTTGTCATTTCCTTTTCAAAATCCGCCAGGGATCACATTACCCCTGCTAGGTGATCTGGTAATCTGCAAAGAGGTGGTTGAAAAAGAAGCTGTTGAGCAAGGTAAAGAATTAAATGTGCATTGGGCACATATGTTAATTCATGGTACCTTGCACCTGCTTGGTTACGATCATATCGTCGAAAATGAAGCAGTTGAGATGGAAAATTTAGAGACTAAGTTATTAATATATCTTGGTTATTCTGATCCTTATAACGAACAAGAGTAAAAATAAGTAATGCCAGAAGAACATTCTACCAGCGAGCAAGCAAAATCTGGTTTGCTCGATAAAATCGGCAATCTATTCCAAACTGAGCCAAAAAATCAAACTGAACTATTAGATCTTATTGATGGCGCAAAAAAGCGTGAGCTGATTGATCAAAAAACCAAAGAGATGATCAAAGGTGTATTAGATGTATCGAAGCTACGTGTTCGTGACATCATGATACCGAGATCACAAATGGTCACACTAGGCTTGCAGCAAAGTGTAAAAGAGTTTCTACCAATACTTATTGACTCTGCACATTCTCGTTTCCCAGTTATTACAGAAGATAAAGATCATATCGTTGGTTTGTTACTCGCTAAAGATCTTATTAAATATGGATTTAGTTCAGAAGCGAGTGAGTTTAAAATCGAAGATATTCTTCGTGAAGCGGTTGTTGTTCCAGAAAGTAAGCGCTTAGATACGCTACTAAAAGAGTTTCGTAGCCAACGTTACCATATGGCGATTGTTGTAGACGAGTACGGTGGTGTTTCAGGGCTGGTGACAATTGAAGATATTCTTGAAGTAATTGTTGGTGAAATCGAAGATGAGTTTGATGACATCGATGTTGCTGAAATCCGAAAGATCGGTAAACGCACCTATGCTGTTAATGCATTAACAACACTTGATGATTTCAATGATTACTTTGGTACAAAGTATAATATTGAAGAGCAAGATACTATTGCAGGGTTAATGATTAACCGACTTGGCCACTTGCCTGGTCGCGGTGAAAGTATCACTATTGATGATTACAAGTATAAAGTGATCAATGCCGATAACCGTCGATTAATTCAACTACAAGTTCGTATTCCAAAAGAGTTAAAAAATATTGAAGAATAGTCTTTTATCCTCGTTAGATAAATTAACACAACACCTTGCCGGCCAACTTGTTTGCGTACTATTTCTTGGTGCGATTCAAGTATTTTCATTTGCTCCTTTTGGGCAATGGTGGATACTTTACCCCTCTTTTATAGGTCTATTTTTACTACTTCAACAGGTAGGTAAAAGTACTCAAAAGTACTTTTTGATCAGCTTTGCTTTTAATCTCGCAATGTTTATTGCAACTATCCACTGGGTTTATGTGAGCATGGACCTCTTTGGTGGCATGCCAACAATTGTTAGTTTGCTTTTGATAGTATTGCTTTGTGCCTATCTTGCTCTCTTTCCAACATTCGCATTATGGGCTTCTTTACGCCTAAACTTTGTCACTAACAGCCAACGCTATCTACTGGTTTTACCCGTATTCTGGTTATTAATGGATTGGTTTAGAGGTTGGTTTTTAACTGGCTTTCCATGGGGTTATTTAGGTTATAGCCATGCAGATACTCCACTGGTAGGTTTTGCGCCCCTGTTAGGCGTACAAGGGGTAACACTCGCAATTTTACTTATCTGCGCCTCGCTAACCCTCATCATCCAAAAACAACGTATTCTCACAAATGCATTGCTTATTTTAACCCTCATAGTAAGCGCTTACCTTCTGCAACAGATCCGTTATACCGAACTACAGCCAGCGATTAAAGTTGCATTAGTGCAAGGAAATATTGACCAAAATGAAAAATGGAAAGAGGATAAACTCTACCCCTCTTTGTTTAAATATTTAGATTTAAGTGAAGCGGGTGATAATAGCGACCGTGAAAATGAACTGATTATTTGGCCTGAATCAGCCATCGCAGCACTTGAAATCAATATGCAAAGCTTTTTACAACCGCTTTCAGAAGAGCTGGAGATGAAAGGCAAAACCTTAATGACTGGTATTATTGAATACGATCTAAAAAAAGATGAGTATCGCAACGCCATTATCATGTTAGGAAAACTGCCAGTAGGCAAAGGTTATTCAAGAATGAGCCCTAACCGCTATCGTAAACATCAGTTATTACCGATTGGGGAATTTGTTCCCTTTGAAGACTTTTTGCGCCCCATCGCCCCTTACTTCAATTTACCCATGTCTAGTTTTCAGCGTGGAGATGAGGTCCAGACCAATATACAAAGTGGTTTAACGACCTTTGCGCCTGCACTTTGTTATGAAGTAGCATTCCCTGAGTTGTTACGCAAAAACGTACATAACGATACCGGCATGTTATTAACACTCAGTAATGATGCTTGGTTTGGTGATTCAATTGGACCAGATCAACACCTTGAAATAGCACGCATGCGCGCTATTGAGTTTGCGCGGCCAATTTTACGTAGTACTAATAATGGCGTCACCGCTATTTACGATGATCAAGGCAAAGAGCTGGGACGCTTACCTTCAAATGAAGAAGGTGTTTTGCGAAAACAGGTACAACCTGCATTTGGCTTAACGCCTTATCAGCGTTTTGGCTCATTACCACTTTATTTGTACTGTTTAATTATTCTCATAGGGACATTTTACTTCTACAAAAAACAGACAAAGTAGTCCTCGATGAAAAACAAAATAGCCACTTTTCGTGCCCCTGAATTCCAAAGTAAATTATGGCAGTTAGCACTGCCTATTACCTTTCAATCCCTGCTTTACTCATTTCTTGGATTAGTTGACATTTTAATGGTTGGCCAATTAGGAGAAAGTGAAATAGCGGCCGTGGGTTTAGGCAATAAAATTTTCTTCTTTAACCTATTAATGATGGTAGGGATAAGCCATGCTGGAGGCGTATTAGCAGCCCAATATTACGGTGCCAACGATCTCTCAGGATTACGTCGAAGCTTAGTAGTATCACTGCTATTTAGTATCGTTAGTGTTATCCCCTTCATCGCCCTGTATGCCTTATATCCTGAAGTAATCACACGCCTTGCAAGTGATGATGCAACACTAATCACACTCGCTAATGATTACCTCGTTATTACCGCTTATAGTTTTATTTTTACTGCGGTAGTCCTGCCACTAGAAACTGCACTTCGTTCAGCCGGCGATACTAAAACAGCGATGAATATAAGCATTTTAGTATTACCGATTAATGCGCTACTTAATTATATTTTTATATTCGGTCACCTTGGCTTTCCTGAAATGGGTGTTGCAGGCAGTGCATGGGGCACACTCATTGCTCGTTTTATTCAGATGTTATTAATGGTTGTTTTTGTGATTAAACGACGCCCATTTATCATTGCAAAAATTAGCGAAGTAAAACAAGCATTAAGTCTTTTTGAAATCAAACGTTACACAAAACTAGCGCTACCAATGGTATTACATGATGGTGGTTGGGCGTTGGGTGTATTAGTTTATACACTGATTTTTGCAATGATAGGTGTGCAAGAGCTTGCAGTAATGAGCATGGTTTCAACCATTGAACAAACCATCTTTGCTTTGTTTATTGGTATCGCAATCGCAAGTGGCACAATGATTGGCCACCAACTGGGTGCTAAAGCGTTTGCTCAAGCGTGGCAACAGGCGTGGACCTTCATCCTATTTGTACCGATACTGGCATTTATTTTTACCCCCATCATTATATTTTTCAGAGACCCCATTTTATCGCTCTTCCCTACACTTTCCGTTGAGGCCA
>Ga0209292_1001852_pt1 | contig 25265 bp, 7 predicted proteins | sample GOMGulsemesocosm_2_FD_184634 | JGI IMG/M metagenome (GOLD analysis project Ga0209292, IMG submission 184634) | Methane-oxidizing microbial communities from mesocosms in the Gulf of Mexico - GOM9C Gulf of Mexico (SPAdes) (version 2) | ecosystem: Environmental > Aquatic > Marine > Cold seeps... | reverse complement strand
TTTGGCGCTGTTAAATCAATCTCAAGTTCATTAGTTGAGGCATCAACGGTGGTATTAGTTGCTAAGTCTCTCACGGTTGCGACAACGTCATAAAAGCCATCGGTGAATCCACCAAGTGTGCCAGAGGCCGGCGTCGCGGCTGATAAATCAAGACTCCAGTTGTTTGAGCCGTCTACGGTGACAGCATAAGTAGCACCATTTACCGTAACCGTTAATGACTCGCCTGTGCCCAATATCGCTGAGCCAGTTAGGGTTGGTGTCGTATTGTTGGTTAGTAAACTATCAATCATTGGTGCATTAGCTGGCGCTGTTATATCAATCTCAAGTTCGTTGGTAGTGATATCGCTACTGCTATTTGCAGCCAAGTCCGTGACGGTGGCAACAATATTGTAAACACCTTCACTTAGTGGCGTGATTAAAGAGCCTAAACTCGTTAATGCTGTTTGCGTGTTAATGCTCCAATGACCACTGCCGTCGACACTGACGTTTTGAAATAATGCGCCATTGATTGAGACATTTAGTGTTTCACCAGCGAGCAACAGTGCACTGCCACTGATAATGGGAGTTGTGTCATTTGTTAAATGCATATCGACACTCGGAGCGCTCGGTGCGACTGTGTCTATGGTGATTTCATTAACGCTAATATCAGTGGCAACATTACCCGCTAAATCAATAGCACTCGCGATCACTTGATAACTATTGCCGTGGCTAAACGTGGCTAAAATACCGACATCGGGTATCGCCAATTGCGTATCTAGCGACCAATTGCCACCAGCATCGACTGCAACATCATGATAGGTTGCACCATTAACGACGATCGTTAATGTTTCATTAAGACCCAGTGTTGCTGTCCCGATGATCATTGGCGTGATATCACTGGTGATCATCAGCGACACGGTTGGCGTAAAAGGATCTGTAGTATCAATAATTAATTCATTGATGCTGCTATCTTGAGTACTCAAGCCATTGGTGTTGTTCGTTGCAATCGCGATAACTTCAAAAGTGCCCTCACCTAGACTCGTCCAACTAAAACCTGCTCTTGGAAGATCGCTTGCCGTATTAACAAACCATTGATTGGAGCCATTAATAGTCACATTGTCATAAACAACGCCGTTAATGGTTATTGAAAGCGTTTCATCAGCGCGCAATACGGCAATCCCACTCACGACAGGTGAACCTTGTTGGGTGTACAACACATTGACACTGGGTACATTCGGCAACGTCGTATTAATGATCACTTCATTACTAGAAACATCTACGCTGGTATTGCCTGCAATATCAGTAACGGTTGCAACAACATCATATGAAGTACCGTTGCTAAAAATCCCTAGGGAACCGCTGGTTGGGGATATAACCGCTGTATCGATTGACCAATTACCTGCGCCATCGACCGTAATATTATTATAAACCGCACCATGTACCTGTATTTGTAGCGTTTCACCTTGCTGCAAAATCGCGGTGCCATTTATTACAGGCGAAATGTCGTTACTTACCGCCGTTATTACTGTTGGGGGGGTTGGTGCTACGGTGTCAATCTCTAATATCATGGCCATCGTGTGAGCCGATTGATTACCTACGCCGTCAATGATTGAGCTGGTAAAGGCATAAGTTGCATCGGTCAAGAGGGATGTTGGTAATACGGTAGCTTGGCCAGAAAGTACATCAGTATTGGTTAAGCGATAGCGCCCTACTTCGCTGCCATCGGCGTATAAGATCACTTCATCACCGCTTGTCGCATCACTTGCTAATGACACTGTAAACGACGGTCTGGTATCGTCGGTTACATCATTGGAAAATAACGGCCCCTGAATACTCCCGGCGTTGTCGTAGCCTGCAATTGACAGCGGCGCAGCAACACTGGTATCGATAGTTAATTCATCAACAGTGCTGTCACTGATCGTATTACCGGCGGCATCAAAGACTGTTGCGATGACATCATAGTCACCATCGATAAAAGCACCCAGTGATCCGCTTACCGGCACAGCGATTTCAAGATCGACACGCCAATGGCCAAATAGATCCGGTTGGACATTATACTTTGCGCCATTGACCTCAACCAATAAGTGTTCACCAGTATCAAGTGATACACTTCCGCTAATAACCGGTAATAATTGATTCGTCGCTAGCGAATCAACAACAGGGACTGAATTAGGTGCTTGTGTATCAATCGTTAACTCATTACTGGAGCTATCATTGGCTTGGTTGTTATTAACATAATTAATCACTGTCGCCGATACTTCGTATTGACCATCAGTAAAGACGCCAAGCGTTGTTCCGGGTTTAACTTCCGCTGTGGCGGTATCAATCACCCAATGACCCAGTGTATCCACTTCAACATTCAAATAGATAGCGCCATTAACTTCAACCGTTAATGTTTCATCACTGCCAACAACCGCGCGGCCACTTATTATTGGCGATAGATTATTGGTGACAACATAATTGATCACCGGAGTCGATGGCATTGAAGTATCAATAGTGAGCTCAGCAACAGTCGTGTCGGAGCTGCTATTACCCGCTAAATCAGTGACTGTTGCGCTAATATCATAACTATTGCCGTCACTCAACGCCGCTAGAATACCGCTGCCAGGTATCGCGCTCGCTAAATCAATTATCCAGTTCCCCTGATTATCGACGCTAACATCATGATAGGTGGCACCATTGATATGAACGCTTAAGCGCTCGCCATCCTCCAATGATGCCTGACCACTAATCATCGGCAGTAAATCACTGGTTGTGAGCGTTGTAATAACGGGAGTATCTGGTGCGAGCGTATCAATCGTTAACTCTAACGTTGAGCTATCTTGGCTGGTGTTATTGCTGTCACTATTTGTAACAGTGGCCACAATTTCATACGATTGACCGTCGACAAAAGTCGCTAAACTACCGCTATCCACCAGCACAATTTCAGTATCGATAGACCAGTGCCCTAATCCATCAACCACAACATTATGGTAGGTTGCGCCATTAAGCGTAATGCTAAGTGTTTCGTTGAGTCCCAAGCTCGCGCTTCCAGTTATCACTGGACTGGTGTCGTTGGTGATCAAACTATTAACGGTTGGGGTTTGTGGTATAGCCGTTAATGGATTAACACTGTTTTCAATGATACTAATCTCATTACTCGTCTGATCACGTGAGATATTACCAGCAAGATCGGTTACTACAGCTTCGACATCATATTGATGATTAACGATAAAGGCACCAATAGCACCCGAAATTGGTATCGCACTGGCGACATCAATTGACCAATTACCACTAACATCCACAGCCACTTGATAGGTTGCGCCATTAATGGTGACATTAAGTGTTTCATCACTGCCAAGAATTGCACGCCCAGAGATCACAGGCATAAGGTCGGTGGTCACTAGACTAAAGACCAGCGGATTCACTGGGGCCGTTGTGTCAACAGTAAGCTCGCTAAACGTCGTGTCACTAACGCTATTGTTGGCTGGATCTGTGATGGTTGCCGTCACGTCATAGGAACCATCGTTCAAATAGTCAAAACTGCCTTGAATAGGCGCTGCGGTCGCCAAATCTAATAACCACATATCGTTTAAATCAACAGTCACGCGATAGGTTGCGCCACTTACCGTAATTGTAAGTTCATCGCCAAATTCAAGATGTGCCGTACCCGTTAATACCGGTGCACTATTATTAACATGTAATGTATCAACGGTTGGTGGGACTGACGGAGCGGTGCTATCAATAATTAATTCATTGGTGGTGCTATCCATTGCAACGTTAGACGCTAAATCCGTCGCCGTAGCCACAACATTATAGCTGCCATCGCTCAATGGATTAAGAATTGTGCCAGGCTTTGTTGATGCCGTTTCGGTATTTATTTGCCAATAACCAAGATTATCTACGCTAACATTTTCATAAACCGCGCCATTGATTGTCACGGTGAGTACTTCACCATTTTTAAGAATAGCGGTACCACTGATCACCGGTGTTAAATCACTCGTTAATAGTTGGCTAACAGTCGGTGTACTCGGGGCGATCGTATCAATTAGTAATTCATTACTGGTGGTATCGACAGCAACATTGCCAACGATATCGGTCACTGTCGCGACAACTTCATAGGGAATATCATCAACGAACACACCTAAAGTGCCCAGGCTTGGCGTCGCACTTTGAGTATTGAGCGACCAATTGCCAAATTGATCTACCGCCACATTAGTATAAGTAGCGCCATTAATGTTGATACTCAACGCCTCACCTTGGCCGAGTATTGCCGTGCCGGTAAGGGTTGGTGTTGTATCATTGGTGATAAGCGCGGCAATCGTTGGCGCTATCGGGTTGGTTAAATCAATCATCAGCTCATTAGAGGTACTATCTTGTGCTGTAAGACCATTACTAAGGTGCGTCAAAACGGCACTAACATCAAAACTACCTTCATCCAACGGACCCAGAATCGACCCCGACATTGCTATTTGAGTTAGCGTGTCGATTTGCCATTGATTATTGCTATCAACGGTCACATTCTGATAAACCTCGCCATTGATCGTCACTGTCAGTGTTTCATTAGCGCCTAACGTTGCCGAGCCAGTGATCGCTGGAGTGACATTATTGGTGGTTAATTGATTGACCGTTGGCGTCACGGGTACGGTAGTATCGATAAGCAATTCATTGGTGGTAATATCGTGAGCAATATTACCCGCTTCATCAATAGCTGTGGCACTGATATCATAAGTTTGACCATCATAAAATGGCTGTAATAAACCGACATCGACCGATAAGCTCGCCGTATCAATCGACCAGTTACCACTGCCATCGACAGCAACATTAAGGTAAGTAGCGCCATTAATCTCAACGTTAAGCTGTTCGCCGGCTTGTAATTGTACGTAGCCAGTGATCACTGGCGATAAAATACTTGTTATCAAAGGTGTTACATTAGGTGTATTGGGCGCTGTCGTATCAACAGTGATGTGGGTAGGACTCGATTTATCCGACACATTGCCAGCCGCATCGGTTAACGTTGTTGATAAGGTATGTTGCCCTTGAGACAAAGCGTTGTCGGGACGAATACTAGCAGACTGGCTATCGATATCAGCCAACGTCAGCTGATAGATCGCAACCAATGTTGCGCCATCATAAAGACTTAATGTATCACCCGCTTTAACGTCATCTGGCAAACCAACAATCACCGTTGGATTGCTGTCATCTGTGACGCCATAATCACTAATACTACCTTGAATGACTCCAACATCATCGATGACATTTTGACTAATTGGCACCAACGCTTGGCTGTCGATAATTAACTCATTGAGCGTCGTATCGCTGGTTGAATTCCCTGCTGGATCAATGATTGTTGCCGCCACGTCATATTGACCATCACTAAAAATCCCTAAACTACCCGATGCGGTAAGCGCAGTGCCAAGATCTAAGGTCCACACACCGTAAATATCAGGCTCAACATGATAAGTGGCTCCATTAACCACGACAATTAATACATCGGATGGTCCAACGATGGCAGTGCCCGTTAGCACAGGGCTTATGTCGCTGGTCAGTAAAACATCAACGGTCGGCGCATTTGCTGGTGCTTGCGTGTCAATATGTAATTCGTTACTGGATTGATCTCCAGACGTAGCAAGCGTAAAACGATTATTGACGGTCGCAATGATATCGTAATCACCGTCAACGAAAGGCCCAAGCGTCGTACCCGATGAAGACGTGGCACTCTTTAAATCGAGCAACCACACACCATTAACATCGACAGCAACATCAAGATATATCGCGCCGTTCACTTCAATTGTCAGGGTCTCATGTTCCGACAAACTAGCACGACCACTAATCAACGGTAACGTGTCGTTCGTAAATAATGTATTAACCGTTGGCGTACTAGGCAAAGAAGTATCAATCATCAACTCATTGGTCGATAGATCAGAACTCGTATTGGTAGCAAGATCGGTAATAACGGCAGTAATGTCATAGCTTGTATTGTCAATAAAAGGCGCTAACGTACCACTGCTTGGGACGGTCAATCGCGTATCTATATACCAATTACCACTGCCATCTACGCTAACAAATTGATACGTCGCTCCGTTCACACTGATCGTCAATGTTTCACCATAATTTAACTCAGCAGTACCACTAATAATAGGATTTACATTGGCGGTTATTTGGCTGGTTACCGTCGGAATCGCGGGCGCTTGCGTATCAATACTTAGCTCAAGTGTTGAGGTATCAGCCGCATTTTGGCCGCTATCACTATGGGTCACCGTCGCAATGACTTCATAATGCTCACCATCAGTAAAGCTTGCCAACGCCCCACTATCGATAACAGCCGTTCCGGTATCTATCGACCAATTTCCTTGGCCATCGACCGCAACAAATTGGTAGGTTGCGCCATTAACACTTACGGTTAAATGTTCATTCTCCGCTAATATCGCATGGCCTGTGATCATTGGTGTCAGATCATTGGTAATTAAGCTATTCACTTGTGGCGTTATGGGTTGTTGAACGGACGGATTAGTACCGTTGTCGATGATGGTTAGTTCATCGCTGCTAACATCTACGGAATGATTACCCACCAGATCGGTAACAGTAGCAATAACATCATAACTAAGCCCAACGACAAAAGGATGTAAGGTGCCACTGCTAATCATCGCCGTGTAGGTATCTACAGACCAGTTTCCCGCACTATCGACATTAACCTGATAAGTAGCGCCATTCACTTCAACGGTTAATGATTCATCATTGGCTAAAATTGCACGACCGGTTAGTACTGGACTTAAGTCCGTTGTTTCAAGTGCATGCACCGTCGGGGTTTGCGGCGCTATCGTGTCAACGGTTAACTCATCGGTCGTTGTATCACTCGTTTTATTGCCGGCACTATCGATAATACTAGCAGTGACATCATAGATGCCATCAGAAAGTAAGTGTTTACTCCCGGAGATTGATGTTGCCTTGCTAAGATCTAACGACCACGTGCCCGCAGGTGTCACTTCCACTAAATAAGTTTGCCCATTAACGCTTACTTGTAATCGTTCACCAACATCTAACTGCGCTTTTCCCGTCAGTATTTGATCAACATCATTCGTCACTAATTCATCGACGGTTGGTGTGGCCGCCGGGCCACTAGTATCAATAGTCAGTTCGTTGGATGTGGTATCGGTAACGATGATGCCTTGGGCGTTCGTGACACTGGCGATAATGTCATAATTGCCATCAGGAAATGGCTGTAACTGTGTGTCAGTGTCCGGGTTAGCAGTCTTAGTATCAAGCTGCCAAAAACCATTGCTATTAACAACTATATTGCTATAAATCGCGCCATTGACTTCAACGGTCAATGTTTCACCATCATTAATTGTTGCGCGGCCCGTAATGATCGGCGGAATGTCATTGGTTACTAATGGGTAAATAATCGGTGTGCTAGGGCCTGAAGCGGCGTCGACAATCATTAATTCATTAACGGTGTTATCTGATGATTGATTGCCAGCAATATCAACGATGGTTGCGCTTACATCATATTGCTGTGAGATCTCAAATAGCCCAAGTGAACCACTTGTTGGCTCCTGAGTTTGAGTGTCCACACTCCAATGACCAAACTGATCGACAAAGACATCACGATATATCGCGCCATTGATCTCAACAGTCAGCCGTTCGCCAATCCCAAGATTAGCAGTGCCACTAATTTCAGGACTGAGATCCGATGTAGCTAAATAAGAAACGCTTGGCATTTGTGGCGCTTGGGTATCGATTATTAGTTCATTGCTAGTGGTGTCTTGCGTACTGAGCCCACTAGTGTGATTAGTAACGACCGCAATCACCTCGTAGCCGCCAGGCACTAAAGGCGTTAATAAACTACCTGAAGCTGATACTTGAGTCTGGGTATTGATTGACCAAATGTCGTTAACATCTGTTGCCACGTTATCGTAGCGAACACCATTGATTGTCACAGTCAGCGTTTCATCGCTTGATAAAACAGCTCGCCCAGTAACAATTGGCGTGATGTCATTAGATACTAACCAATCGACTATTGGGGTTAACGGTAGCGTCGAGGCGGTCGATGGAACATCCTTGTCGGCAATTGTTAATTCATTGAAGGTGCCGTCAATGCTGACATTCCCTGCCGCATCGACGATTAGTGCGACGATATCATAAGAATTTCCGCTAATAAAAGGCTGCAGGGCTCCCTCGCTGACCACAACTTCACCGGTATCGATAGACCAATTGCCATCAGCATCTACCGCGATGTTTTCATACACTGCGCCATTAATTTTAACGGTCAGGTATTCGCCTGCTTGCAACACGGCTTGACCGCTAATAATAGGATCGACATTATTTGTGGTAACTTGTGCCACTGTCGCCGATAGCGGCGGGGTTATATCAACAATAATAGTTGTCGGTGTGGTATGCACCGATTCGTTACCAACATCGTCAGTTATAGTTGTTGATAATGCATGTTGGCCTTCCGTTAAGGGCTCAAACGGCTCAATAACGACGGTTGTCTGATTAATATCTTGCGCCGTCACGACATAGGTGGCAATAACTTCAGCACGATCATAAAGTGTGATGATGTCGCCAACCTTCGCGTCTGCTGGCAAGCTAACAGTAACCGTTGGCGAAGTATCATCGGTTGTTTGATGATCGTCAATCTCACCGACAATAGCGCCAGTGTCATCAATCACCAATTGATTTGTCAATGGCATTGCCACAGTATCAATCTCTAACTCTAACTGACTACTATCGCTAATTGTATTGCCTGCGGCATCGGAAATAGTCGCAATAACTTCGTAGTTACCGTCAATAAAGGGAGCAAGTGTCCCTTGGCTCGGGGTGGCCGTCTCAATATTTAATGTCCATTGACCATAATAATCAGGTTCAACGCGAAAAGTTGCGCCATTAACAGTGACTGTTAATGTATCCCCTGGCGCCAACATTGCCTGCCCAGTAAGCACGGGAGTAACATCATTGGTGATGACAATATTAGCGGTCGGTATGTTGCTACTTGGCGTGGTATCAACGACTAATTCACGCTCTGTGCTATCAATGCTCACGGCACCAGTTTGCGTGTTGGTCACCGTGACAGTCACATCATAAGTACCGTCAATAAAAGGGCCTAATTGCGTACCTGTCATTGGCTGTGCGGTCGCAATGTCCAACGTCCAAAGGCTATTACTATCAACTACAATATTTTGATAAATGGCGCCATTAACCTCAACACTTAACACCTCATTTGGGCCTAGCACTGCCTGACCGCTTAAGGTAGGATTTTCACTGTTAGTTAATAATTGATTAATGCTTGGTGTGACGGGCACGCTAGTGTCAATCGTCAGTTCATTGTCGGTGTTATCGGCGCTAATGTTACCCGCCAAGTCGGTGACAACAGCATCAATGTTGTACGATTGACCATCAACAAATAGGCCAATAACGCCATTGGTCGGAGTTTCTATTTGGGTGTTTATCGACCAATTACCACTACTATCCACTAAAACATTTTGATAAATAGCACCATTAACACTTACCGTTAGCACTTCATTGTGTCCAAGTGACGCCGTACCGAAAAGCGAAGGTGTTAAATCTGAAGTGATTAGCGTTGTTACCGTTGGCGCTTGCGGTGCTAGCGTATCGATACTGAGCTCTAAGATTGACGAATCTGTCGCTTGCAAGTTACTGCTGCCATTAATGACAGTGGCAATCACTTCATAATGCTCGCCGTGACTAAAATCTCCTAACGTGCCACTGCCAACAACGTCACGCTCAGTGTCAATCGACCATGAGCCATCACTGGCCACTGCAACGTTAAAATAAGTCGCGCCGTTTATCTCAACATTTAGTGACTCATTATTAGCTAATGACGCTTGACCTGTTATTTGTGGATTTAATAAATTCGTGATTAAACGATCAACGGTCGGGGTTTGTGGTTGCGTCACATTAATCGTGGATTGATCGTCAATAATCTGTATTTCGTTACTGGTGAGATCAACACTTCTATTACCTGCGGCATCAATCACACTAGCGACGACATCATATTGATGATTAACAATAAACACACCCAATGTGCCTGAGCTTACGGTATGACCTTGTGTATCAACCGACCAATTACCGTACTCGTCGGTTAGCACGGTGTATATCGCACCATTCACTTCAATGGTTAAGATCTCATCTGGCTTTAACCGAGCTGTACCGCTAACAATAGGAGTCGTATCAGTGGTGACTAAGTTAAAAACATTTGGCGTTAATGGCGCAGTCACATCGATAACAACGGTCACGATGTCAGACGATGGTGATTGATCACCTTGTGAATTAGTTATAACGGTCGTTATTTGATGCTGGCCATCAGAAAGTTCACTATCGAGATCAACGATTGCATTACCTAAGGCTATATCATCGCTAGTTAATGTGTGGGTAAGAATGACCACACCATTGTCATAGATAGTAACAATATCACCAATATCGGCATCGGCAGCTAAATCAAATGATATTTGCGGTAGTGTATCGTCGGAATATTGGTCGTTGTCTAATTGACCTTGAATCGTGCCGACATTGTCGAGCAATGTAACATTAGTAGGCGCTGAAAGTATTGGCGCATCAGAAGCGACATTCACGATGTCGGAAGAGCGCTGTGCTGCAACATTGATTGGTGCGCCATTGGCACTTTCAAAACTTGCTGATGCTTGAATCGCGTTGGCGACTCGAACAATTTCAGGGCTTAACGTATGAATACTATCGGCTTGAAAATCAATATCAATCGCCGTTTCTATCACTTTATCAGAATCGACAGTTAGCAAGCTATGACTGCCATCGGGATAGGTAACAATGATTTGGCTCTGCTGTGAGAATGTGATTTCGTGATTGGCTTCAACGCGGTCGCCAATACTAAGTTTATTTTTATTTGTTGTCAGTACAACCGTACCTGACACCTGATTAATGACAACAGCTTGCGTTAATAATAGATTGATATACTTCATAATCCCGTCCCTGGAAAGTAGCTTTTAATAGCTCTTTAAATACACAATACAACTTGGTTCGATACCTTCATCGAGGTAACGATAAGCGCGAATTAAGTAATGAAATACGCGTAAATACAACAAATAGCAGGATTAAAGTACCGCCTAATTACTACACTACAACGGAATCGCAAGAAATGGAAATAATACCAGCACTGACAATCGTTCATTATTAGAATAAGAAGTGGATAGAAAAAGAACGAGATTAAAGGCTAAATGGATGTGGTGACATTAAGGAGCGAGCAATAAAAAAGGGTCTATGTTAATAGACCCTTTTCTCAAAGATATAAACGCTAACGATTAGATTTTTGCGTGTAACTCTTGAACAGATGTTACGATAGCTCGGTCATCCGCTAAGATCGAATCACACGTGGCTAGTGCCGCATTCATTGTGGTGGTGTAGCTTACTTTATAACGTAATGCACCTGCACGTAATTTACGTGAATCATCAATGGCTTGACGACCTTCAGTGGTATTAACGATGTACTCGTATTCACCATTAGTGATTCTATCAAGGATATGTGGACGCCCTTCGCTTACTTTGTTCACTAAACGAGGATTAATACCCGCTTCACCCAGTACAATAGCGGTACCGTGAGTTGCATCGATAACGTAGCCTAGGTCAAGTAGCTTTTGAGCTAGCTGCGCGACACGGCCCTTATCACTTTCGCGAACAGAGATTAGCGCGCGGCCTTTCTTAGGCACATTTGATTGTGCACCAAGCTGGGCTTTAGCATAAGCTTCTGCGAATGTCTCACCAACACCCATCACTTCACCAGTCGAGCGCATTTCAGGGCCCAAGATTGGGTCAGCACCGTGGAATTTGTTAAACGGTAATACCACTTCTTTAACACTGTAATACGGTGGCACGACTTCTTTCGTGAAACCTTGCTCTTTAAGCGATTTACCAGCCATCACTTTCGCTGCTATCTTGGCTAGCGGTACACCCGTTGCTTTTGACACAAATGGGATAGTACGTGCCGCGCGCGGGTTAACTTCAATCATGTAGATTTCGTTATCTTTAACCGCGAACTGCGTGTTCATTAAGCCAATCACACCTAATTCAAGCGCTAACAAACGTACTTTCGCACGTAAACGGTCTTGAATGTCTTGAGTCAAGGTATAAGGCGGTAATGAACAACCAGAATCGCCAGAGTGAACACCGGCTTCTTCGATGTGCTCCATGATGCCGCCAACAACAACGTCAACACCATCACATACCGCATCAACATCAACTTCAACCGCGTTATCTAAGAAACGGTCAAGTAGAATTGGCGAGTCATTTGACACGCTAACCGCAGCGGTCATGTAACGACGTAAATCATTTTCGTCGTATACAATTTCCATCGCACGGCCGCCCAATACATATGAAGGACGAACCACTAATGGGAAACCGATATTTGCTGACTCACGAATCGCTTCTTCGGTGCTAGAAACCGTTTTATTGGTTGGTTGCTTAATACCTAAACGTTGAATCATCTGTTGGAAACGTTCACGATCTTCGGCGCGGTCAATCGCATCAGGTGAAGTACCAATAATTGGTACACCAGCCGCTTCAAGCGCACGCGCCAATTTAAGTGGTGTTTGACCACCGTACTGTACGATAACGCCTTTTGGTTTCTCGATACGTACAATTTCAATGACATCTTCAAACGTAACTGATTCAAAGTATAAACGGTCTGATGTATCGTAATCGGTAGAAACAGTCTCAGGGTTACAGTTAACCATGATAGTTTCGTAACCTTCTTCACGCATTGCCATTGCAGCATGAACACAACAGTAATCAAACTCAATACCTTGGCCGATACGGTTAGGACCGCCACCAATGATCATGATTTTTTCTTTATCGGTGACACCTGCTTCACACTCTTCATCATAACAAGAGTACATGTAAGCCGTATCAGAAGAGAACTCTGCCGCACAAGTATCAACACGCTTGTATACTGGGTGAATGTCATGACGGTCACGAATCTTACGTACTTCAGACTCTGCAACACCTAATACGGTAGCAAGACGCTCGTCGGCAAAACCTTTACGCTTAAGTGCACGTAAATAGTCTGGCGTTAGGTTAGCCATGCCGCCATCAGCAACGGTATATTCTTCATTCACGATATCTTGAATTTGAATCAAGAACCAACGGTCAACACGCGTAATGTTAAACACTTCTTCTAAACTCATGCCGAAACGGAATGCATCGGCAATATACCAAATTCGGTCGCTACCAGCATTCATTAGTTCATGTTTGATTTTGTTAAGCGCTTCAGGATCTTCACTATCAACAATCGGGTCGAAGCCACTAACACCGACTTCTAGGCCACGTAATGCTTTTTGTAGTGATTCCTGTTGGTTACGACCAATCGCCATCACCTCACCAACAGATTTCATCTGTGTGGTTAGACGGTCTTCACAACCGGCGAATTTTTCGAAGTTAAAACGAGGGATTTTAGTAACTACATAATCGATTGATGGCTCAAATGATGCTGGAGTTGCGCCGCCAGTGATGTCATTTGATAATTCATCAAGCGTGTAACCAACGGCAAGTTTAGCAGCGATTTTAGCAATAGGGAAACCCGTTGCTTTAGACGCAAGTGCTGACGAGCGTGATACACGTGGGTTCATCTCGATAATAACCATGCGGCCAGTATCAGGACAAATACCAAATTGGACGTTAGAACCACCCGTTTCAACACCAATCTCGCGTAGTACTGCCATCGAGGCATTACGCATGAGTTGATATTCTTTGTCGGTTAGCGTCTGCGCTGGTGCAACAGTGATTGAGTCACCAGTATGAATGCCCATAGGGTCGAAGTTTTCAATGGTACAAACAATGATACAGTTATCATTTTTGTCACGAACCACTTCCATTTCGAACTCTTTCCAACCGATCAATGATTCATCGATCAATAACTCTGTTGTTGGCGAAAGATCTAAACCACGGGTACAGATTTCAACAAATTCTTCGACATTGTATGCGATACCGCCGCCGGTGCCACCCATGGTGAACGATGGACGAATGATACACGGGAAACCAACTTTACGTTGAACAGCATGTGCCTCTTCAATCGTGTGAGCAATGCCCGCTTCTGGCGTCGCTAAACCAATTTTCTTCATCGCGATATCAAAACGCTTGCGATCTTCTGCTTTGTCGATCGCATCGGCGGTTGCGCCAATCATTTCAACATTGTATTTCGCAAGAACACCTTTACTTTCAAGCTCAAGTGCACAGTTTAGCGCTGTTTGGCCACCCATCGTTGGAAGAACAGCACACGGACGTTCTTTCTCAATGATTTTTTCAACAACTTCCCAATGGATTGGTTCGATGTATGTTGCATCAGCCATTTCTGGGTCAGTCATGATAGTTGCAGGGTTAGAGTTAACTAAAATAACTCGATAACCTTCTTCGCGAAGAGCTTTACACGCCTGTGCGCCAGAGTAATCAAATTCACATGCCTGACCAATAACGATTGGACCAGCGCCTAGGATAAGAATACTTTTTAAATCGGTACGTTTTGCCATAATTTTAAATCCTGTCTATATCTGTTAAGCGATGATTACTTAGCGGCTTTATAAGCTTCAATCAATTCAATGAAATGATTGAACAGCGGCGCAGCATCATGTGGACCAGGGCTAGCTTCAGGGTGACCTTGAAAACCAAACGCAGGCTTATCAGTTAAGTGAATGCCTTGTAGCGAACCATCAAATAATGATTTATGGGTAACGACAACATTCTTTGGCAGCGTCGTTTCATCAGCAGCAAAACCATGATTTTGCGCCGTGATCATCACGCGGCCGTTCTCAAGTTCTTGCACCGGATGATTAGCACCATGATGACCGAACTTCATTTTCACTGTCGTTGCGCCACTTGCCAATGCGAGTAACTGATGACCGAGACAAATACCAAATTGTGGAATGTCAGTCTCTAAAAATGATTTAATCGCTTCAATTGCGTAAGTACAAGGCTGTGGATCGCCAGGACCGTTTGACAAGAAGATACCGTCTGGGTTTAATGCTAATACATCTTCTGCACTTGTTTGTGCCGGAACAACAGTTAAACGACAACCACGGTCCACCAGCATGCGCATGATGTTATCTTTAATACCGAAATCATAAGCCACAACATGGAACGGTAACTCGCCACTTGGCGTGTCAGAAGGTAATCCTTCTTCTAAAGTCCAAGTTTTCTTAGTGAACGAATACGAGCTCTCAGTGGTGACTTCTTTCGCCAGATCCATGCCTTGAAGACCGGCAAAGCCTTTAGCTAACGCTAATGCTTGCTCTTCATCGATATCACCAGCCATCACACAACCAGCTTGTGCGCCCTTTTCACGAAGAATACGCGTTAAACGACGAGTATCGATATTTGCAATACCAACAACACCAGCATCGCTAAGATAATCAGTTAATGATTTCTCATTGCGGAAGCTACTTGTTAATAGAGGCAAGTCACGAATAACGAGTCCACAGGCATGGATTTGATCAGATTCTTGATCTTCTGAATTTGTACCAGTGTTGCCAATATGCGGATAAGTAAGTGTGACAATTTGTCGTGCATACGATGGGTCAGTTAAAATTTCTTGATAACCAGTCATTGAAGTATTAAAAACTACTTCACCCACTGAATGACCTAATGCACCAATTGAGGTTCCACGAAAGATAGAACCATCTTCAAGTACCAATAAGGCAGATTTACTCAAAGCGACCTCCAAAAAGACAATAAAAACATCATATTATTACGATATTTTAGTGTTAGCTAAACAGCTTAGACTGAACGAACTAAGCCAAATTCCGCGTAGTATAATACACCAGAAAAAACATTTCCAGAGAAACCTAAAAACAATCAACTAAATCGAAATATCTATGTTAGACCGTGAAAGAGATAAATAAAGCAAATATAATTAACGAATAAGATATAGATAAACGCATTAAACAACACAACAAACCCCTACCCATCAGTCATTACAAAGATAAAAAACACGATAAACATCACTTGAGATCTAATTCAACCCAGCCTAACACAACAAGTATTTAACTCTAAAATATGAGCCGAACATTGCAATAAGTCCGTTCATTCGATTTTCAAGATCAACAAAATCAATTCAATTGTGCTAAATTCGTTACAACACCAACAACAAAACTTAAAAACAAGACAAAATAGAGCGTACAAACAAAAAAACACAACAAACACTCAAAAATACAATTAATATAACTTTAACCAAAAATAACATAGACTTAAACAAACATAAAAACAACAAACATAGCCACCACAACCATTCCTGACACTAGTGACAGTAAAACCAGTAAAAAATTGGCACAAAAAAGGCCAGTGCTAACACTGACCTTTTTATCATCACAAATAAGTATTACGGCCAAATTAGGCTTGGTAATTACTTATCGGTTTTTGAGACGTATACCATACCACCGATAGCACAGGTAATAAGTACGAATGGTGTCGCTTTTAATAACAATGCAACGAAAGAAACACTGTCTCTAAATACTGATAATGCTAGTGGTAATGCCAACATAGCTACAACGATAACAACGACCAATGCCATTGTTAATTCACCCTTTTTATTATTCTCTGTTCTTTCGCTCATCATTGATCCAAATCAATTAACTATTAGTTAACTCAGTATATGCGATACAGACCCGAAAAAACAGTGACATTTAGCGAATATAAACCTGCCAATATGCCATTCCTTATACCCTTTCGTTATCATCTTTGTTTTATATTCGGCTAGCCTATCGGATATATTCAATCGGTAATTCGACCGCGTTCTGCGTGAGGATCTCATTTGGTGGCAAACTAATGGCTGACTCATTAGTTTTAACCTACAACGAAAATTATATTTCAATAAGTTACCTCGCCGCATAATCTGAGCACTGAGATAATAGGTTGGGTTGTTATAACCCTCTTTCCCATTCCTGACGTAGTTCAATTGTACCGGGCATATTCTGAGCCTGTTTAACTTTAAGTAGCAATGTCTCTTTGTCCTTTCCTAACACGCCCTTTAATACCAAATAATTTGAGGCATGGTCAGATCTAAATATCGTTTTATCTAACTCGAGTGTGGTCAGTAAGATTTCCATCTCTTTAAACAACTCCAGCTGACCTAACTGTCGAAACGGCTGACAATCATTTTTGATGAAGTTTTCAGCAAAGCGTGCCTCACCAAAAGGAAAACTAACGACTAAAGTAGATAAAAAATCTGGTTGTGTTTCATTCATCAGTCGAGCGGAATTCAGCGCGTGTTGGTGTGAGAACTCAGGTCCACCAATGCCATTTAAGATCATGACAGAGCTTTTCATTCCTGATTGTTTTATTTTGTTTAGCGCAATAACCGAACTATCATATGTTTCGCCTTTATTAATTAAGCTCAACACCTCGTCATCACCACTTTCGCAGCCAACATACATGAGCTTCAAACCAAGGGCGTTAAGCTCAGCTAACTGTTCAACGGTTTTGTTCTTTAAGTTTCTAGGTAAGCAATAGCTAGATACACGAGTCACTTGTGGTAAATGTAAGTTAATTAGTGCCAGAATCTGTTTAAGCCGCTTAAATGGCAACATCATCGCATCGCCATCGGCGAGAAAGACACGACTTGTTGGTATGCCCGATTGAGCAACTTTGACAATCTCTTGCTCTATTGAATCGATATGCTTAGGTTTGAATTTTTTAACGTCATCGGTATACATTGAGCAAAAAGAACACTGGTTCCATGAACAACCATTGGTTACCTGTAAGATGAGGCTCTTCCATTCACTCGGTGGTCGAAAGACAGGTTCAATGTAATTTAATGGATACATAGTGGACAACTTAGAGAATTAAAACCCGATTTTAAATCAAATAACGATATTTTACGATTTGTAAGTTAAATAGGGAGCAACTTAATGGGTATAGGCATACCATTGATGTCAAAATCCTGGGTACGCTCTATAAAAGCGTCACCGCGAACTTTCCCGCCCAAACAGCAAGTAAATAGCCTAAATTAACTGGCAAAGGGGTTTAGATAATCATTACCGACAGGTGCTGTAATATTTGTTTACAAGCTATCTTACTGATAGTTGGTGTCAATATTAGCGACAAGCGATTTTTTTTGCTAAATTAGAAGGGTATAAATTCACTCATTAGATAATGGTTAATATGAAAAAATGGATTCTTAGTGCTGCCGCACTAGCGCTAACGGCATGTTCACAATCACCAGCACCCGACAATTTGGCTATTAATGGCATCAAGTTTATCGAAAAAGTTGAAAAGGTCGCCGGTAAAACCACAATCCCTTATCAAAAATATATCCTAGATAATGGTTTAACGGTTATTTTGCATCAGGACAAATCTGATCCATTAGTTCATGTCAATGTCACCTATCACGTCGGCTCAGGAAGAGAAGAACTTGGTAAGTCAGGTTTCGCTCACTTCTTCGAACACATGATGTTTCAAGGCTCGGAGCATGTTGGTGATGATGCCCATTTTAAATACGTGACCGAAGCCGGTGGCGACATGAATGGCACCACCAATAAAGACCGCACCAACTATTATCAAACGGTACCAGCGAATCAATTAGAGAAAATGTTGTGGTTAGAATCTGACCGCATGGGATTCTTACTTAACGCCGTTACACAGAAAAAATTCGAAATCCAACGTGAAACGGTGAAAAATGAGCGCGGACAACGAGTCGACAACGCGCCTTACGGCCGCCTTAGTGAGCGCATCGCGCAAGCAGTTTACCCGAAAGGGCATCCTTACTCATGGCCTACTATTGGTTATATGGATGACTTAAACCGAGTTAACGTTAATGACTTAAAAGCCTTTTTCCTAAAATGGTATGGTCCAAATAATGCTACCCTTACGATTGGTGGTGACATTAATACGAAAGAAACCCTAGCATTGATTAATCAATATTTTGGTAAGATCCCTACAGGCCCTGCTATTCCAGCATTAACCAAGACGCCAGTAACCTTTGAAAATGACCGTTACATTTCATTTGAAGATAATGTCCATCTGCCCCTTGTCTATCTTTCATTTCCAACCGCCTATGCACGACATGCCGATGAAGCACCGTTAGATTTATTGTCATCAATACTCGGTGGTGGCAAAACCTCATTATTGTATAAGAACCTGATCAAAAGCCAAATTGCGGTACAGGCGTCAGCCTCTCACCCGTGTAGTGAACTTGCTTGTACATTTACCATGCTAGCGTTACCACATTCAGCTAGCGGCAAAACGTTAAGCGACGTCGAACGTATTATTAGAGATACTATCAATGAGTTTGAAACTCGCGGTGTTAACGATGATGATTTAATTAAAGCCAAAGCAAGTATGGAAGCTTCTTTTATCTTCGGATTACAAAGCGTTCAAGGGAAAGTATCGCAGCTTGCGGCAAATCAAGTGTACACAGGTAATGCTAATTACATCGAACAAGACATTGCGCGTTATAACAATGTGACTAAAGCCGATGTGATGCGAGTCTTTAATAAATACATTAAGAACAAAGCCGCTGTCATCGCCAGCGTTGTGCCAATGGGTCAAGGTGCAAGTGTTGCTGCCCCTGACAATTTTACCCCACAAATAGTGTCACTCGATGGTGAGTCTCAAACAAATGCCGCTGATTTACAGTTACGCAGCACGCCAAATACCTTTGATCGTAGCAATGCACCAATAGCAGGCATCAATAAAGCTGTTGAGGTGCCATCATATTGGCAACAAGATTTTGCCAATGGCATTAGTATGCTAGGTACGATGAGTAGTGAGACGCCGACAACAGAAATCTTACTTCGCATTCCAAATGGCCACTATATTGAAAACAGCAGGCACGCTGGGATAGCGTCTATCACCGCTAACTTGATGAATCAAGCAAGTACTAATTATAGTAACGAACAAATGAGCCAAGCACTTGAGAAATTAGGTAGTAGCATCTCTTTTTCAGCCGGCAACAGCTATACCGATGTATTTGTTAGTAGCCTAACAAAAAATTTAGATCAAACCATCGTGTTATTAAACGAGAAATTGTTTAATCCTGCATTTTTAGAAAGTGACTTTGAGCGCGTAAGAGCCAATCAACTCGAAGGTATCTTAAACGGAAAAAAAGATGCCTCAGTTCAGGCCCGTAACGCCTTTAGAGCCCTAATGTTCCAAGGCACCATCGCTGCCCTGCCAAGTGTGGGCACCGCTGCAACGTTAGAGTCGATGACGCTAGCGCAAGTCAAAAAGTTTTACGCGCGCAATTACAAGCCAAAACGCGGACAGCTTATTGTGGTTTCGGATCTTAATCAGCAACAAATTGCTGGTAAATTTGACGGATTAAAAGCATGGAAAGGACACACTGGCGTTAATGAATTACAGATGTTAAAACCTCACTATGCCAAGAATACAGTCTATTTAATCAATAAGGATAACGCGGCGCAATCTGCTATCCGCATTGGTCAACGTGCGATTAAGCAAGACATCAGTGGTGAGTTTTATGAACTAGGATTAATGAACTTTGCCCTTGGCGGTAACTTTAATTCACGGATCAACATGAATTTACGTGAAGATAAAGGTTATACCTACGGAGCAGGTTCTATCTTCTATGGTGACAAGTTCGGGGGGGCGATGGTCGTTACAGCGTCTGTTCGTGCCGATGCAACGATTGCTTCATTAAAGGAAATCAAGAAAGAGCTTGCTGATTACCGTGCCAATGGTATCACCGATAGTGAATTAGCCTTCATGCGTAATGCCATTAATCAACAGGACGCCCTAAAGTATGAAACGCCAAATGCTAAATTAGGGTTCTTAGGTCAGATCTTAGAGCATAACCTAACACCTTACTTTGTGACGGCACGTAATGAAGTTGTTGCTAACATCACTAAAGAGCGTATCAATGCACTCGCTGATCAGTACTTAGACAGCAATGACATGGCCATCGTCATTGTCGGTGATGCTAAGACATTAAAACCTCAACTACGAGAGCTTGGTTACACTGTGATTGATTACACTGCTCCTTAATTTTAGAGCCGTAATAAAAAGGCTCACTATCTTGCGATAGTGAGCCTTTTTTATTGCGGATGAAAAGTTGTTATTTAACTTCCAACTCCATCGCTTCAAAGGTGTTAATCATTTGATCGCTAACCGGTGCTGTTAGCTTTGTGACTACAACGATGGCGATACTTGATAAAACGAAACCAGGGACGATTGCATACATAATCGAGCTTAACGATTGGCCATTAATCGTCACGGGTGCGAATATCCACAACAATACCGTCGCAGCGCCGACCACAATGCCAGCCAACGCTCCTGGGAAGTTCATTTTACGCCAATATAGACTAATAATGACTAATGGGCCAAAGGCCGCACCAAAACCAGCCCAAGCGTTACTAACGAGCTGTAAGATAGAACTATCTCTATTATGCGCCAGCATAACTGCGATCACCGCTACCAATGCAACCGATATACGCCCTACTGTCACTAATTGCTTCTGAGTCGCGTCTTTATTGAGGAACACTTTATAGAAATCCTCCGTTAGCGAACTTGAAGTAACTAATAGCTGAGATGAAACCGTACTCATAATCGCAGCCAAAATAGCAGCTAACAAGAACCCACCAATCAGAGGGTGAAACAAAAGTTGCGACAGTAAGATGAAAATTGTTTCAGCATCATCCACCTGAACTCCGGTTTTAGCAACATAAGCCATACCGACAAAGCCAGTCGCTAATGCACCAATCATAGAAACAATCATCCAGCTCATGCCAATGCGTCGTGCAACCGGTACATCCTTAACACTACGAATAGCCATAAAGCGCACAATGATGTGCGGCTGCCCAAAGTACCCAAGCCCCCAAGCCATAGATGAGATAAGCCCAAGCGTGGTCACTCCAGCAAAAATATCAAGATTTGACGGCGATATAGCTTCAACCGTTGCAGTCACCTCACTCAGGCTTCCAACTTCAATCAATGCAGCCGTTGGCACTAAAACCAATGCCACAAACATGATACAACCTTGCACAAAATCAGTGAGGCTTACCGCTAAGAACCCGCCAAATAAGGTATAAACGACGACGACACCAGCCGTTACGTATAAGCCTAATTCATAGCTTAGCCCAAACGATGACTCAAACAATTTACCACCACCAACAACGCCAGAAGAGGTGTATATAGTGAAAAATAAGATGATAACGATTGACGATACAACACGTAATAACCGTGTTTTGTCTTCAAATCTATTTTCAAAAAAATCGGGTAACGTAATTGAATCGTTAGCAAGCTCAGTATAAGCACGTAACCTAGGAGCCACGACTAAATAATTAATATAAGCGCCAAGCACTAAACCAATACCGATCCAGATATTACTTAGACCGCTTAAGAACATCGCACCAGGCAGCCCCATAACCAACCAGCCACTCATATCCGATGCACCGGCAGAAAGCGCCGTCACACCTGGCCCTAATTGGCGGCCACCTAATAAATACCCCGAAACATCATCAGTTGATGTTTTAAAGGCAAAAAGCCCTATGCCAAGCATTGTAATAAAATACAATGCTAATGAGATCATAGTCCCTACTTCCATAAACCACTCCAAACTACGCTATCGGTAGTTATTATTATATTGTGTCGATATCATCGCGATTAATGTCACTAAGCGCAATCGAAAGTTAACAATTTTAATCAGATAAAAAAATAGCCCCGGCTTATATAAGCAGAGGCTATTTATTGTGCTTTAAGCTAACTTCAAATTAGAAGTTGTATTTAGCGCTTAGGTAGTAATAACCGCCGTTAAAGCCATATGGAGAAGTTTCGTAGTACTTACCGCCCCAAGTGTTGCTTGCGCCAGAGAAATCAATTTTCTCTGCTTCTTGGTCTAGTAAGTTCTGAGCGCCCAAGGTTAAGCTGATGCTATCATTAACATGATACGTTACTTCAGCATCAACCGTAACAGACGCAGACGCGGTCTTAGCCGTTAGATCGTAGTCAACGTGAACACCTTGGTATTCGCCGTAGTAGTTAGCACGTACAAGTGCATCTACGTCAGCCCAAGATTGCGAGATAGTGAACGTACCACGGTGTTGTGGTAAATCTTCTTCAAGACGCTTAACTTTAAAATCACCAGTGATATCTGAGAAGTTATCAACTTTAGTCTCATTCCAGTTATACGCTAGACTGTACTTAGTATCGCCACCAAACGTTTCCGCTTCATAGTTAACAACTAAGTCAATACCTTGAGTCGTCGTATCAAAATCATTAGTGAAGAAACGAACTTGCGCAATCGAGTCAACATTTGCAACACCAGCTGCTGTTAGTGCTGTTTTATCAGCATCAGTCAAGGTTACATTGTTTGATTGACTAATACGGTCAGTCACTTCGATGTTGTAGTAATCAAGCGTAATGAATAGGTCATCGTAGTTGTACACTAAACCCATTGCGTAACTTGTAGACTCTTCAGGTGTTAGTTCAGTACCACCTAGTTGTTGAGATATTGGATTAGTTGGCGGCAACAATGCCGAATCAACTAAAACGCCATTGCTTAGGTTTGTTGACACGTTACTTACGTTTGCTTGACCTACGGTAGGTGCACGGAAACCAGTACTGGTTGAAGCACGTAGCGATAAATCATCACTGAAGCTGTATTGACCAGAGATTTTATAGTTAACCGTTGAACCAAATGTTGCATAATCTTCATAACGAAGTGCGTAACCCATCATGAAGTCTTCAGTGTAGCTCGCTTCAACTTCAACATAAACAGCGGCATTACGACGTGTGAAATCACCGGCTTGTGATGGTTGGAAACCAGGGAAGCCGTTAGAGCCAATACCAAAACCTTGATCAACTAAAGGACCAACTTCGAAAGATGCAGGATCACCATTAACAACTGAGAACGTCTCTTCATGCCACTCTAGGCCACCAGCAACGTAAACATCATCATAAAGTCCCAAATCAAACGTTTTTAATAAATCTAGGTTAAAGTTTTTCTCTAATTGAATGTATTTACCAGGGTTGAAGTCAGATGGAGACTCTGGTCCCATTGACGCGTTAACCGTGTTGTAAATAACGTATTTAGATTCGTTACGACCAACAGACCCACTGATGTCATAAGAGATATCTTGATATTCACCTTTAGTACCAATCGTTAATGAAGTATCAGTGATGTTACCACCGAAGTTTGGCGTGAAACCACCTGGGTGCGTTTCATTGAACGAGAAACAGTTTGGATCGTTTTGAACACCATCGATGTAATCTTGTTGGTTCAATACGTTAGCACTTGTGATTGCGATTGTTGGACAATCAATACCATCACCAGTACCTAAGAAACCGTCATTAACTTGGCCAACTGGACCAGGTGTTAAATCGCCAATCAATAGTGTTGCGCCATCATCGTTAGAGTAAACACCACCACGAGAATGCGGGTTACGGTAGTAGAAACCACCACGCACATCACGCTCAGAGTAGTTACCGAACATGTAGAATTCTTTGTCATTTCCTAAGTCTAAGCCAACATTACCAAAAATAGTGATGTCATCTTTTACTTCTGGAGAACCCCAGATTTGTGCAATAGGCGCTACAGCAGTGTTACCAGCATCGATAAATGCCTGTGCATCCGGACGCTGCTCACTGCGACTTGTCGCATCAGCATTTTTTAGCTGAAAGCTAACGTTAGCAAAACCGTTTTCAGTGAATGGCATACCGATGTTACCAGCGATTTGCGTTGAAGCGCCATCACCTTCGTAGTATTCACCTGTGCGTACTTCAAAGCTGCCGCCATCGTCGTTATCTTTTAAGACAAAGTTCATCACACCAGCGATAGCATCTGAACCGTATTGCGCTGCTGCGCCATCACGAAGAACTTCAACTTGCTTTAATGCAATGCTTGGAATAACTGAAATATCAGGACCTTGTGAACCATCATTAATACCACCACCTAAGAAGGTAATAACTGATGCTCTGTGACGGCGTTTACCGTTCACAAGTACTAGTGTGCTATCAGCTGATAGGCCACGTAAGTTAGCAGGACGAATTAATGAGGCAGCATCACTGATTGGGTTAGTATGTGCGTTTAAAGACGGTACAGCGCCTTTCAATAATTCAAGCATGTCTGTGTTACCAGAGCGTGCTAAGTCTTCGCCGCCGATAATATCAATCGGTACAGCAGATTCAGCAACTGAACGAGGAGCACCACGTGAGCCTACAACTGCTATTTGTTCTATTTTTTTTTCAGTAGCTTGGGCTTCAGTTTGTGCTTCAGCGGCGATTGCAGGTACAGAGCCTAGCGCCATGGCAACGGCAATAGTTACCGCTTTTGGGGTAAATCTTTTTATCATAGTTATTCCAACCATCTAGTTTTACAA
>Ga0209292_1001849_pt1 | contig 25277 bp, 24 predicted proteins | sample GOMGulsemesocosm_2_FD_184634 | JGI IMG/M metagenome (GOLD analysis project Ga0209292, IMG submission 184634) | Methane-oxidizing microbial communities from mesocosms in the Gulf of Mexico - GOM9C Gulf of Mexico (SPAdes) (version 2) | ecosystem: Environmental > Aquatic > Marine > Cold seeps... | reverse complement strand
CCCTATACCGCAGTGCAATTGGTTTTGAACGTTTAGCAGCACTTGCTGAAACGGCTGCATCAAATCGCCAGTCAGGCAATAACTTTCCTCCGTATAACATCGAACAGATCGATGACAATAATTATCGCATTACCATGGCTGTTGCAGGCTTTGATGAATCAGAAATTGATATCTCAACCCAAAATAATGAATTATTAGTAAAAGGCACCAAAGTAACTGTGGCGAAAGAAGACGACCAACGTACTTTCTTACATCGTGGTATCGCAGAGCGTAACTTTGAACGTAAATTTGAGCTAGCAGACCATGTTTTTGTCAATGGGGCAGACATGAAAAACGGCTTGTTGTATATCGATTTAGAACGTCAACTACCGGAAGCGATGAAACCACGTAAAATTGCCATTAACGGCGCTAAAACCCTGTCTGCAGAGTAATGCTGCATAAACACTGTTTATAGATCAACAGTGTAATTAACCCTTATAAATTATATTCGTCTTAGTGGAGATACTTTCACTAAGCTCGTTACATCCAAGTACCTTAAGGGCTTGGATATATAAGTGCTGCTCAGCAGGCTTATAGCTATCTATTGTTTGAGGAAAATAGAGATGACTACAACGACAACATTTGATTTCGCACCCCTATACCGCCACGCTGTTGGTTTTGATCGCTTTGCTAACATGGCGCAAAAAATAGTTAAACAGCAAATAGTTGAACAGCAATTAACGGCGCTGCGCAGCGCTAAAACATGTAAGGCCAAACAAACGGCACCTCAAGTTGCAAAGGTTAACTGTGCAGACGTTAACAGCAAAGTAAAAAATGCCCAGAAGCAAGCTGTTTCACAGCACTCAGAGGCGGGTTATCCTCGCTATAATATTAGCCAAGTTGGTGAGTTGGATTATCAAATCACTCTGGCATTAGCGGGTTTTTCACTTGAAGAGATTGATATTACCGTGACAGCGGATGAGTTGGTGATTACCGGTAAAAAGCAGGTAGTAGAAACAACGTCAACATTGTTACATCAAGGTATTAATCAAGCTGACTTTAGCCGTAAATTTGCCTTGGCTGATCATGTGCAGGTATTGAGTGCCGACATGAATCAGGGTTTGCTGACAGTTAGCTTACACCGTGAAGTACCTGAAGCACTAAAACCACGTAAGGTCACTATTGGTGGTTAAACGCCATAATATCTTGTTGTAAAGTGATAAGCGCATCCATAGTGATGCGCTTTTTTGCGGCTGGTATTGCTTGTGATGGTTAAACTAAATTATCAAATGCTGTCATGGTTAAATCACTCTGAAGAATACGACCATGACCTTGTCCTTGTGTCGCGACTAGAGTGATATTAGTGGCCTCATTTTCTGCTGATTTAGAGTTTTTGAATGGTGCAAATCTATCTCGTTCATCATGGACAATCGTTGTTTGTTGGTGGCGAGAAACTAGCTTTTGGTAAGGGTTAATAGTATCTAAGCTGTATTGGTATTTGTCTTCAATATGCTTAATCATCGCGCCAAATAACGTCATTGAAAAGCCCGATTTACCCACCATGTCATATAAGTTATCCACGTAGTTTAGTACTGGGGCAATTAATAAAAATGGTAAGGCTTCTACTTTAGGGTGGCGGCTTTCCAATACTGACGCCGATCCCATACTATGGGCAATAATACCTACAACATCATCGACATTATCAACGAGTTCATCAAAAGCTTGTACAAACGCGGGTAGGTGGGCATGACGACCTTCACTTTGACCGTGAGCGGGGTGATCATAGGCCAGCGCTGTAAAACCTTGGCTGGCAATATGCTCCATTAACGGGAAGAATTGACTGGCACTGCCAGACCAACCATGACTTAGGATCCACACGGGACCGTTACCTATTTGATAGGTATTTAGTCGACCTTCTGAGGTCAGGTGTGTGGAGCGTAATAGACCCACAGGATCATCATTCTTAGAGGTACTGCGGACTGGCGTGAGTAGTAAGTTTCGCGCTGTTTTTAAGGCGTGTTTAGGCGCAATACTGTGGTGCAATCGGGTACCGATATTGATCATGCTACGGCGGATAGTGAATTTGCTTTTGGTATTAAAATAAATGTTGCTACTCATGGTAAGCTCCTTAAATAACACCCTTAAACGAACGGTCGTGCTATTTCTGTTGTGTTTAAAAGGCGTCTCCGCCCTTTATTTATTAAATCTAAGTTAGTTTATGGTGTCAGTGTTATTGCCACTGCTTATAAAGTTGTTTTACGCCTTGCCAAAAAAGGGTGCGTTCATCATTCTCAAGTTCGATGGAATGGAACAGGTGACTACTTAAATACAGGCCGTAAAATTGGAATACTGCTTGTCTTGGCACTAAGTCTTCACGAAACAAACCACTTTGTTGACCTTTGCTAATTTGTATTTCTAAATAGCTGATCCAAGTGTGTAGTTGCTTGCGTAATGTTTGTTGCAATATATCTTGGCTACGATTGCTTTCTTTCCAAGCATCCATAAACATACAGCTGCCTTGGAACGAATGGTTCCACTCTAGCCAGTGATGTAACAAGGATTGTAAGCGCGTACTTACATCGGTATGTTGCTCGCGTCTGACGGCAATAATTACTCGCTCGTTAAAGCAATCTCCCGCATATTCGATCACGGCTACTTGCAGGTTTTCTTTGGAATTAAAATGTGAAAACAAGCCACTTTTTGACATGCCACAAGCTTTGGCAAGTACACCAATTGTTAAACTCTCTAATCCCGTTTCACTGGCGATGGTGAAGGCGATATTTAGGATATGTTCTCGGGTTATACGGCCTTTACTCATAAGCATCACTTTTATCGTGTTAGTGTGGTGAATCGGTTATTATTTTGATTAATTCTGTTTTGTTCTGAGGATCTAATTGTATTTTTAGCACGACCGTTCTTTTAATGCCAGCGTCTTGCTTAGTTATAGTTTAAATTATAACTAACTAGGTAGGTTGAAATGTGAGTGAAGGATGTTTTTACTGCTCATCCTTAATTGGCGTTATTTTTAGCGTTAATACACGGTTGATTATGATTCATTCACAGCACTGTTTGGTACTTTTGTGCTGGTTTTTGTTAAACGACGAAAATTAAATAAGGGATTTATTAGTTTTAATAAGCATCCACTCTACCCAGTTACAGCGGGATCGTTTATGCTTAAGTCAATTTTAAAAGTGAATTAAGGAAGTCGTATGCGGATCACCGCCAATTTTGATGCTGGTAATATTGAAGTTATTAATTTAGATGACAAAAATGATGTTCAACTTGCGATCCGTCCGGATGTGGGTGAAGAGTTTTTCCAATGGTTTAACTTCCGTGTTGAAGGTGTAGTCGGTGAGCAATACACACTGAATATCCTTAATGCTGGTGAAGCCGCTTACCTAGAAGGTTGGGAGAACTACCAAGCAGTAGCATCATATGATCGCCAGCACTGGTTCCGTATTCCGACTTTCTATAAAGATGGTAAATTAACCATCATTGCTGATATGGATTGTGAGTCAATGCAAATTGCTTACTTTGCACCGTATAGCTATGAACGTCATCAAGATCTACTTGCTGCAGTACAAATGCACCCATTAGTAAGCTTAGAGCACCTTGGTGAAACCATAGATAAGCGTGATTTAACTTTAGTTAAAATTGGGGATGGCGCTGAAGGTAAACGTAACATCTGGATCACTGCACGTCAGCATCCGGGCGAAACAATGGCTGAATGGTTAGTTGACGGCTTAATGCACAGCTTACTTGATAGTGATAACCCAACGGGCAAAGCATTATTAGACAAAGCTAACTTCTACATCGTACCAAACATGAACCCAGACGGCAGCGCACGTGGTCATCTACGTACCAATGCTCTGGGTGTGAATCTTAACCGTGAGTGGTTAAATCCAAGCTTAGAAAAAAGCCCAGAAGTATTCCATACCATCAATAAGATGAAAGAAACTGGCGTTGATTTATTCTATGACGTACACGGTGATGAAGCACTACCTTTTGTATTCCTTGCGGGTTCACAAGGTACGCCAAGCTATAACGATAGATTAGCGAAACTACGTGATCGTTTCTCTGAGGTGTTCAAACTAGCAAGTGCAGATTTCCAATCTGAATTTGGTTATGACATCGATGCACCAGGTACTGCCAACATGACAGTGGCAACTAACTGGGTAGCTGAAGAGTTTGATTGCCTAGCAAATACCATGGAAATGCCATTTAAAGACAATGATAACTTACCAGACCCTATGATGGGTTGGTCACCAGAGCGTTCTATCAAGCTTGGTGAAGCATCATTAGTGGCTATGCTAGCTGTAGTTGACGACTTACGTTAATCCTAGCGTTATAAATATAGCGTTATGCATATAGCTAATATCCCTGCCAGGATTGTTCGCGATCTTTGCAGGGATTTTTCATATCGGCTAAAGAAGCTTTTTAGAGAATACAATGATTCACTTAATTAATGATAAAGGACCATGCTTAGGCGGCGTCTTTGCTCACGCAGCTGTGGCTAACTGGAAAGTAACACCGTTAAACTTATGTTCAATGCAAGGTTTAACGGAGAAGAATATTCGGGTGAAGAAAGAGCGAGGTTAACGCACTAAACTTTCTTTCTTCTCTCTATTCCACTCCACTCCCCCTAGGTCACTCTGATCGAATTAAAATCTGAACTTGAACTATCGCTTACGGCGAAGCTTCGCCACATCTGTAATATGTTGGACAAGGTTTCCATTTTGAATATGGTTATGCCCCAGCATTTATTAAGGAAACTTAAAGTGACTGAATTAGAAAAAATGTTGAATGGTGATCTCCACTTAGCCTTTGATGCTGAGCTGACGGTTATGAGAGATAGCGCTAAAGGCCTCTGTTTTAAACTCAACCAAACTAACGATAAGTCTGAACGTGAAAGTATCACAAATGAGCTGCTTGGTTCAGCAAGCGCGCACCTTGAGAGTCCATTCAATTGTGACTACGGAACACACATAAGCGTGGGCACGCAGTTTTATGCCAATCATGGTTGTACGATATTAGACGGCGCAAAAGTAACGATTGGTGATAACTGCCTTCTTGCCCCTCACGTAGTGATAAGCACGGTTAATCATCCATTAGATGTTGATTTGAGAGTAAAAGGTTATGAGATTGCGAAACCAATTTCTATTGGCCATAACGTTTGGCTTGGTGCTAATGTGGCAGTGCTTGGTGGGGTTACTATTGGTGACAATGTCGTGGTTGGCGCTGGTGCTGTCGTCACCAAAGATTTACCTAGCAATACAGTTTGCTTGGGTTCGCCTGCTAAACCAGTGAAGGAGATATAGTTATGGAGAGTAAAATGAAAATAGCAGTTATAGGGCTAGGGGCTATCGCCGAAAAAGCGCACTTACAGGTTCTAACTCAACTTGAAAATGTTGAGTTAGTTTTTTGTACCCGGAATCCAGAAAAGCTAAAGCAGTTAGCGAATAAATATCGCATTGCTGATTACTACACGAATTACCAAGATGTATTAAAGTCTTCTGTCGATGCTGTCATGATCCACAGCGCCACGTCTTCTCACTTTGAGATTGCGAGCTTCTTTCTAAACCACGGGATCCCAGTATTTGTAGATAAGCCTCTCGCGTCTACATATGCGCATTGTGAAAAGCTCCACAACCTCGCAGAGCAGAAGAGAACGCCTTTGTTTATGGGCTTTAATCGACGTTATATTCCGCTTTACAAGCAATTTCTACCTACGTTATCAGGCTCGGGTAACATTGATAACCCGCTACTTTCTCTGCGTTGGGAGAAAAACCGTCTTAACTTAACTGGAGACATTCGCACATTTATCTTTGATGATTTCATCCATCCCCTTGATAGCGTAAATATTCACGCTTCGGTTCAAGCTGACGATCTCCACATCATGGCTCAATTCGATAATCAAGGGCAGGTTTCAAACCAGTTAGCGCGTCTTGATGTTCAGTGGCAGCAGCATAATGCTATTTTTCATGCGTCAATGAATCGATTGAATGGGGCAACTAATGAGAGCATTTCGGCGCATTATCGTAACCAGAACTACAGGTTTGACTCTTTTGTTGAAGGCATTCATTGGCAAGATGGTGTTGAGCGTAAAGTAAAATTAGCTGATTGGACCCCTATGCTGACAAGTAAAGGATTTGATGCCATGGCTGAGCACTGGCTGTCTGTGATCAAATCAGGCAAGCAAGAGCTGGCTTATACTCAGCGTAATCTACATTCACATTTTTTAGTTGAATTAATCGCTCAGAGAGTCAGCCAATCGATTAATTGATATTTTATCCTAAGAATAGATGATATGGATAGGGCCTCTGGTCAGGGGGCTTATCCTATATATACCCAGCTATATGCCTTCATTCATCATCTTTCTATGACCTTAGTCTCATGTTCTAAATCTTGATTGCTTGTCATATGGAAATAATATATCCACTTTCACTATATTAATCTTATTTTGACTTTCAATTAGACTGTATTCATTACAGTCGATAACGAGATTTTTATATGGAAATTCAAGCCGCAACAGCATCTACTACACCAACATCTACATCAATTCCTACAGCAGTAGCATTTTGGCCATTTGTGATCTTAATGGCGATGATTTTTTCGTTATCGCCTTTTGCTATTGATATGTACTTACCAGCGCTGCCGAGCATGGCTACGTTTTTTAATACCAGTATTGATGCTATGGAAGCCTCTGTTGCTATCTATCTTATTTTCTTTGCGCTGGGACAATTAGTCCTAGGGGCATTAGCCGATTCAATAAATAAAGCAAAATTGCTGGTCATTGGTTTAAGCTTGTTTGCTGTCGCCAGTTGCATGATTGCTTTTGCGGATAGTGTTGATGAGCTCTATTTCTGGCGTGCTATTCAAGCATTCGCAAGTGGTAGTTCTGTGGTTGTGTTTGCCTTGGTCCACCAATTTTACGGTAATCAAAAAAGTAACCAAATTATCAGCTATGTGATGGCATGTGTGGTTATTGCGCCGATGATAGCGCCTATGATTGGCAGTTATATATTAATGGTTGGTACTTGGCAGTGGATATTCTTTGTTCTAGCTGGATTAGCCATTATCACTATGTTGGCGCAAATACGGTTGATACCAGTATCGAAAGTCTCATCAAACCTGCAACCATTGAACTTAACAACATTGCTGACGGGTTATAAACAAATCTTTGCTAATAGCATGACCATGGCTTACATCTTAGCGGGAGGTAGTGCGTTTGCTGGTTTGTTTGCTTTTGTTGCCGGTTCTCCATTTGTTTATATCGAGTATTTTGGGGTATCGCCGACACAGTTTAGTTGGTTAGTCGCATTGAATGCAGTGGCAATGATCGTGATGAACTTAATTAATGCGCGTTTATTAAAGGATGTAGACTCAACGACAAAATTGATTGTTGCGGGGGGATTGTTATTCATTGTCGGTATTTACCTCGCGATGGTGGCCTTTTTACAATTATCATTGGTTTATGTGGTGGCAGGGGTTGTCAGCTATGTGGGTTTATTAGGGCTGACGGCTGCGAATGCCATTTCTGCGGCGCTGGCTAATGCACAAGGCAATACCGGCGTGCTTTCTGGCGTAAACGGGGTTTTACAATTTGGTTTAGGTGCGTTATCGAGTGCAGTTGTGAGTATCGGCCATAGCGTCGATGCAAGTACCATGAATTACACCATGGCAGTGTGCTCATCCGCTACGTTATTTTTTGTCTCGGTGCTGTATTTTAAATCACGTAATTAAGTTTCGGGTTTTTCATATTTTAAATACACAATAAGCGCACTTTTGTGAACTATATCAGCTTGTTGAATAAATTAACGTGGCCGAAATAGCGAAAGCAGACATATACTCAATGGACAGTGACCAAATTTGATAAAGGAAATGGGTTTATGTCACAACAAGGTAATCAGATTATTGTGCATGGTCGAGTGCAAATGGTTGGCTTTCGGTATGCGACAGCGCAGCAAGCACAGCAACTAGGCTTAACAGGGCATGCCATTAATCTGAAAAATGGTGATGTAGAAGTACAGGTTTTTGGTGATAAAACTGAGTTAGATAAATTAATTATGTGGTTACGAGAAGGCCCTGATACTGCGCAGGTTGATGCGTTAGAGATTAGTGCCCTGGATTATAAAAAGCTATCAAGCTTTACCCAAGGCTAGTTGTTCACATTCTACATCTCTTTAATGAGCATTCGGTATTTCTTTAATGAAATAGTACCGTGTGCGGATAATAGAATACCTTCTGCGGCGAGTTGCTGCCTTTGATAATCACCACGTTCATCTTGTAGCGATATTTTGCCTTGGCTATTTACAATACGATACCAAGGCAGCTTAGTATCGGCTGGTAAGCGACTGAGCACTTTACCAACCTGACGAGCATGACTTGGCATCCCCGCTAACTTAGCAATATCGCCATAGGTAGCAACTTTACCTGCTGGTACTTGATACACAAAGGCAAAAACTTGCTGAGCAAAATTATTCACATTAAAAACGCAGTTTAGTGACCAGTTGCTCACCTAACTGAACGTTATTGGCAGAACCAGTTAATGCTTCACGCGTATCATTAATCAAGGATTCCATACCGGTTTGGATCGTGTGTGAATGGCTTAATTGCTGTTGCACTTGACTGATTGTTTGTTCAACTAAGCTTGAGCTTGAATTCGCTTGTGATACCAACTCTTGTAAACTCTGCATTGTCACTGTCGCAATATCCACACTGTCATCAATAATGCTGGTTACTTGTTTTTGTTTATCGATGATAGCAGCCGAAATATCCATGATTTTTTTCATTTCACCTTGGATCTGATCTGCTGATTGGTTTGCAGTATTAGCAAGAGCACGTACTTCATCGGCAACGACGGCAAAACCACGGCCATGCTCACCCGCACGGGCGGCTTCAATAGCAGCATTTAACGCTAATAGGTTAGTTTGATCGGCAATGCCTTTAATAGAGTCAACTAATTGACCAATGTTCTTATTGTTCTCGTCTAGGTTCGCTAGCAAGATGGTGAACTCAGCAATGAATTGAGCAGAGTCGGTAATGTTTCCTGTTAGTTCTTGCAGTTGCTGAATACCTGTCTGAGAGATATTTGCAGTGTTTTGTGCAGAACTGAAAGAGTCATTAGAAAGACTCTCAATGCCTTTTGATTGCTCCATAAAGCCTTGAACTAAATCAAAATTTTGTTCAATGTTACCTAATCTTTTCGCCGATGAGGTATTTACATTTTGTGCATTTTGAGTGATTTCTTGAGCAATAGACAGTACGCCACTACTCTGTAATTGTTCTAACATATTTGCTTTACTTTGCAGTGCAGCTAAGTCTCTTTCTGAGATAAGAACTTGTCCAAGAGGGACTTTATTTGAGTTGAAAAAATTAAACATAGCTTAAATCTGCCTTATTCTGGTCGTTTATAATTTATAGCGGCAAATTTTGCTCCCGCTGAATACTGTTAAGCAATAATTAGACCGTAATATTAAAAATCTAATATTTATTTTTGTTATTAATTATATAGTTATTATTTATTGTTACTGTGACAGTCTGATGACGGAGCAGGCTTTCACATTTATCGCCACAGAATAGGTAAAGAGTATCGATAAATAGTTGCTCTAGATATTATCGGCAGCCAGCGCTATTTGTTTAGCGATAATGTGCTATGTGTTTAATGATAATGTGTATCTGCCGTTATAATATTAAAAGTGATGATGTATGGATATTTCTGCAAAGCTATCGACATTTATCAAAAGTTAAGTATATTGTGCGCAAGTCAATTAAGAGAGGTTACCCTGATGTCAGAATTTAATGAAGAGACTATGTTGCACTTAGACAATCAGGTCTGTTTTGCTTTATACAGCGCAACGAATGCAATGGTAAGAGCATACCGCCCAATGTTAAAAGCGCTTGATCTTACTTACCCGCAATACTTAGCTATGCTGGTGTTTTGGCAGCAAGATGAAATTAGTGTCAAAGTATTAGGGGAGCAATTACACCTTGATTCCGGTACGTTAACCCCCTTGTTAAAACGTTTAGAATTGAAAGGGCTTATTCGCCGTGATAGGAGTAAAGAAGACGAACGTGCGCGTATTCTGTGTTTGACGGATGCTGGATTGGCATTAAAAGAACAAGCGAAAGCAGTACCAGTAAACATGTTTTGTCAGGCCGGTTTGCCAAAAGAAGAATTGTTGATGATGAAAGCCAGTTGTGAAGCATTATTGAATAATTTAACGGATTAATTGTTACCGTTATACCTGCTAGCGTCCCTGTTTGCTGATTGTGCATATTGAAGTAGCATGGGTATTTACCGGTGATCATGAGAGGGCTGTTGATCACAGCCCATTATTTTGATCCTAAATCAATCTTGTCATGACAATAACCTAGGTTACTCTGGACGCCAGCTTAGCGCGCTTGCAATCGAGCCCACTACGATCAGGTCTTGCTTGTCAGCCGTTAGATCCGGTAGTGTTTGTAAGCTCAGTAAACCATTGGTTTGTACGGCTGCAATACTTTGCGTACCTTGCTCAAATACGTAGCCTAGTGGTTTTTCAACCGTCATGAATAGATCATCTGATTTATGCACTGATTTTACATTTAAGTGTTCGTTGTTGATACGGACAACACCTGATTCATATTTTGCTACATCAAGTGAGATTGCCGCACTTGATGATTTCATTTCGTATTCACCAACTGTTTTGCTATCAATGCGAATATCACAACGGTATGGGGCGTTGCCGCCGAATGATAAACCACCAATATTGACACTGGTACCGCCGCCACTACATACCAAAATCCAAGTCTTGCCATTATCTGTACGGGTAATTTCGGCAACCATATCACCTTCAGTGGTGCTAATGGTGTTAAACCAAGTTGAGCCTGATGAGCTGCGGTCGTATTTGCCTGTGTATTTCCCTACAACGTCAAAGCTACCTTCTTGGCCTAATCCCCAAAAATCGCCATCTGTTTTGATCAACATTTCTGGTTGAGCTTTTAATTCACTAGTTTTAGTCATCAGTGCAACGCTACCACAGCCTGAAATTAGGGATGCAGCAAGTACAGGAAGAATAAGTTTTTTCATAATATGTCCATTATATATACCCGATAATGACTGGAGTAGTCGTAGAGGCGGGGCATTATCATTATAAACATACACTAAGTCTAGTTTGATGGGGTGATAAAATGTAAGCGTGTGTAAGCGCCTGTAAGTTTACATTTTGCTAGAGAGGTGAACAATAGATAGGTAAATGATAGGCAGGTAAGTAAAGTTTACATTAATAGTCGGCAAAGTACTGATTGAGCGCCTGTTGCCATTCTGGACTTTGACGAACATTAAGCAGTGCACGATTTAATTGCTCGGTATAAGGGCTATTATCTTTGATCGCTAAGCCATAATTCTGTTTTTCAAATTGATAAGGCAACACTGATATGTGTTGATAGCGACCTTCTTGCTTGGCTTGTTTGAGCTTGTATTTTAATATTGCATCATCATCGACGATAGCATCAACTTCGCCGTTATTTAATGCCATTAGCATTTCGTCAATACTAGTAAATGTCTGGTGGACAATACCTAAGTTAGTCAAATAAAGGGAGGAGGTAGTTGATATTTTTGCACCGACATTGAGGTTGATGAGATCGTAAGGTCCTTTAATATCGCTGTGCATTAGGCCAAGGGTGAAAGTACTGGCTAGGATGGCGGTAATGCTGGCAATAAACAGCGTCGAGGTGATACCTAATAATACCGTGAGCACACGACCACTCAGGGTCTTAAATTCAAAGTAGTTAAACGGCCCTTTGGTAATAAATAATAATCCCAAAATGAATGCTTCTAACCATTGTGCTCCCTTCGATGACATCGAATAAAGTTTTTCGTTAACATTATGTTCGAGTTTATAAAATACCCAACCAATGAACCCGGCAATGAGGAGAATACTGCCGATAACAATCAACAGTGTTGTGTTGGTGATTAATTGAATAAAAGAACGCCAATAACCTTTTTCTTTTACTGCGATAGCTAAGTGGGTTTCATAAAAGGAATGGGAAAAATCCATGAGTAATTCACGCTCTGGGGTAATGGATATACAGGAAATGCCCACTTCAATATTGCCTGTTTCAATTTCATCGAGTAAATCTTGTAAGGCATAGTTTTGCATCTTGTATTGTAAATCAAGACTATTGGCGATTCGTTGCCATAGCAGAATACTCAGTCCTGTGCTGGTGGATTGCGGACGGCCATCAGGATGTAAGCTCATCACAAAAGGCGGGCAGTGATAACTGCCGACGTTAATAACTGAACTGCTTATATTAACTGAACTGCTTATATTAACAAGGGAACTACTGTAGCTATACGATGCCATACTGTATAAATAACAAAATACACACAGTTTGATGAGTGGGCGTAAAAGTGGCGGCATAACAATCCTTAATACTTTGTTAAAAGCGCGGTGTATCTTTTTATTTGCTTATTAAGTTTAGTGGAAAACAGAAAAGGTTTATTAATATGAAGTTTAAATTGCCAGTATCTTTATTGTTAACGGGGTTGTTAAGCGGGCTACTCATCGGTTGTACAAGCACCAGCCAAAGTGAAGCTGAAACTAATGATGCTAGTACTCATAATGTTGAGAGTACTAACTCTGTTGCCGTTAAAGTGGAAACCTATTGGGTTGCGCCTGAACGTGTTGCTTGTCAGGGCATAGTGCCGATGCAGTGTTTCGTGGTGAATAAAGTCGTGGATGGAAAAACCAGTGAGTGGCAGTATTTCTATAATGATATTACTGATTTTGAATATGAACCTGGTTCGTTTTATAAATTGTCGTTGGAGACTTCTGAAGTCAAGTCCCCGGCGGCTGATGCCTCAAGTTTATCGTATGAGCTGATTGACGAAATAGACAAAGCTCCGCGACATTATTTAGATAACACTATGTTAACCGAGAACCGCAAGTGGAATTTAAAGCAGCTTGCTGGTCTGAAAGGGATTAACCTGCAAGCGCTGCAACAACCCGCCAATATTACTATAGCCGGAGGTGGTTTCTCGGGTTTTGCTGGTTGTAATAATATGTTTGGCCAGGTTAAGCATTTATTTGAAGCAACAGACTTGAATAATTCATTACTCAAATTAGGCCCTATTGGTTCAACGCTAATGGCCTGTGCAGACCCAAAAACTAATGCGGTAGAGCAAAAACTACATCAAGCACTGGGTAAGGTGAATGCTTTACAGGTCGAGTGGCCATTTTTGAATATGTATCAAAATGATGAATTGTTGATCCAGTTTGTCGCTGAAGACTGGGATTAATCACATGTTGATCTACTTTTGAAACTTGCATTTCGGTAGTGGGCGGTGACAGGGAAGTCTCCAGCTTCAAAATAACCAGCCCAATCGGATATGCGATTATCTGTCGCCCATACATTCGCCATAATTCTTAGTTTGCTGCTTGATACTTGAGGAATAGGATCGCTTCTATCATGTTTGACTTTATGCATAAGTTGACCATCGATATACCAAGAAATAGATTTTTTTTGCCATTCGATAGCATAACGATGGAATGCTTCAGAGGCATCAAAATCCAGTGGTATCATATATTCATGGGCAAACTCATAGCGATCATCGTTAGTCCAAAAGTTAATTTGTACAACACTGGTATCTTTACCGAGAAACTCAATATCTATTTCGTTATGCTTTCCGTTGCCGTTTGCTGGTTTATCAAAGGGACCAGCAAAAAGAAAAAACGAAGACACGACTCCAGATTTGGCTACTGGTTTCATTTCTATCTCAAAACAGCCGTAGCCGTAAAAGTTTTGACTGCGAAGTTCACCAGCTTGATAAGGGTAGCCAGTATCAGGGTAGTTTGTTGGTGTGAGACTTATCGCCATTCCTGAGTCACTGTAACTAATCGCTTCGTCTTCCCAGCTATTGGTAAACGGAAAACCATTGCTCCAACCGTTTGAGTGCCACCATACTGCGGAGTTAAGTGCTGTAAGTGGATCATTAAAGTCGGACGTTTGAGCAAACGCGGGGCTTGGGAATATTGCACCACAAAGAAGCAGCGCGATATAAATTTTATTGTGACTTAAGGCTGGTGATAACATGGGGTACCAATGGGCAATATTTTAGATATAGCGAAGTATAGCAGTGCTATTTACTTTTGTGATCTAGCTCACGTATCTGTTGGTGAATTGCAACTTTGCCACGTAACTTATACCACAGTGAAACCAAAATGAGGGAGTTGGTATTAATATTATAAGCGGTGTTATTGCTATTATCTTGATATATTCCTGTCGGTATCACTTGTTCTAATAGGCTATTTTTCATTACTGTATCAGCGAGCTGTTGGCTAAATTCATCATCAAATAAAACACTAAATGCGTAAGCGATTTTATTGCTAAACGTTTGTGGGTTTATTATTTCTTTACCATAAGTTGTTGTGCTTAACCAAGGCTGAGCATAAATATTGATATTGTTATAGGAAAACCAAGGTGGCCTGTTCATCGCATCTTCTGCAAATACCCATAGTTTGTTAGTTTTCCGATAATGTTTTTTATGTAGTTGATAAATTGATTTTAATTGGTTCCACCATACATCTGGCGAGCCTAATTCGATAGCTTGTAATACGTAACTATCACTAGTAAAAAAAGGCAGATTACGTTGGTCTACGTATAAGTTAATATTGTCTTGTGAAATTTGGCGGGTATTCTTACGTGTAAAAGCGGACGAGACATCAAGCCCGGCAAATTGATATCCCTGTGCTGCATATTGCAAATAGCCTAAACGACCTTCCTGGCGATATGATTGTCTTGTTTTCGTATTTAGTTCGCCATATAGGTCTTGTTTATGCACTGCTTTTTCAAGCTGCCATTTATCTGTGATGAGTGAGATAAGTGGTTTAAGTTCTGGTTTGTAATGTTCGGTTATCTCCAGCCAAATCAATAATCGGCCAATATCTAATGCTGACCAGCCATTGCCATTCGATGCGGTATTACTTAACTTACCCGAGGGTAACCCTGAGGTTGTCGTGTATTCACGGTTAGGTAATAGATTGTTATACAAAGGCATTGTGATTATAGTTCTAAGTGTCTTAGATAGCCGAGTGGTCGAATCAAATGCAGAAATTAGAGCTAGTTTTTCTAATGCCAGAATAGCACCTATACCACTGGCAATATCCCAAAGCGTAGTACGGTGATAACCTTGTACTGAGTCAATTAGCCCTGTTGTTGGGTTCCAATTACGTTCGATATAATATTGTGCTTTTTTTGCGAGTAATAATTCTTCTCTGCTCAATTCTACTTTAGACCTTTTGGTCAGTACTTTAGGCTGAGATGCGTTAGTTTCTGTATTATCGACAGATTCATTAACAGTTATCTTTGCTGGGGCTATCGCGACACCTTGCTGGGGATTAATGATTGTTTTTGATGGGGTATTAGGGTGAATGCCACGGCGTTGTACAGATATTAAATCTTGCTGTTGTTGATCGTTGATTTTTTTGTTTTCATTTTTTACGTGAGGTACAACTCTGCCCCCATAAAAACTTAATTTCTCAGGTTCGATATTTTGTTGGCTTTGCTTTAAGTCTGCAAAGCTAGGGAGACTAAGGCTACATAAGATCCCCAAAAACACGATAGCACTCAGCTTAAGCTTTAATATAAGTACCTCTTTGGCATGTATAAAATCCTTTTAATTAGTCGCAGTTCAAAGGGTTACTATGCCGATATTAGAATAGACATTTAATTTTACCTACTATCTTTTTGAGCAGGCAATCATAAACGTGAGCTTGGTCTTAAATCACTGAATTTAATTCAAACGTATGATTCTATTTACTATACTTTGGAAGTATTAGCTTTTACTGCCCTTATTTAATCGTATTTCAGTTCTGTAGATAAACATAATTATTAAGGATGTTGCATGCTATTTTGGCTAGGGTTTTATCTGTTTTTTTTCTTATTATCGACTTACATCGGTTACCAAAAAGGCAATCTTGTTGCCGGGGTATTATTGGGTTACGTATTAGGTCCTATCGGTGTTATCTGTATTTATTTAAGTAAAGATCGTAAGCATATGATTTGTCAAAGTTGTAACTCGAAAATTCATGTTAAGTCTTATTTCTGTCCACAATGTAAAACGAAGCAGTTATATGTTGCTTGATTAACTAAGGAGTGGGAATGGAACGAAAGCAAAATAGATTATCAATGCCGATGAATCAAGGATTGGCATTAATGGCGATAAGTGCTGGGGTGATCTTAGGGTTGGTCGGCAGTACTGCATGGCAGTACACGCAGCGTAATGCAGACAAAGAATTATTAGCGACTAAAAGCACGCTTATTGTTGAGCAACAAGCGTTAATTAATTCATTAATGTTAGCTAATCAAGGCTCAAAACAAGAATTAACTGCCGGATATGATAAGTTGACGCAAACCGTTTTGGCACGAACACAGAAAATAGACTCTCAGCGTGAAGTGATTGATAAATTACAATTACAACTGTCATATCAAGGCAAGCAATTAAAGCGTAAAGATAAAGATATTAAATACTTAAGAAGTTCTTTTCAGCGTGAACTAGATAAAAGTATTACTGAACAACAATTAATACTTAAAGCAGATCAAGCTGGACTTGCGATTGTGCGTGATCAACTAAAACTTGAGTCAGCTCGCCTACAGAAGCAAGAAGCACAGGTTGTGGCGCGATTAGGTGATGTAGAGGCGTGGGAGAAGAAAAAAGCAGAGTTTGAGGTACTTTATGCCAGTGAAGCTAAAGAAGCCATTCACGTGACTCGAGTTGATAGTTTAATGAATCAGTTTAATCGTTTACAAGTTGATTTGGATGTAATGAATGAATGTGATAAGGCGTACTTATATCGCTACAACGAAGCTAAAAGTATTTTGAATCATATCCGCACTTACATTCAGTCAAATGAAATGAAAGATGATTATTATTTCTATGTGATCTCAAATGATAGCCTTATTACCGTACAAAATAGAAAATTATGTTTAGATGGATAATTATTCACAGATCTTTAAAGGGTAAATTTACTAAAAACGTAAGGTTATTAAAAGCTAAATGAATAAGAGATTGAAATAGACCCATCAATAAATCGACCTGTGCCTTCAGCGCGGTCAGCTGAATTCCATCTATTACCTGAATAGTTATTATACTGCAGCGTGATAGTACCTGGATGCCAATCAAAATAACCAAAACCATAAGTGAAGTCGGGATTCCAAGGTTGTTTTTGCTCACTGTCAAAATAATAGAATGCTGTCGCGTTAACATACCAATTACCAATTATCGCATACTTACAGCCAAGACTTATGGTTTGGTGGTTGGCTTTATAGCTTGTTGATGCAAGATCAAAATATTCTTTAGTGTAGTTATAACTTGTTTGGCAACCAATCGCACCGTCATCGGTAAAAGATAACCAATTTACAAAAGGTTTGGTGATAGGGAACTTCCAGCCAAGCGACCACGTACCTTGGTCAAAGTTGGTGACAGCTTGATCTGGCGTTGATTTATAGCGGTTACCACCATAGTTAGCATACATAAGGCTTAGTGTGTATGGGCGCCAATCACTGTATCCAAATACATAAGTAAAGTCGGGGTTCCAAGGCTGTTGCTGCTCTTGATCAATATAGTAATAAACAGTCCCTGCAACGAACCAATTACCTACAATACTGTATTTTAATGACAAGGTCGCTGTGGCATTGGTATTGCTCGGCCCTGCTGTCACATTGGGTGGTAGATTCGCAGCTTCTGTCTTAAGTAGTGGAAAACCGAGCGCAATATTCCCACTAAGGCCGTGTAGCCAATTATCATTGTTGCTTGCCTCTTGGTATTTCCATGTTTCAAAAGGCAAAGAAAATGAACTCATCACACCTTGCCAGATTAATTCTGAGTCATTGTCATCTATTGTTTTTTCAACGTGTATCGATTTTGTTATGTTTGCTGAAACGGGTGAGGGTGCTCGCTTTGATGCTTCTGTTTGATATTCGCTGGCGTGTGTCTGATAACTAAAAATACAACACAGGTATAATATTTGTCTCATTGATATAATTTCAAACCTGCATTCCAAATAATCTATATATCGTCCTATTAATACAGTAATAACATCAAGTTAAAAATTATATATCGTTGATATTTGAGGGCTTGATCAAACTTTAAATGTATTTGTCTGCAGCTTGAAATAGCCTAACTAGACTGAGGTATGAAAGAGGGTATTGATAGAGGGTTACTATCTTTACTCAAAATTCCAGTTATTAGAGTGGTTATGTTGTAAATGAAAGATATTTTATTAGTTGACGATAATCTGGCCATGCTATGGGTATGGGAACAGACCCTATTGAAACGTGGTTACAATGTAATGACGGCGCGTGATGGTCTGGAAGCCTTAACTGTCCTTCAAGGTAACCCGCAAATTCAATTTGTATTGAGTGACTGGATGATGCCGAATATGAACGGCATTGAACTTTGTACCAAGTTGAAGTCTGTAGAGTACCAACGTTATATCTTTTTCGTATTATTGTCTGGTAAAAATGACCAGCCTTCAATAGTTGAAGGTATTAATGCTGGCGCTGATGATTTCTTTGTAAAAAGTGCAGATGTTGATGAAGTTGATGCGCGTGTTAAAGCGGGTTTTAGAACGCTGGCATTACATAATGAAATAGTTGAAAAAAATAGCAAACTTGATAGTGCTTATGCGTTGATAAAAAAAGATCTGGAATCTGCAGGAGAATTGGTAAAACGTTTACTACCAACTAAACGTAAGTTTACTGGTGTTGAATTAAGTTATGTCTCGATTCCAAGTGCCCAGATCGGTGGTGATATGCTAGGTTATATGCAATTAGATGAAGAGCATATTGCCTTTTATTTATTTGATGTTGCGGGACATGGGGTATCGTCGGCATTAATGTCTTTTTCTATTCAGCAAAGTATTACGGCAAATAGTGATAAAGGTGAGTTGTTAAAAACGGTAATTCCACACCCGCCATATTATAAAATCACACCTCCACATGAAGTGATTAAACAGCTTAATAGTATCTATTTAACGAATGAGCAAAGCTTGCTCTATTTCACTATGGCCTACGCGGTATTGAATGTTAAAACAGGTAAGTTGTCTTTTTCGGTCGCTGGCCATCCCCCTTTAGCGTGGTTACATAATAATTCAGGCACCGCTGAATTTATCGGCCAAGATAGTTTTGTTGTTGGTGCTTTTGATTTTGTTGAATATAAAACTGCACACATTCAGCTGGAGCACGGCGACAAAATATGGATGTATTCAGATGGTTTAACTGAAGCTGAATACGGAATGAAACAATTTTCAGAAGAAGGTCTTAGAAATGCAGTCATCGACTTTCGACATCATCCAACCTCAACCCAAACAGAATTGCTCGTAGACAGAGTCAGGGATTGGCAGCAATCAGCACAATTCAGTGACGATGTAAGCGTACTGGCAGTGGAATGGACAGGCTACTCAAAAGGGAAACACACATGCAACACAAAATTATCAACCAAGGTCAATGCACAGTTCTTCAAATAACTGAAGACCGATTTGACGCACGCTTAGCGCCTGAATTTAGAAATCAATTAGCAGAGTTAATTCCGAATGTCGATGTGCATCTCGTGCTCGATCTATCCCAAGTTCGCTTTATGGATAGCAGTGGTTTAGGCGCTGTAATGGCCGCTTATAAAATGCTACGTGGGAAAAAAATGAGTGTGGTTAACCCACAGCGTGCAGTAAAAGAATTATTAAAACTGACACGTATGGATCAATTGATCCCTTGTTATGAAAATGTGGATGATGCTATTGCAGTCAATGCTTAAGGGAGGTTTGTAATGAAAGGAATGATTCTTGCCGCTGGTAAAGGGACTCGTGTTCGACCGATTACCCAGATGATACCTAAACCTATGATACCCATTTTAGGCAAACCGGTTATGGAGTCCATGATCCAACTGTTTGCATCTCACGGTATTGATAAAGTTGCAGTAAATACCAGCCATTTAGCCGAGGTAATAGAGAATTACTTTGGTGATGGACATCACTTTGATGTGCAGTTAACGTACTCTTATGAAGGTGAAATTCGTGACGGTAAATTTGCAACCAAAGCGATGGGTTCTGCTGGTGGCATGAATAAAATACAACAATTTTCAGGTTTTTTTGATGAAACTTTTGTTGTGGTTTGCGGTGATGCTTGGATCGACTTAGATCTTACTGAGGCGGTACGTAAACACAGAGAAAAAGGCGTGATTGCCACTATTATTACCAAGCAGGTTGAACCTGAAGAGGTTGAAAAGTATGGCGTAGTCGTGACTGATAGCTTTGATATGGTGACCTGTTTTCAGGAAAAGCCTGCGCTAGAAGACGCGCTTTCTAATCAGATTAATACTGGTATCTATATCTTTGAACCGGCAATTTTTGATTATATTCCAAATAATGAAGAATTTGATATTGGTAGTCAGTTATTCCCTTTACTGGTTGAAAATAAAATCAAATTTTGTGCGCTTGATATGGACTTTCAATGGTTAGATGTTGGTAATATCAATGATATATGGCAAGTAACTAAAGATATTCTTAATGGTAAAGTATCTGGTTATCCAATTCCAGGTACCCAAGTAAAACCAAATGTTTGGGTCGGGATAAATACAGTTTTTGATATAGATAATTGTAATGTTACGCCACCAATTATTATCGGTAGTGGTTGTGATATTCGTCCTGGTTGTACTCTTGAGGGGCCTGTGGTAATCGGCGCTAATTGCACAGTCGAAACTGAGGCTGTTGTGAAACACAGTATATTAAGCGACTACATTCAGATCTCAAGCGCAGCCCATATTGAAAGCAAGACTGTTTTTGGTGATTACTTCATTAGTCATGATGGTTTCAGTCAGTCATTACTTGAAATGGGGGCTGTAAATATCGTTAAAGACCGTCGTTTAACTCAGTATCCTATTCCAATTCGTAATGATGTCGCATTTTACCTGCCACAGATCCGAGAACAATTAAGCAACAATGAGATAAAGCAGGAGCCAATAACCGATGCTGAACCCTCTGCAACTATTTAAGTATAACTATGACAGCTCTGATGACGTTGCTAGAGAGATTGCGCTAGATGTAAATAAATTTATTTCAGAGCGGAATGTCACTCGTGATGTGGTGGAAGAGATAGAGTTATGCATTACTGAACTAGTGAATAATGCCTATGAACATGCCTATGAGTTTGCTGATGGCTTTCCGATTGAAGTCGCTTGTTATTTAAAAAATAACACTGAATTTGTTATGTCAGTTTCAGACTACGGAAAGGCGATGGATAGGAATGAGTTTGAAGCGGCTATTAGTGCGGATTTTGTCGAGCCTAAACTTGATGATCCAGATACTTGGACTACATCAGGGCGTGGTTTTATTATCATAGTACGGTTAGCTAATACTCTGAACTACACCAGTTGTGATGATAAAAATACATTTGAATTTCATAAGAAAATGTAAATGAGATAAATAGGGTAAACGTGATACTTATAGCCGTTTTAATATTATTCACTATTAGTTTACTTACTTCTTGTAGCACACTCCAAAACACCGGTAATACGGCATATCGCCAATCGCTTAACGGTGATTGGCGATTATCGCTTATTAAACCGAGATCAGAAACTGCGGCTATATCTCTTGTTACTGTACCGAGTAATTGGACATCTTCTGGTATCGAACACGCTGGGGAGGCTATTTATAGCCGTCAATTCACTATTGCTAACCACCCTTCATCAAAAATTGACTCTGAGCATCGTTATTGGTTGGATTTTTCGGCCGTGGATTATGCCGCAAAGGTAAGTGTTAATAATCAAGATGTGGGTGATCATACAGGTTATTTCTCCCCATTTTCACTGGATATCAGCAACGCGATCACAGCAGGCGCTAATAAATTAGCGGTTGTCGTTAGCAGTCCGAATGAAGAATTAACGATGGACTGGTCACTGAATAAAACCTTAATTAAAGGGGTATTGAGTCACCATGATACTCGACCGGGAGGCGCTTGGTCTGATCGTGGGCAAGATCGTAATTCAGGTGGAATATGGGGAGATGTAACACTGCGTAGAACGGGTTCAGTTTCGATTGAAAACGTAAAAGTGACCGCTACTGTTATCAATGTTACAAAGCAACAGACTCAAGGTAATGTCGCAATATCCTTAGATAGTGATTACAAAGGCTTGATAACGCTTGTATTCAGCTTACAGAATGACGTTAAGGATGAAAAATACCAAATAACAGTGCCAGTTACTGAGGGCAAACAAACGATTAACTGGTCATTACCCTCAGCACAAAGGTCACTATGGTGGCCATGGGATTGGGGTAAACCTAATTTACATAAACTAACGGTTAGTGCACTGATTAACGATAATGTATCAGATTTTCGTATGCAAAATATTGGTTTCAGGACATTTCGTTTTGATGAAGATTCCGGCATGTTTTACGTTAATAACCAAGCCTATTTCATCCGTGGTACCAATTATATTGCTAGCCAATGGTTAGGAAGTGTAAGCGCTCAGAACTATTTTGATGACATACAGTTAATGCGCGAGGCCAATATAAATAGCATTCGAGTACATGCCCATGTTGCTGGGCAGGCGCTGTACCAGCAAGCGGATAAGCTTGGCATGATAATCTGGCAAGACTTCCCACTACAATGGGGTTACAGCGACGAGCCTGATTTTATTCGTGAAGCAGTATCACAAGTTCAAGATATGACAGATATGTTATATAACCATGCGTCGATTGCGTTTTGGTGTGGTCAAAATGAACCGCCATGGGATGCCACCTGGATGAAGTATAAATATCCGTCATACAAATCGGATAAAAACATAGATTTAACGGAAGCTGTATACCAGCAATTATTAATGACTGGCGATGCGAGAGTAGTCAGAAAAGCATCCTATACCGCTGAACACCCTTGGTTAGGTTGGTATTCAGGTCGTTACCAGGATTATAGCAATAAACCGAAAACTGCAATTATTAGCGAGTTTGGTGCGCAAGCAATGCCTGACTATCGTGCTGTTATCGATATGTTAGGTGAGACACCAGCTTGGCCCTTATCGGCAGAGGTAATTGAGCAACTTATTTACCATAATTATCAGCCTCGTGAAACCCTCCAAATAGCTAAAATTAGTGAAGGTGAATCTTTGTCACACTTTGTGATAAATAGTCAGGAATATCAACGATTAGTAATCAAGTATGCCGTTGAGCAACTAAGATTAAATAAAGGATTGGGGTTAGCAGCTATTTATCAGTTTATGTTCAATGATAGTTGGAATTCAATTACTTGGTCTGTACTTGATGTCGAGCGCAAAGCTAAACCGGGGTATTTTGCATTACAGCAAGCATATCAACCTTTGTTGGCTATTTTACGACGAGTAGGTGAGGGGGCGGACGGACTGGTTTCAGTCGCAATTATCAATGATAGTTTGACAGATTACCATAATGTAAAAATGCAGATTAAAGATAATAATAGCTTGGTCATATGGGAAATGAACAATATAAATACAAAAGCGAACAGTCAGTTTGCGGTTTTAAATAATCAATTGGTTGTTGGTTTATCAGCAGCAATCACGTTAACGCTATTTGACCAGCAAAATAATGTAATTAGTACAAATGAGTATTTACCTCAAGATTTTTAGGAGATAACTATGGCAAGGATCGTCATCGTTATAGTATTAAGCCTGGCTTTTTCTAGTCTGGCGTTTAGCGAAAAAATAGTTGTTAACCAACTAGGTTATCTGCCAACTGGAGATAAAAAGGCGTACTGGTTAAGTCCTTCTAAAGAGCAAGTCAGTTTAGTTTCACTTGCCGATAGTATGAGTACTAACGAGCAAGTTCTCACTTTCCCCGTGAGTAACGAATTGAGCGTCATTAATTTTTCCAACATAACCGTACCGGGTTGGTATCAATTGCAAAGCAACAGCATGACTTCTACACCCTTTCAAATAAGCAAAAATGTTTATCATGGCCTAAGCCAGCGCTTAGTTAAAGCGTTGTATTTACAGCGTTCAGGCAGTGTCATTACCAATCAGGAAACTGGTATGAATCGGCCTAAAAGTCATACCCAAGATGCCGTTATATTTCGCAGTGATGCCTTTCATGAAACGGGTACACAATTAGACATGACTGGTGGTTGGTACGATGCAGGAGATTATGGCAAATATGTTGCGACAACGACAATCACTGTTTCTCGTCTATTAGAGGCCTATCGTCAAGCACCTGATCTGTTTGATGTCGGCAACGAAAATAAGCAATTATTACCCTTGATATTAGCTGAGGCAATTTATGGTCTTAAATGGTTAGAAAAAATGCAACGTGAAGATGGTGCTGTTTACCGTAAAGTTTCAGGAGCAAGGTGGCCTGGTAAAGTGGTGCCATGGCAAGATACCCAGACCCGTTATATTTATGGTATTAGCACTCCTGAAACGGCTAAATTTGCTGCTACGATGGCCTTTGCTTCAAGAGTATTAAAGAACCAACGTCCAGAACTTGCCCGTGATTATTTAAAATCCGCGATACACGCTTGGAGTTATCTAGAGCAACAACCAGAGCAGTTCATTGACTGGCAAAAAGGAGATGACAGTGGCTCTGGCCCCTATATGAAAAACCCTGAAGACAATGAAGCATCTTTAGAGACGGACACAGATGACAGATTATGGGCATTAGCCGAGTTATATCTGAGTACTGAGCAAGGTAAATACCTAGATGCATTTCAGGCTTTGTATGACAAGAAATTTGTCGCTATTTTTGAATGGAAGAATCCAGCGCTTATGGGGATATCTCACCTTATCGAAGCAGCGTCAGGTGAAATTGTTGAACGTTTACTCACTGATTTACAGTTAAAAGCTGGGGTTTACTCTGAGCAGGCTGCTAAGGCTCCTTTCGCAATAGCCAATCAGCAGTTTATTTGGGGATCAAACAAAATGACTGCTGAGGCTGGTATTTTAATGGCGTCGACTGATGCCGTATTACAAACGAATAATTATCGCAGTATGGTGCAATCTCAAATTGATTATTTACTTGGTGCGAACGCTTTTAATATGAGTTTTGTAACGAATACCGGTACTTATGCAGTTAGAAACATACATCATTTGTACCGGATTGCGACGGGGATAAGTTTGCCAGGATTCATGGTTGGTGGGCCAAATGAAAAAGCTCAGGCAGGAGTGGCGCCAAAAGATGAAGGAATGATGAGTTATGTAGATAGTGAAAAATCATACGCAGTGAATGAATTTGCAATTGATTATAACGCCAGTTTGATTGGCTTATTGGCAGTCCACCATACGTATTTTAATTAGCGTTATTTGG
>Ga0209292_1001848_pt1 | contig 25278 bp, 18 predicted proteins | sample GOMGulsemesocosm_2_FD_184634 | JGI IMG/M metagenome (GOLD analysis project Ga0209292, IMG submission 184634) | Methane-oxidizing microbial communities from mesocosms in the Gulf of Mexico - GOM9C Gulf of Mexico (SPAdes) (version 2) | ecosystem: Environmental > Aquatic > Marine > Cold seeps... | reverse complement strand
TATTCCATAATGGAAAACACTTCTTTCAATATTTTCTCTTTTAGAACAGGCTATATGCTCGTAAAGTCGAGGGATAAATGATTATGATCTTAGAATAAGCGTATAAGGAAAACAGTATGTTGAGCGAAGTGCAGAAAAAGGAATACCATGAGCAGGGGTTTGTCGTATTAGATCAGGTGTTTGCGCTTGAAGAATTAGAGAAAGTCAAAAAGCAAGCGGCTAAAATTGTCGATGATTGGCATGATGAGGATATCACGCATACCTTTGGCACTAAGGATAATGATCGCAGCGGCAATGACTTTTTTCTGGATTCTGCCGAAACCATGAGCTGTTTTTTCGAAGAAGAAGCGTTTGATGAAAAAGGTGAATTTGTTCAAGACAGAGCATTATGTATCAATAAAATTGGTCATGCGTTACATGAGCTTGACCCTGTCTTTAAGCGCTTTAGTCATCAAAGTGTATTAGGCGAAATTGCAAATGATATTGGCTTGAGTGAGCCTCAAATTCGTCAGTCCATGTACATTTATAAACAGCCTAAAATTGGTGGCGAAGTTAACTGGCATCAAGATGCCACCTTCTTTTTTACCACACCACAAAGTGTGGTGACCTATTGGTTTGCTATGGAAGATGCGACCTTAGAAAATGGCTGTTTATGGGTTGAGCCACAAGGGCATAAGGGACCCTTAAGGGAGCGCTTTAATCGTGATGGTAGTAATACCATAATGGAAACATTAAGTGATCAGGCTTGGCCTATTGAGACGGGTATTCCTGTTGAAGTTAAAGCAGGTAGCCTTGTTGTTTTTCAAGGGCAGTTGCCTCATTACAGCGCACCAAATCGCTCAGATAAATCTCGTCAGGCGTTTACCCTACATGTAACTGATGGTCGAACCAAGTATGCGAGCCAAAACTGGTTGCATGCTAAGGCGCTGCCATTAACGGGCTTTTCTGCATAGTCTGGTTGATTGAGCTTGAGTCGTTTGAATAAATAAAAGCCACTAGCTAAATAAGTGGCTTTTTTTATTCTGACGTAATGTTCCTGCTGTTAATAACGTCTGTTTGAACCATAGATGGGCCGGGTCCGATTCACTTCGAGGGTGCCAAATTAATGAATAGACAACAGGCAGTGTCGCGCAGGGCATAGGCAAACAAATAAGGTCAAATTTTTGGCAAATAAACTCAGCCCAGTTGGTCGATGTGGTAAACACTAAATCAGAATTATTACACAGGGTGCTGGCACTATGAAAATCCGGTACCTGAATCGCAATATCTCTTTCTAATCCTCGTTCTGCCAAAGTTTGGTCAAACACGGGGGCACCCAGTTCATTATCTCTGACATGAATATGGCGGCACTTTAAATAACTAACTTGGTCCCACTTCGCGGCACCTTCCCTTAATACCGGGTGTGCTTTACGCACTAAACAGACCAATTCATCACGATAAAGTTCTTGGGTCATAAGTTGATTGCCTAACTTGGGGCTTTGCCCTAAATCCTGAGGTAGGACGACAAAATCTAATAGACCTAGGCTTAGGTGCTCCAAACTCAAGGTATCCTTAAACCAGGTGTCTAATTGAATATGGGGCGCTTCGTCAATTAGCTGGGTGATGATAGGAGCGAGTAGAAATTCGAAGGCACTTTCTGGCATGGATACTTTGAGTTTTGCTTTATGGCGCTTGAGGTCAAACTCATCCGGTGCAAAGAGATTATCAAGAGCAAACAAGGCTTGGTTAAGTTTGGGTTCGATTTCAAGTGCAAGTTGGGTCGGTATAAGGCCATGGGGGCCGCGGTGAAATAAGGGATCATTAAAATGATGTCTGAGCTGAGCGAGATTCTTACTCACTGAGGATTGGCTCAGGTTCATGCTGGTGGCCGCAGCAGATGCGTTTCTTTCTTTGAGTAGCGTTTGCAGTGTCACTAATAAGTTAATGTTAACCCGAGATAGATGTGACATGTCCATGGTTGGCCTACTTTTGAATTTACATTTTGGAATGGATACTTTAATAGTATTCTATTTTGGAAAGTTGAAGAATAGTTCGGCATCATATTGAAGAAAATTTACTATCCAGTGAATGCTTCACCATAGGGCATATGATTCTTCAGTAGGATGATTTATATTCTGCTGCAAATAGACGGTTTTCAACCGATTGACACAATCATTTAAAAATAGGGGAGAGTATGGCGTTTCCAGAAGGTTCGAGAGTGTGGTCAAAATTAGTTTTAGTTGCCAGTGTTATATGTGTGGCTTGTGTCGCCGTTGCCGTTTTTGGTGTTAGGTTGGGGTCCTTTGATTTTCGTGTGGCCAGTGACATTTTAAAAAGCACGCTACAGGCTGCTATTCCCGTCTTACTTGTGGCACTCATTATTTTTATTGGCGAAGCAGAGACACGACTCAAAACCGGGGCTGCCATTATAATTTTACTCTTTCCTATTGTGGGAATTTGGATGAACCATACCCAGGCGCCTGAACTGGATGAAAGGGGTAAACGACCAGCTGCTTTGAACGATATCTCCACCGATACTCAAAATCCACCTCAATATGATGCGCTTATTAGCTTACGTCCAGAAAACAGTAATACTCTGGTTTACCCTGATAATGGCGCCGCCTTACAAGCGATGCGATTCCCTGATATTGAGTCTATCGAGTCTGCGTTAACCGTAAATGACGCCTTTGATAAGGCGTTATCCTTGGTAAATCAATCCGGTTGGACGTTAGTATTTGAAGATAAATCCTTAGGAAAAATTGAAGCTGTCGCAAGTACCTTCTTTTTTGACTTTAAAGACGATGTGGTTATTAGGGTTAAAGAAAGTGGAGAGGCTAGTGTGGTCGACATAAGATCACATTCGCGTATTGGCAGAGGTGATAAGGGTAAGAATGCTGAGCGAATTAGAGGCTTTATCAAAGCATTTAATCAGGATTAGTTATTACTCCTTCTGTTATTGATCGCTGTGATTCCCTCTTAAATTTTAGCCAGTCTATTCATCTATTAAAAGCGTGATGAATAGACTGGCTAAGCTGTTTTTTGTCGCTATTTTCTATATGATAAGCCGCCTTTAATCGCCTTCTTTTTTGGGACTTTGTACTTAATGAAAACTGAATTTGTGTGTATTGGTTTAACCAACCCTAAAAGTACGTCGAATGTGGGTTCTGTCATGCGGGCAGCTGGCTGTTATGGTGTTGATCAAGTGCTGTATACAGGGCGACGTTATGATAGGGCTGCAAAACTTGCGACGGATACCAAAAAAGTACGTATTGATATCTCGTTAGACAATGTTGAAAGTCTAGGGCTAAGCTGTTTAACACAAGCATTCGATAAAGACATAAAAATTGTCTGTGTTGACTTGGTGAAGGGCGCGACACCTTTGCCCGCCTTTAAACACCCTGAGAAAGCGCTTTATATTTTTGGCCCAGAAGATAATACCATTAGCCAAGAGGTGATAGATAAAGCGGATCATGTGGTATTTGTACCCACTATTGGTTGTATGAACCTAGCCGCAAGTGTCAATGTTCTTCTCTATGATCGTCTGGCGAAATCTGAAAAAGCAGAGGCAGGTGATGAGCTGATTTTGAAAAGTCGTGATAGAAACAATAATGTTAAAGTGAAGGCTAAATAACGGTTTATTTTAATCTTAGTGAATAAAAAAGCCCATCACGGGGAAATGATGAGCTCTTCTATTTTTCTAATGAAATGTATTGATTAGTTTGCTTTTTTTAAGATACCAACCTTTGCCATCAAATTGATCAATAAGCTTGATGGGTCTTTTAAGTCTTTAACCACTAACATTACGGCACTAATCCATACTAGACACGCCATAATAAAGAGTGTGCCAGCATCATTACCGATCACTTCACCCGCACCATTAAATGCAGGTTGTACAATACCAAGCGGTGTTGCTAAGTGGAAAAAGATGGCCCCTGTAATAATGCCTGCTGCCATCAAAGCACCTAGGGCATGAAGGCGTGTTACCAATAGGATGGAGGCGATTAACTCCGCTGTCCCTATGATATAACCGCCATAAGTACCGAACCAGGCTAAACCTGACCATTCACCCAAGGCGCCAAATATATATTGAGTTTCATAAGACCCGCTAAATTTAAAAAACAGAGATTGAATAAATACAAACATGATGAAGAATGAGAAAAGATTTTTTGAGGTAATGTATTGCTTCAACATAAGTTGATTTCCTGTTAAATAAATAAGCTTTAATTTTGCTTGGTGGTCACTAAAGTAGTGCAATAAATAACTTTGTCAGTTTAATTTATAAAACTGACAAAGATATGACACTGGAGGTCGTCAAAAGTTTAATCTTATTTTAAAAAAGTGATTAATTAGCCGCAGCCTTCTTATTAAGGTTGTTTATCAAAGGTTTTAACCCCGTCAGGAATAACAAACCAGTCTTGTTTTTCACTGACCCAAACATGTATCTCTGGGATTAGCATACGAGTATCGTCTAAACTAGAGATACCCTTAAACTTCAAAATATTCGGTTGTTTTGGATCATAGTGATAAATACGGTTCCCGCAAGAAGGGCAAAACTTGGCACTATTGATATTACCGCTATCTGCATAACGTTCCCAATCAGCAAGCTCACCCTCTATTTTGACACTGTCACGTTCAACCACAGCCGTTAGGCTAAAGGCACTGGTCGCGAGCTTTTGGCACTCTTTACAATGGCAGGCGAGAATCATTTTAGGGGCGCTCAAGAGTGAAAATGTTACCTTGCCACATTGGCAGCTGCCTGAAATTGGGTATTGGATGTCGCTCATGATTTTATCCTTAATAGGTACTGAATTAATTTTACTCCCTGTTCGTGAGACGCTATTTTGCTTTAACCCCATAGGTCTCTAAGGCGGAGCTAACTTGTTCGTCTTCTGTGGTATTGGGGAAGAGGCGGTATCTGGGGGCCAGTATGGGATTGACTTTTAATACTTCGATTTCAATAATACGTTGAAAAGGGAAGTCATCACCTGTGAGTAGGTAGAGTGCCTGATGTTTTTCTGGGAAACTTGTGTCATCTTTATTGAGGATGCGAGCCTTACCATGCAGCTTAAAGCCTTTTTGCTTGAACACATGAACAAAGCTTAAACACACGGCTGAGTTTGCTCTTATATTAGCAACACTGTTTGGTGAGGCGATGTTAGCGATAAGAATGTGGGTTTTTTGATTACCTTTGCCATAGGGAACGAACATTTCTTTAGGTGAAACATTGGGCGTGCCATGTACATCAACAGTCGCTAACCAACATAGAACACTTTCTTCAATTGAGGTTAATACTTCATCAGTTAACATGCTTTAACCTTTTTTATACAATGAAATCTATTTGTTGAATAAAACTGTATACAGAATGTGCGATTTATAACCACAAGGCAATAACTTAGCCTCTTTATTTTTTGTTTAAATATTCATATGAGCAAGCTCAGAGCTTATACTGATACTCATTTTATATCGGTCTTTTTAAGCAAAAAATTAGCCGCATACTTGACTAGGACACCCCATTGACGACGTTATTATCCTTCTTTTCAGACATTACTTGGCTTGAGCCTTTTTTCCTATCTCAATGTCTTATTGGGGTGGCTATCGTTTTCGATTTCTTCTCATTTCAATTTAAAGAAAGGCAGAAAATTGTGGCCTGCTTATTTGTGGCAGGTTTGTTAATTACGGCTCACTTTGCATTACTAGAGCAATGGACTGCGACAGCCTTAATGAGTATCGCTACTTTAAGGTATCTTTCTAGCATAGTGACCACCTCAAGCAAGATGATGTGGTTCTTCTCAGGCTGTTCAATGATAGCAACAGCCTTTACTTTTGCCGGCTTAACCAGCGTGATTAGCTGTATAGGGACTTTATTTCAGACTCGTGCTAGTTTTTGTGAATCGGACAAAACATTGCGACAGCTGATGATAGTGGGTACCAGCTTTTGGTTGCTCCATAACTATATGGTTGACTCGCCTGCAGCTGTTTTGATGGAAGTGCTCTTTATCGCCAGTAACCTAATCGGTTATTACCGCCATTATATTAAGGGTAAGAATATAAAACTATCGCCTTTTTAGTCATGGTTGTTATGAGGAGGGATGATGAACTTTTACAGGGAAGAAGTGACATGAAAGACATTAAAATACTGGCCTTCTGCGGCAGTCTTAGGCAGCAATCCTATAATCGATTTGCCCTAGAAGCGTTGCAGATACGGTCACCGACAAACGTCAATATACATATTTTTGACGGTTTAGCTGACTTACCATTTTTTAACCCTGATTTGCAATTGGCGATAGAAAAGGGTGATTACTCTGTTTTTAATCTGTCTGATAACCGTATTGATGCACTTGAAAGCTTGCAACAGGCCTTATCACAAGCCGATGGTCTTATTATTGCCAGTCCCGAATATGCCCATGGTGTTACAGGTCTCATTAAAAACACCTTGGATTGGCTGGTAAGTGGCGAATCTTTTATCAATTTACCCATCATGCTCATAAATACCTCAAAAAGAGCGTCACATGCTAAGCAATCCTTGCAAGAAATAGTGACCACCATGTCTGGTGAGGTGATTACTGAGGCCGAATTAAATTTGCCCTTATTAGGTAGCCAAATAAGCTCAAGTGACGCGCTTGTGGGGTCAGATTTTGTGCCTGAGATTGATAACGCACTATTAAATTTTTGTCGTCATCTAAGTCACTAAAAACCTATTCTAGTGGCTGCCTTTGTTGCTTGCGCCATGCGGCAGGTGTGATGCCATAAGCCTTTTTAAATTGTCGAATAAAATGAGTCACATCATGCCAGCCTAATTCATAGACGAGTTGGCTTATATCTTGATTAGAATGAACAAGTCGGCTACATGCTTGGGTAAGGCGGCTGCGAGTTACCCATTGACCCACTGTGTAACCTGTCTCTTGTTTCATTAGGAAAGCGAGGTGCGATGGACTGCAATGTATCGCATTGGCAACATCTTTTAATGAAATAGGCTCAAGGTAATGCTGCTGAATAAAATCTAGGGCGCACTCTACCTTGATATCATGTTGTTTAGCGGCCAGATTTATCGGCATGTTGGCCTTATTTATTTCATACAAAATGAGCGTGATTAGGCTCTTCTGTACCCCTTCTATCCCTTTTTCTTGATGTTTTTCTATTCTACTGAGTTCTTGAAATATCAGGTTAAGAAACGTTGACCTATCCTGTTCGATACTAAATACAGGTAATGCGCCAAGTCTAATATGACGAAATACCTGCATTAATTGGGTATCAAGGTCTAAAGAGAGGCAATGAGGGCAGAAGCTCATCCACCAAATATCTAAATTGTGACCCGTGATCAAAGTATGAGCCATACCGGGAGGGATAATGGTAAGCATGTTCTTACTTAGCTCAACTCTATGTTGGTATTGCATGCTGAGCTCGCCTTGGTTAATCAGCATGAGGATATGATCTGTCTGAGAGCTATGTTGCTCGGGAAAAAGTTGACTGATTTTATGATGTTTAACTTGAAATGCTTGATCAGAATGCATAATTAAGAAACTCGATCGGATAATAGGCCGATTATTGCATAGAATAGTCCCATTTATAGGGATTAAATCCGTGTGATAATAATTTCTTTAAGATAAAAAGCCGATAATAAGGCTGGAGATGTTATGGATTTTAGTATCGTTTTGGTGAGTTTAAGTCTTTATATATTGATTTGGGAGAAGCTACCAGACTGGGGAACTTGGTTTAATTTATTAATAGGAAAACTCCCTAAGCCTTTGGCCTATTTATATCAAGCTTGGCGTTGCCCCTATTGTTTTGGTTTTTGGGCCGCCTTGTTATTGCATTACTTAACAGGCAGTCAAACCTTATCGGTCATTCACAGTATGTCAGATGAGATGGGTCTGTTGGGTGCTTACTGTGCGATTTTTCTCGATGCATTAGCGGCAGCTATGCTTATAATGTTGGGGAAACTACTGCTAAGTGCGATCGCGGGACCTGCGATCACCGGGCACGAAAAAACTCAGGCGTTTAAACAGGCGAAATCCTAATGTCATTTAGGAGATGAATAAAAACGCTGTGATTAACGTGCAACCGCCTCACTGTATTTTCTTTAAAGTGAGGCAAAATCCAATGGATATTGCCTCACTTTTGTAAGGGCTCACCTAGGGTTAGTATTTCATCAAAGGGCTGAAATAGCATCGGCATCATCTTTTTCAGTGCGTTTATAAAAACTGTGAATGGTAACTTGATTACGACCTTCGTTCTTTGACTGATAGAGGCAGGTATCGGCTTTGATTAGAATGCTTTCCACCTGATTTTTACTGTTTGGCTCAATAACACAAGCGCCAATACTGACCGTGATAACCGGTAAAATACTGCTAAAATCATGATCAATTGTCAGGTCTTGGATCGCCATTCGGCATTTTTCAAGTAGATCCGTAGCCGTCAATAAATCGGTTTTAGGGAGAATGATACAAAACTCTTCCCCTCCATATCGACACACTAAGTCGCTTTCACGTGTCAGGGTAAGTTTTAGTTTTCTAGCGACTTTTTTTAATACCATGTCGCCAGCCCTATGGCCATAATTGTCGTTATAGCTTTTAAAAAAATCTACATCAACCATAGCAATGCAAATGGGCTGCTTTGAGAGGAATGCCTTGTCGCACTCCTTGATTAAGCTTTCTTCTAAATGACGACGGTTAGGTATCATTGTGAGGCTATCATAATGGGCAAGATCGTCTAATAGTTTACGTTGTTTCGCCAATTCAAGGTGGGTACTGACGCGCGCGTTTACGATTTCATAATGATAGGGCTTATGTATATAGTCACAGGCACCTAGCTTTAGACCATATGCTTCGTCCACATGAGAGTCGAGAGCCGTTATAAAAATGACATTGATATGCTGTGTTTTTTCCGATTGTTTGAGTTGTTCTAATACGGAGAACCCATTCATCACTGGCATCATAACGTCTAGTAAAATCAAGGTAGGTTGATGCTCTCTTGCAAGTGTTAAGGCTTGAGCACCATTTTTGGCCAAAATTATTTTCGCCATAGACTTAAGTTGTTCACGTAACATTTTACGGCTGTTAACATCATCATCAACGATTAGTACCGTTTGCTTTTCCATTGTCATAGACATCTTCCTTAGTGTCTTTTGTACGCTAAATAGGGGAATGATTAGCGCTAGCCATCAATTATGTTTTAATCAAATCATAATTTAAATGGGATAATTATGTCTTTATCTGAGTTTGAATTGCGATATTAGGCATATAAACTCAGATAAATGACGCTATTAACTGCCAATATGGGTGTGAGAGCTGAGTATATTAACTGTCATAAACATCTTCCTTAGCGTCTACATGATTTGTTATTGTAATCTTTAAATTGTTAATCAATTCAAGAGCAGTGAGGTACTCAATGTTATCTAATAAAGAGGCGATCGCCTCACAAGATACATAGTATTTTGTACCGATACACAAATCCAATAAGGAACGACAGACATCCTCTGAACTGGCATCCGATTCCGTTATTAAGGGGATCAACTCTTGGATTTTTTTGAGGACCTTTATTTTATCAAACTTTATTCTTGTAACCTGATTAACCTCATTTACTGGTAGGATTAATTCAAGTTGTTCAAAGATATGCGTAAGGTTTTCTATCAAAGGAGTCAATGTCGTATCAATAAAGCGCCCCTCTGAAATAGCAATCTCCATATTTTTAGCAAGCTCAGATAGGGTAAATGCGCCTATATAAGCAGAGTTTGATTTTAGTGAGTGAATATAGCGGTAAAAACCATCATTATTATTTTCTTGTTTAATTGTTTCAATTGTCAGTTTGAAATTCCTATATTGCTGGTAAAAATTACGGGTAATGTCTAAATAAAGAGACTCTTTACCCTGAAGACTCTCCAGTGCTCTTTCAACATCTAGATCATCTATTTTTCTAATCGCATCAAGGGTACTAACATCTGAGTTAATAGGGGTTACCGAGGAGGCTTTGGTTTGTGTTACCCGCTCATTGTTATCTATTTTTGGTAACCAATGATTTAATGTTTGAAATAATAAGTTTGCTTCTATTGGCTTTGTCAGGTGATCGTTCATGCCAGAGGCTAAGCTCTTATCTTTTTCAGACGGCATGGCGTGAGCTGTCATGGCGATAATAGGCAGTATTGCTTTGGGCTTAAGTCGACGAATTTTTTTGGTGGCACTTAAGCCGTCCATAATAGGCATTTGAATATCCATCAAAATTAGGTGGTAATCATTGACAGAAACAAGGTTAATTGCTTCTTGACCATTTAATGCCACATCTACTTTGATGCCTGTTTCAGCTAAAATTTCTAACGCCACGTGACGGTTAATTTCGTTATCTTCAACTAATAGAATTTGGCAATGACTAAAGTTATATTTATTAAAATCTAAATTGTTTAGGGAGTCATGGGATAACTGAGCTTGCGCGCACATGCCCAGCACTTCACTAATGGTTTCCATTAAAGTGGATTGACTAACGGGTTTTTCTAAAAAATGATCAACAGTAACAGGTGCACTTAACAGCTTAACTTCATCCTTATCGTAAGCGGACAGCATGAGTATTTGCGGTGGGGAATTAAGCTTGAGTTCTTGTTTGATTATTCTAGATGCTTCAATGCCATCCATATTAGGCATTTTCCAATCCATGATAACCATATCGAAATGTTTACCTTTGTTAGCGGCACTTTGTACTTTTTCGACGGCTTTGAACCCATCATCCGCTAGGGTACAGCGAATATTCAAATGGCTTAACATACGTGAAATGACTTGTTGGGAAATAGGATTATCATCGACAACCAATATTTTGAGGTCATGGTAAACATGTTTCGCCGGTGGCTGTATGATTTCGTCTGTCCGCTCTAAGTTCAAACGCAAAGAAAAGATGGATCCTATATTTGGACGACTACTTACCTCTATGCTGCCTTGCATGAGTTCAACCAATTGCTTGCAGATAGCCAGGCCAAGACCTGTGCCACCAAATTCTCTTGTAATGGAATCATTTGCTTGTGTGAATGACTCAAATAATAAGGCACATTGCTGCTCACTAATGCCAATCCCAGTGTCTTCAACATCAATTTTTAAGTGGGCTCGTTCTGCGTCGTCACTTGGGTTTGTGAGCTGAACTCGAATAATGACATGACCGGATTTAGTGAATTTAACCGCGTTACTGGTCAGGTTAAGTAAAATTTGTTCTAACCTTAATGCGTCACCAATTAAATTAAAGGGGACCTCTGAATCAATATCCACAATAAGCTCAAGTTCTTTATTATGGGCTCTTAGTTCGCAAATAGTGGTCACCCTACGAATAACTTTTTCAAGGCTAAAGGGTGACGATTCTAACGACATTTTTCCCACTTCTATTTTTGAGAAATCAAGAATGTCGTTAATAATCGTTAACAGTGAGTTGGCGGACTCTAAGGTTTTTCTAGCGTAGTTTTTTTGTTTATTATCAAGATTTGTCTTTAACAATAGCTGACTTAATCCGATTACTCCGTTCATCGGTGTACGTATCTCATGGCTCATATTAGCCAGAAAGTTTGATTTAGACTGGTTGGCTTTAATGGCGGTTAAACGTGCCTGGTTTAATTCTTTGGTACGCTCGGTAATACGATTTTCTAAGGTGTTATAAAGGTAAGCATTGGATAATGATACCGCGGCTTGTGCTGCGATTGCTTTTAATAGGGTAATTTGTTTATCACTAAAGGCGTGTTCAATGTTCTCATTTTCGAGATACACAATGGCGATCAATTTTGCTTGGTTAGTGATAGGAATACATAAGCTAGAGCTTGGGTTATGGTGTGAGAAATAAGCATCGTTGCCATACTCGTCATCTTTAGCCGCTTGGTCTACTAGGACAATATCGAGTGATTTTTCTACCTGTTTGATAATGCTGAGAGGGATATCAGGATGGTTGGAATAATTGGTTATAGCTTGATCTGTTAATACTTTTATTTGATCGACATTCCCTGTTGCCTCTAACCAAAGTTGCTTTTCTTCGACACGAATGAAACAGCCTGTGTCAGCCCCTGCATTTTGCAAAAGAATGAGCATTAGGTTTTCTAATAAATTAGTGAGCTGAATCTCACTTGAAATCATTTGGTTAACTTTTAGTAGGCTCTGAAGGTCAACGTGATCCATCAGGCTTAAATGTCCCGTCTCATTTGGAATATCAAACCTAATACTTGACCAATGGCTTCTGATTAATTTTGCTTTAGCCACAGCTCCCCATTTCAAATAGGCCTTATGGGCGGTTTGAATAAGACTTTTAGCGACCTGTAACTTGCCTTTTTCTTGCCAATAAAGTGCAAAACATTCATTGGATAAAGCGCACATGTGAATAAAATCGTTTTGGTTAGCTTCTTCAATAGCGTCTACATAGGCTTCTTGTGCACTAAGGTGATCTCCAGTGACACGGGCTAATTCAGCTTCTAATAAACGTTTTTTATGATTAAAATTTAAGGCGCAGTTGGTGGACCAAAGAACAAAGTTTTGCAGAATTTCTTTTGCTTTAGCAAGGTTCTCACAAGTGTCTAAATTATCCCTATCGGCAAACTTGATCAATATTAAGGCGGTATAAAAACTGGCTTCGGCTATTTTATTTTGACCGGGAACATAGGTGATGACGGTAGATAATTGTGCTGCATTTTTTAATTGATTTTCTTTGGAGTCCTGCATTAGATAGCAGTGTCGAATCTTAGCATTATAGAAATAGGCTAAATGTAAGGGTGCATTCTGATAATTCTTTAAGAAGGTATTTTCATTAAAATTATTATCATTAAAACTAACACCTTTATGCGTTAAATCGAGTAAGCCTTTTATCGATTGCAGAGCGCCAACAGTGACACAATCTATCATATCGGTTTGTTTATGCTTTTTAAGGAGTGCGATATCTTGATTTAAGGATGAATGCGCTTGGCTTAGTTTAACGCCTCTAGCCAAGGTATCACTGCCTCTCACCGCACAAATATAACCAAGGGTCGCTAAATCACCGTATTGTAAGGCCCAATCAAAACTCTTGTCTAAATAATCAACTGAATGGTGTAGGTTTTTATTCCAGTGCTGAGTGAATGTGGCGTAGAGGAAATAGACACTGGCACGCATTAATTTATTGGGGCGCTTATCTGAAAGTGAGACAGCCAATTGGCCAAAATCATTGCCAATATCATAACGGCCATGGACGGCTGTGATCGCCAAGGCATAATTTACATAGGCAAAGGATGAAATATCAGTATGTCCTTGGGTTAAGGATATTTCGGTCATTATGATGGAGCTAAGAATGTTTAACGGGATAGCACCGGCTAGGTAACTGGCATACCACATGCCCCATAATAGTTGGAGTATCGCTTCCTGTTCGGCATTGGTGATTTCAGATTGGTCTATTAAATCAGCAATTTTTTTATCTTGGGTTAAATGCTTAATTCGTTCAAACCCTGCCATAAACTCTTCGCCAATCAGGGCATCCTCATTGGGAATATTAACCCCTAATAACGCTAAGCCTCTTTTCTGAAGTTCTATGGCTTCATGAAAACGCCCTTGAACCTGATATTGCGCCATTTGAACCGTAAAAACGCGGACCTGCTCTAAGGGGGTATTAGCAAGTGGTAATGCTTGGGAATATAGGGCTTCTGCGGGTTCAAAATCCCCAACCATATAGCTCACTTCAGCTAAGGAGAGTAGCAGGTTAAGGTGCTGTTGAGGGTTGGCCAGATAAGCCAAGGAAATGGCTTCGTTGAGAAGGTTTTGGGCAAGCGCATAAGCAGAAGAGCGTTTAGCTTTTTCTGCCGCTTGGTAATTGAGTTGTAAAATGAGGTGTTTATCAGCTTCTGATGCCACGTTTGTACCGGCATTTAGTTGCTCAACAACATCAAATAATTTTAGCTCTAATTGGGGGTCTGATAACGAGCGATAGAGTTTTAACCCCACATCGAGTTTAAATAAAGGGCGAGTTTCAATATCAATAAATTGATAGGCCGCTTGCTGTACTCTGTCATGTAAGAAACAGAATTCGGCTTTGATTAATAACCTTTCATCGGAACCAAAACGATAACTTTCATTGAGCGGAAGTATTAAGCCGCTTTCTATCATTGGCCACAGGTTTTCATAGGTTTGCAGTACGCTTTGCCCCGATACTGTCTGTAAGTCTTTGAGTGAGAATTGGTTTCCCAGGTTAGCCGCATGCTGAATAGTAAAGAGTGACTCTTTACTAAACTGATTTAATTTTTTAACCATCAAATCAACAATATTATTGTTAACCTTTAACTTCTTAATATTCTTGATGTTCCATTGCCATTGCCCTAAATCAAAGTCATAAAAAATATGATTTTGTTCATAGAGTTCTAATAAAAATTGATTGGCAAAAAATGGATTTCCTTGGGTTGTATCAATGCATAGCTGGGTGAGTGCTTCCACGTCTTCTGGCTTGCGCCATAGGGTGTCTGCAATCAAGGCTTGGATGTTACTGGCGGTTAATGGTTTCAGCTCTAATCGGCATATAAGGCTTTCATTATTTTCAATACGCTTTTGGGCACTTTGTAAGGGATGGGACTCATCCACTTCATTATCTCGATAAGCACCAATAATCATTAACGAGCCTTGTTGCTTTAACAGCTCTTCTATTAGTCTTAAAGATGAAAAGTCAGCCCACTGTAAGTCGTCTAAAAAAATAACCAAGCTATGTTGTGTATTGGAGAAGGCATGGACAAATTTGTTAAACGTAATTTGAAAACGAATTTCTGCTTCACTAACACCTAGGGGTGATGCAATGTCGATATCATGTTCAAAAAGGATGGCAAGCTCAGGGATGATCTCATTAATAACCCCCGCATTTTCACCTAACTCAGTGCTAAGGTGCTGACGCCAAAAGGCTTTGCTTTTAGTGTCAAGACCCGATAGTTGTCTGACTAAACGCCTAAAGGCTTGTACAAAAACCGTATAGGGTTTTTTGTGGTTGAATTGATCACATTTACCGCTACTAAATAAACCCTTACGAGAAATAATAGGTTGCTGTAACTCGTTAACTAACGAGGATTTACCTATGCCTGAATAGCCAGTAATTAAAGTTAATGAACTCGATCCTTGTATGACAGCTTCAAATTGATTAATAAGCTGTTTCATTTCTTTGTCGCGGCCATAAAGTTTATGGCTGATATGTAAGCGCTCAGGGATATCTTGTTCACAAATAGCGATATCTTTAGTATCTAAATTATTTTGATAGGACTGATAGCAGCGTTTTAAATCACTGACCAAACCAAAGCTACTTTGATAACGAGACTTAGGCGATTTCTCTAGCAGGCATTCGATAATCCTACTCAGCATACTGGGTATAGGTGAGACTAATGTTTCTAGCTTCTGGGGTTTCTGAGTAAGATGACAATGTATGATTTCAAGTAAATCTAACTTATTACTGTTAAAAATTTCTCTGCCGCTGAAAAGTTCATATAAGCTTGCCCCTAACGAATACAGATCACTTCGATTATCAACCGGCAGGTTTGAACGGCCTGTTTGTTCAGGCGACACATAGCCAATATGTCCTAGTTTAGGCGTGCTTGAGCCAAATAACTCACCATTTTTTAAGGGGGTCGCAAGTGAAAGATCTGCTATATACAGAGTTTTTCTATCTTGGCTAAGCCAAAAACTTTCTGGGCTGATATTACGAATTAATATATGATTTTTATGCAGTTCATGTACCGCTTTAGCCATCATGACAGCGATACGAATTTTTTCTGTTAAGTCCAACTCAAATTGAGAAATGAGATTAGATAGAAGGTTACCATTACTGACAAGGTAGCAGATAACAGGTTTATGATTGGGTTCGTTATAAAACAAACCTTTTATTGGCATTAACCAGCTTGATTCAAGTTTAAGATTTAAATTATATTCAAATTCAATTTCACCAGAATGGGAATCTTCTTCGGTATCGGCTTGAGCGTATTTAATTAAAACTTGCTGCTGCTCTTTATCGATAGCAAGTGAAAATACCTTTGATTGGCGATTAACAATCGTTGACTGAATTTTTAAATCAAGCAAATCCCTTTCCTCTATTTAATTTTTTTTACGCTTTGTAAACACAATACCATAAATTTATTTAAATATAGTTCATAAATGGACGCACTTGAATCAATCAAGACGTCCATCATTAAGTGTTAACCTTTTACATAAAAAATTTGTTCAGGATAACCACTGATTGCTTTAGCGGCTTTTAAGCCTGCCACCGTTGTAGATTCAACACAGCCAATATTTAAAAAGCCATTATCAACCCAATCACCGGTGAGGAAAAGGTTAGTAAATGCACTGCCATCGGGCGTTATTCGGTTTTTATTTGTACCAGCAACCGAGAGAACATAACGCTCGCTGGGGTTGATCGCGGCATGCCAGAACTGACCATCAAAACGCTCTTCACCTTCTCTATCATGGAGGTCAACCAATTGGCTCCAGTCTAAGCCTCCATTGTCATTGGAGATATTAGGCCAGATATAACCTGTATTTTTATTAAGCCATTTAAGCGCATTATTTTTTACTTTTAATTGCTCTCTTGCTGGGAAAGTGTGATCTGTGAATGGTGGGATAGGGTCCGCATCAACTAAGTTATTGCAGAAGTAGGCAATTGAGAATGGTAGGTGGTTTTGCGGCCAAGTCTCCTTATCTATCGTCTGACTCATGTCGGCCCAAGTATTAAAAGGGTCTTCATAACCGTCCATGACAACACTGGCCATTTTCCAGCCTGTTTGCTCAAGGTTAGGCTTCATCCAAAGTTGCATTGCTTGTGTTGGCGAAGATTGTACTGTACTGACCATGGTATTCCATTTATCACTAGCGGCCATAAGTTCAGGGGTAATATAAGGCAGTGCACCCACAGAGATGCCCAATACCACTTGATCAAAATCTTGCCCTATCATGAGCGTTTTATTACCCACACCTTGCCAAGGGCTCCATGGAGATTCCAAGTTTGTATGCATTTCTTTAAGCTCATCCCCTTCAACCAGTTGATCGTAGTTAGGGTTGGCGGGCCAGCAGTCCAGATCCTTTACGGTAATAAAAGGCGCATAATCAATGCTTGGATCTTTCAAGGTGGCTTGTACTTGAATATCAATACTGGCAATCTGGGATTTATCTGACGATAAACCTAAGTTACTAACACGGCTGAAATACTCGAATTTAACGCCACGTTTCTGCAAGGCTTGGCATAAAGGAACTATGACGGTTTCCCCCATACCGGCTTGCATCTTCCAAAAGATAGCTCCTTTGTATTGTCCACAGGCGAGAAAATAAGCATGTAATAAGGTGCCGGCTGAGACATTACCACCGCATAGGGAGTTTTCAGTGTTACCTTGTGGATAGGCTAGGTAAAGGTCATAAAATGAGCGAGTAATAGCAGAGCAAGTAACGCGTTCTGGTGCGCCGTTTTTAGTCATCCATTCTCTAAAATCAAGGTGGTCAATGGCATTCCAATTAAGCAATAGCAGAGGGTTGGTAACGATACCTTTGACGACATAAAGACCAAATTCAGCCGCGAGTAAGGTTTGTCTAATACTGGTTACCGTGCCAAAAGTGGGTCCAAATAACTGCTCCAATAATGCAATGCCGCCAGCTAGAATTTCTTCAAGTGTATCGACGATAGATTCTATCTTATCGAGATCACCTTTTAATGCTTCTTCTATATGCTGATCAATGCTTTCAAGAGAACTAACAACATCTAAAATACCATGATGAAAAGGATTTAGATTATGAATAAAATCTTTAACTGAATCTAACGGACTCTCCTCAGCGTTAGTTTTAGGTTGATGCAGTTCTTCATTCTCTTTTAATTGAGAGATAAGCTGTTTGACTAACCATGAAATCATGCCAAGGGGAGTATCTACACTGTCTTCTTTATAGTTTGCATCAACGCCAGGAATTTGATCATTTGTAGGGAAAAATATGGGCCAATCAACCCATTTTTCATCAATATACTCTTGTACGGCAATGAAACTCTGAGGTTTAAACGCAGTATCAAAGGTTGCCAAAGGGGCGGTTACGGGCCTTTCTATTTCATCATAAGCGGCTCGCATCATTTTGATGGCATTGTCATAAAAGCCAAAAAAAATGTGTAATCCATGCTCTTCAATGCGATTCGAAACGTCAGGGTTGCGACTACTTGCGCACTTACCCCCTAATCGCCAACCTTCTTGATAGACAGTAATTTCATAATCGTCTTGCCAGTTTGGCTTACTTGTAATGCCATAAACTGTGCTTAAAGAACCTATGCCGCCACCCAGTACTGCAATTTTTTGCTTACTCATTTACTTATGCTCCTAGCTGAAGAGAGAAATCAATATCGACCCAAAACCCTTTAGTATCCATTAAATAGCTTCCATCATCCTGTTGTTCTCCGATTAGTCCGAACTGTTCAACAATAGGATGGCTTTCTACTGGAAAGACCTGCAGTTGAAACTTAGTAATTGAAGGCGGAAGAAGGTGCCAATAAAGCCCACCACTATTAATTGAGTCTAAAGTGAATGGAGCATGTACTACTTTTTGGAAGCAGGCCTTATCACCACCTTCTATGGCAGGAAATTGCTTCAAGAAGACACAAGGTAAATTTACCTTTAAAAAGTCATCAAATGAAATTGTGTGGTTTGAGCCTGAGACTTTAAAGGGTTGGTCAAATAGATGTTTACCCAACTCAGATGAAAATAGGTTGTGGTCTATTAGTGATTCAGCAAGGTGTTTATGCTTGCCACCACTTAAGGTAAATAAGGGGTTAAACTGACCTTTTGTTTGAGCTGATAAAGTTTTAAATGAATAGGGTAGCGCGGTGAAGTTAGGTTGTTTTACATCAAATTGATTGTCGTCATTGGCAAATTGAAACTGAGCCTGCTGCTTTTCAAAGCCATACATCTCTCTACCCGACGCGATGGCAGTGCCGTTATCTAACATGAGTAGGGGAAGAAATAAGCCGGGCTCTAATGTATGGGTATCAAATGCAGGAATCCAGAACGAACATTCAGGGTAGCTTATGGTGCCATAAGGTTTGCCCGCCTGATTGCTGGCAACAAAGCTCATATCCGCCATTATCATTAATAAAACACTTTTATTATTAATGGATAAGGTTTTGTAATTATTAACCCCATCAGAGGGCTGATTGATATTGGTATCCAGCTGTTGTTGGAGAGCGTCATCTTCACATTCTAAGAAAAAGATAGATAGCTTTGCACCATTAAACTGAAAGGGGGATTGGGCTATGGGTAACCCGATAGGGGTGGGAATATAGTTTGAGGCGTTTTCCATATACTCTTTGCTCCTGCATTAAAAATTGATTGTCACATCGATAGGAAGGAATGAATCAAATCACCACTTCCTTGGCTATAACGTATTTTTTAACTAAATTAGTTATCGCAGATATTGCATTGAAAATGAACAAATATTTCACATATATGAATTTCACGCTGCAAAATAGCATGAATATCTAAAACACCAACCTCTTATGTCTAGGTTTAACGTTAATCATTAACGCTAAGGTAGTATTTATGAGGGACTAAAAAAAGTCTCTAATTTGGGATTGGATTCACCTTTGTTGCTAGCATCAAAGTGTTTAAACCCCTCTTTATTATGAAGTTGCTCTACCATTTGACGATTAAAAATATGGTGAGTTTTATCCTGGATATAATCTTCAATTTTTATCCATTTAGCATCAATGATTTCATTAGTATCTTGAATATCAATCGATTCGGACACGGCGTCTAATTTGCAAATAAAGTACATGTTTGATTTACCAAAACGATAAGGGTGCTTACTTGTCATTCCAAGGATACTGTTAAATTGAGCGTGGATGCCTGTTTCTTCAAAAACCTCTCTGACGATTGCTTCTGAAATTTTCTCTGTTAGCTCAACATGCCCACCCGGTAACTTATAGGCCATGCTGGTGGCAATGCGTTCTCTGATAACTAATAACTCATTACGCTTATTCAGCACAATCGCACCAGCACCAATGGTGTAAGTGGGAACAAATGGGATATAAGCGTGCTCTTTAAGGGACAAGGTTAAGGTGATTTCATCGCTCAAACAATTGTGAAAGGCAAAACCAAGGTCAGTAGCAACAGGGATGTAAACGGCTTGGCTGCGAGGCAGTGTAAGCCAAAGAAGCTGCTTGTTATGGCTTGTGGCAATTTGTATTAGATTTATCAGTGCGTCTTTAAACTCAGGAATGGCGGTTATGTCGGGCAAACTGGCAATGGTTACGCCATTAAAGTCATCAAACATATAATTGAAGTAGGGGGTATTGAATGGCAAAGTTAGCCTCGTTGACTTATTAATATTAACGAAGGCGACATTTGTTTGAACACCTGCCTTCTTTGGCCTCTAAGTTAGAGATTAAATATTTTAATATCAATGTCTTCTTAGTGATTTCTGCTACTTAGCTCAGATTTTTTAAGCGCACATACGTTTTTCGTATGAGGCCAGTCTGAAATTCGATTGCACCCTTTCTTCGCTTTGCTTTAACCTTGGCGCTTCGATTACGTATCCACTCTCTCTGACTCGTCATAGTATTCATTAACAATGAGAGTGCCCATTTTTGTATAGGAATAGACATGAAGCATTATCAATTTCTAGTAAAAGAATTTACCCGACTACATCATTTCGATCATTTAAGTGCGATTACAGGCTGGGATGCTGCCGCAATGATGCCAGAGAATGGTAATCAAGCCAGGGCCAATGCCATGGCAGAATTGTCACTGTTAACCCATGGTATTCTGGTTAACCCTGCATTAGAAGAGGCGTTTGAGCTGGTAGATGAAAGCACTTTATCCTTTGAACAGCTCGCCTCTTTACGTGAAATGAAATCAACTTGGCAGGCAGAGAACTGCTTGCCTGCTGACTTAGTTGAGAAGAAATCCCTTGCAGGGGCTAAGTGTGAGCATGCTTGGCGTACTCAACGACAAGAAGCAGACTGGAGTGGTTTTGCTGACAACTTAAAACCGGTATTAGAGATTACCCGTGAAGAGGCCGAGTTGAGGTCAAAAGCGACGGGCTTATCAAAATATGATGCGCTTTTGGATTTGTATGAGCCGGGTATGAATACAGTGAAGTTGGATGAGATTTTTAATCAGGTGAAATCCTGGTTACCAGAATTGACCCGTGCTGTGATCGAAAAGCAAACGGCAAAAACTTTGGTGACACCGCAGGGGCCTTTTAGTGAGGCATCGCAAAAAGGTCTGGGTTTGGACGTGATGGAACTCTTAGCGTTTGATTTTAGCCGTGGTCGATTAGATGTGAGCTCTCACCCATTTTGTGGTGGCGTGCCTGAAGATGTTCGTATTACGACGCGCTACAGCGAAGGCGATTTTACCCAATCACTCATGGGTATCATTCATGAAACAGGTCATGCTAAATACGAGCAAGGTTTGCCTAAAGACTGGCTGCATTTACCTGTTGGTGCAGCACGTTCCATGGGTATCCATGAAAGCCAATCACTATTTATGGAAATGCAGGTTGCCCGCAGTAAGGCATTTTTAGGTTATATCCATCCCAAAATCGAATCTCATTTAGGCAAAAGTGAAGGCATGGACCTGGCTAACCTTGAAACCTTATACCACTGGGTGAAGGCTGACTATATTCGTGTTGATGCAGATGAAGTGACTTACCCTGCGCATGTCATTTTACGCTATGAAATAGAGAGAGACTTGGTTGAAGGTGTCATAGAGGTAGATGATATTCCTGCTTTATGGAACAAAAAAATGCAGGCGTATCTGGGGGTATCAACGCAGGATGAATTAACCGACGGTTGTATGCAGGATATCCATTGGACCGACGGTTCGTTTGGCTATTTTCCAAGTTATACACTCGGGGCTATGTATGCGGCTCAGTTCATGGCAAGTATTCGTAAAAAGATGGATGTCGATGCGCTTATTGCTAAGGGTGATTTAGCCCCCATTCAAGCCTGGTTAGAGCAAAATATTTGGTCACAAGCGAGTTTTTATTCAACGGATGAATTAGTGCAGAGGGCAACCGGTGAAAGTTTAAATCCTGAATATTTTAGACAGCATCTCGTTGCGCGTTATCTTGCAGACTAACCGAAACAGAGTGCTTGTCGTAACCCTATATCAAATCAATTAATAAGAAGAAATAATTAATGAATCAATATCTAGAAGACCTTGAACCAAAACTAGTGTGGAAACATTTTCGTACCTTATGTGATACACCAAGACCATCCTTCCATGAGGCTCAACTACGTGAAAATTTAATTGAATGGTCTAATGCCAGAGGTTTAGACAACTATGTTGATCCATGCGGTAATTTACTGATTCGCAAAGCCGCAAGCAAAGGTATGGAGAATAAAGAAACCGTGGTGCTACAAGGTCATCTTGATATGGTTGCACAAAAGAATGCGGGCGTTGAGCATGATTTTGAGAAAGATCCCATTGCCACCCATATTGTTGATGGTTGGGTAACGGCAAAAAATACAACCCTGGGGGCGGATAATGGTATAGGTGTGGCGGCTGCATTGGCCGTTTTGGAAGCTGATGATTTAAAGCACGGTCCGATTGAAGCGCTTTTTACCATAGAAGAAGAATCTAGTTTACGGGGGGCTTTGGAGCTTGAAGAAGGTATTCTTCAAGGAAAATTGTTGCTTAATTTAGATTCAGAAGATAGGGGTGATGTGTATATTGGCTGTGCTGGTGGTGTCGATATCAATGTCGATCACACTTTTACGTCTAATACTGCAGGCCTTGATGACAATGCTTTTGAAATTTCAATTAAAGGCCTAAGAGGTGGTCATTCTGGACTTGATATCCATAAAGGAAGAGCCAGTGCAAACGTATTACTCGCTAAGTTACTGGTGAAACTTAATGATGCAGGATTAATCAGTCTTGCTGGCTTTAACGGGGGCACGCTAAGAAATGCGATTGCGAGAGAAGCTGTCGCAAGCGTGTGTGTCAAACCGAATGACATAGAAGAAGCTGAAAGTCTGGTTAAACAAGTCGAGCAGCAGATGATACTTGAATTCGGTTCTGTTGAAAGTAACTTGTCGCTTGAAATGACGGCTATTTCAACGCCAGAGTATGTACTTAATAATGACGATCAAACGACTCTCATAAATGCATTGATTTGCGCTCCTCACGGGGTTAATCGTATGAGCAGTGAGCTTGAAGGTGTGACTGAAACCTCTTGTAATTTTGGTGTTATCAATCTCAGAAATGAACAGGGTGTTGGTGTTTTCAGTGCCTGTTTATTGGTTCGTTCATTAATTGATGACGCTGTTTTTGATCTTGCCCGTGTGGCTCAAGCGGTTTTCACCCAAATGGGAGCCAGCGTTAGTTTAGAAAACGGGTATCCTGGTTGGCGTCCTGATCCAAGTGCGGGTTTATTGGCTCATTTCTTATCAGTTCATAAGGACATTATGGGTTATGAGGCGAATGTTAAGGTGATACATGCCGGTCTTGAGTGCGGTATTATTGGTGCTAAATATAAAGGAATGGAAATGGTTTCTTTTGGACCAAATATTCGAGGCGCCCATTCACCCGATGAGCGATTAGATGTTGATTCAGTGAATGATTTCTGGCGACTTTTGGTGAGTGTTTTAGAACAAGTCCCTAATAAATAAACAGATATATTTTTTTGACTGTTTTGTAAAAGGTCTAACCCTTAGGTGTTAGGCCTTTTTACTTTTTTAAAATAATATCTGTGCTCAATGAGATAGCGTCTTCAGTTTGTTTTATTCGAACACTTCACTGCAAAACATAAACTTCCCTCGCATAAATACAACAATTTGTCACAGTTGAGACTAAATTTGGCTGCTAAAGTTGGTATTTTAAAGTTAACAAATAACGTGATTATTAAAACATAAAAAATGTGGTTTTTAACGTTTGGGTGGGTAATGTCTATGTTGCAGGGGTCGGCTTTACCGTTAATCTTCGGCGCAGTAGCAGGGGTTATTATTGCCTACTTGTTAGAGCTCTGGCTGATGCAAGAATACGCATCAAATTTGTCCCTTATAATTTTTGTATTGGTGACATCGCTAGTGATTTTAATGGCTTTGTTAGTGTCTAGGGTTTGGCTGGATAGGGAAATTGAGTCTAAAGTTCGTTCTGTATTACCAAACTTAAGCCAATCTCAATCAAGTTTATTAATTTATATGCAAAGTTTAATTTCTGCCTATAAAGCGTCCCATACAGAGCTTCGGAACTATCAAAAAATTATAGAGCAACAACAAAATAATAATCAAATGCGGGAAAGCCTATTAAATGCAGTCTTAGGCGGCTTAGATGTGCCTTTAATAATTCTAGATCAAGACGCAAAAATCATTGAGTTTAATGCAGAGGCAGAGCGACTTTTTGGTTACGACAGAAATTATGTACTGAGTAAAAACCCAGAAGAAGTCCCCTTTCTTGAAATCTTAACGCACATTTATGCAAAAGGTTGGAATACTGAGATTAATGCTCATGCGCCTGACCTGTTAAAACAGCCGATTAAAACCTTAGGGCATAATCGCCGAGGTATGAAAATTAGTTGTAAGACGATTATTCAGCAACTCGAACATAAGGATTCAAGATTGTTTGTTGTACGAGTCTGCTCCCCTGTTATAAATGCATCAAATAGCGGTTTTATTGATCCCAATGTATCCGCTCTAAATTAACGCCCTTTTACGCCATATCCACTGCGTTATTCCATGTTTAATTTCTTTTTATGCTGCAAAAAAGGTGGGCATTCGTTACTCTGCACCTTCTTAAATTAATACGATATTTTGATGAAAATACTGCATACTTCTGACTGGCATCTTGGCCAGTATTTTATGGGGAAAAGCCGAAAAAATGAACATAGGGCTTTAATTACCTGGTTGTTTGAATGTGTTGAAATAAGGTCAATAGATGTTGTCATCATTGCCGGTGATATATTTGATACGGGTTCACCGCCGAGTTATGCCAGAGAGCTGTACAATCAACTTGTATTAGGTTTGCATCAAAGAGGCTGCCAGCTTGTTATCGTCGCTGGAAACCATGATTCAGTCAGTATGTTAAATGAATCAAGATCTTTATTAGCAGAGTTGAATACCTATGTTGTGAGCTCTGCTAAACCGAATGAGCCCAATGAACATGTCGTTAGACTTTACCGTAAAGGTACGACTGACGCGGCTGCTTTACTGTGTGCAATCCCATACATACGACCTCGTGATATATTCCAAAGTGAAGCGGGTCTTGATGAGCGAAGTAAACAAGGGTTATTAGCCGAACAAATTAAAGATTTTTATCATGATGTTTATCAGGTCGCTCAACAAGACGCCAAAGAGCTTGGAGGGCTACCTATACTCGGCTCAGGACATTTAACC
>Ga0209292_1001847_pt1 | contig 25331 bp, 21 predicted proteins | sample GOMGulsemesocosm_2_FD_184634 | JGI IMG/M metagenome (GOLD analysis project Ga0209292, IMG submission 184634) | Methane-oxidizing microbial communities from mesocosms in the Gulf of Mexico - GOM9C Gulf of Mexico (SPAdes) (version 2) | ecosystem: Environmental > Aquatic > Marine > Cold seeps... | reverse complement strand
CATTAAAAAAGTGGAGTTACAGCTACTTGAGCAATATGGTCAAAACATGGTTTCAGATATTCAGGTGCAACTTCAAGGGCGCTCTAATGCCGAGGTGATGCTGAAGTTAGTTGATCCTGAATTACGGCCTATTGATACCTTTGAGTTAGCCGCTTTGTGGCGTTTATCATTTCCCAAAATAGCGGGCATTAAAGAGCTAAAAGTACAGGATAATCTCTTTGGAAGTGGCCGTGATGATGGTGATGTTAGCTTTCGTCTACAGGGCAGAGATGCACAGCAACTGTTAAGCGTTGCAAATGAGCTGGTGGATAAACTTAACAGTTTACAAGGTGTCTCCGATGTAGCAAATAGTTATGAATCAAGTACCAGAGAGGTACAGTTTACGCTAAAACCACTCGCTTATAGCTTAGGTTTGACGTTGCGTGAAATTGCTACGCAAGTAGGGCACAGCTTTTATGGTTTAGAGGTACAACGCTTATTGCGTAATGGTGAAGAGATAAAGGTAATGTTACGTTATCCTGAAAAGCAGCGTAACTCGATTAGCTTAGTGGCGAACACCTTGATTCGATTAGCTGATGGTGTTGAGATCCCGCTTTCTGAGGTGGCTGATATCTCTGTCACCGATGGTTTGAATCAGATACGTCGTGAAAATGGACGCAGAACAATTACTGTTTGGGCATCGATTGATGCAGAGCAGGTTGAACCCTTTCAACTAGCCAAAGAAATACGCGATAATTACCTTCCTGAGCTGCTAAAGGATTACCCACAAGTGCAGATGAAACTATCGGGTAAAATTCAAGAGGAGCTTGATAGTGCTAATACGCAGTTACGAAACTTTGTGTTAGCACTGCTCATTATCTATAGCTTACTGGCTATTCCGTTGAAATCATACGCACAACCGTTGATGATAATGGCCATTATTCCCTTTGGCATAATTGGTTCCGTGGCAGGGCATATGCTGTTTAAGTTAGATTTAAGCATGCTTTCAGTATTTGGTATTATTGCGGCCGCTGGGGTGGTGGTAAATGACTCACTAGTGATGGTTGATTACATCAATATCGCAAGGCGAAGAGGCACTGATATGCTGGATGCTGTTGTGCAAGCGGGTAAACGTCGCTTTAGGGCTATTTTATTAACCTCGTTAACCACTTTTGTTGGTTTGATGCCAATTATGGCTGAAACTAGCATGCAAGCACAAATAGTTATTCCAATGGCGGTGTCATTGGCTTTTGGTGTTTTATTTGCAACCGTAGTGACACTACTACTTATCCCCTGTTTGTATATCATGATTGAAGATATTAAAATGCTTCCAAGAAAATTAAAAATTAGTCACTATTCAGCCCCAATGTAAATTTTTTAGGGATAAATTGTGAGTAATTACAAAAGTTATTTATAAGGATTATAACAATGCTTTCAACAGCAAAGATGCGTACCCAAACCATTAAGTTCTCGGCGTTATCACAATTAAAACCTGATTATTATTTTATTCAGGGTTATATCATGGGCATTGGTGCTAATCCTTTTATGATTTCAACTTCTCAGTGGATAGCTGATTTATTTGGTGATTTAGATCTTGGTGAAGAGGAGCAGGGAGCTGGTATAGAGGCGTTAATGCAACTATATAATCAGCAGATGGAAAAGATTCTAGAATTAGATATTAAGTTACCAGCAAAATGTGTGCTTTCAAAAAAAGACTTTGAAGGCTCTCTTGCATCAGATGCCCCATTGCCTAACTGGTGTTTGGGTATGTTAAAAGCGTTAAAATTGGTAGATGAGACATCATTAACAGCCGATCAGAGCGACGAACTTGCGCGTACGATCTATTTTTTGGATACCTTTACCAGCCTCAGTAAAGTAAAGAATATACGTTGTTTAACAGATGGTTATGAAATAGAAGCACATCGAGCGAAACGTTTATTATCAACTGATGTCAATAACCTGATTTATTGTTTACGTTTTGATGAATCTAAGCAAACGCCAAAAAACAGCAAGTTTGAAAAACAAGAAAATCAGTTTGAAGAGATGATGTCTTTTGTGATGACTGAGTCGAACGCTGTTGTTGATCAAACCATTGAAGCGATGATCACTGCGTTTGAAAAACAGTATACGGACGAGTATCTCATACAACATAAAGGCCACCTTTGGCTTGATAATGAAGCACGCCCTTATATGACATTACGTGCTCGTCGTGCCCAACTTAATTTTGAACGTGGTGATCTATCGTCTGCTATTGACGAGTTGCAACGTCTTCTTGAGTTAAATTCAAATGATAACCAAGCTAACCGCTACACGCTCGCAAATTATCTTATTCTTGAGAAACGCTGGGCCGAGCTTGATAGTTTGCTGACCCAATATGATGAGCAAAGTATTTTTATGCTTGCTAGTCGTGCCTTGATGATATTTTCCCAAAAGGGAGACTGCAGTGAATCGAGAAGTGTGAAAAAAGTACTTAAAAAAGCCAATAAACATCTTGAAAAGTATTTAACAGGACAAGCTAAGGTGCCTAAACATCAACCTGAGATGTATGCGCCTGGGGATAAAACCGAGGTATTTATATACCTGTCAATAGCGGGGAAAGAAACATGGCGTTCAGTTGACGGTGCGCTGTTTTGGTTAAGAAGAAAATAGTCGCAAGTTCTTAAATGTGCTATCATACGCGCCTATTTTATTCCGCTACATATTACTATCAAAAGTAATAGCAAATTAATGGATTAGGTGCGTGCAGTATGATTCCAAATTTAAGCCACAACGAAAATATCAAGCAAGACTACTTTGCCTTCTTAAAAGCCTTACTCAATACCAATTACAGTGGTGAAATCTCCAAGAGTTATGCAAGTCGTTTAGCGTTAGCAACCGATAACAGCGTTTACCAATGGTTACCACAGGCAGTAATATTCCCTAAATCGACACAAGATATTGTTGAAATTTGCCAATTAGCACAGTCTGCTGAGTTTTCAGATGTTCGTTTCTCTCCTCGTGGTGGTGGTACTGGCACCAACGGTCAGTCACTGACCGATGGCATCATTTTAGATCTTTCTAAATTTATGAACCAAATTCTAGAGATCAATGAATCTGAAGGCTGGGTAAGAGTACAAACAGGCGTTGTGAAGGATCAACTAAATGCATGCCTTAAGCCCTACGGACTATTCTTCTCTCCTGAGTTATCAACCAGTAACCGCGCCACAATAGGCGGTATGATCAGTAACGATGCATCAGGGCAAGGCTCACTTGCTTATGGGAAAACCAGTGATCATGTACTTGAACTTCGTTCTGTATTAATTAACGGACAAGTCTTAGATAGTGCTCCTATCAATGGTGATGCGTTAATAAGAGAGAGCGAACGTCAGGATGCAATTGGTGAAATTTATCGTCAAGTGATTGCAACCAGTGAATCTAAGCAAGATCAAATTGAAGCGGGCTTTCCAAAATTAAACCGATTCTTGACTGGTTATGACTTAAAACATGTTTACGATGCACAAACCGGCACCGTTGATCTGTCACGAATTCTCTGTGGTGCTGAAGGTTCATTAGCATTTATCACTGAAGCTAAATTACATGTTCAGAAAATTCCTACTTACCGTACGCTGTTTAATGTTAAGTACGACAGTTTCCAGTCGGCACTAAAAAATGCGCCTTTCCTCGTTAACGCCAATGCGCTTTCTGTGGAAACAATAGACTCTACAGTACTTAACTTAGCCAAAGAAGATATTGTTTGGTTTAGTGTTAGTGAACTTATTAAAGATGTACCAAACAAGGTCATGGACGGCATTAATATTGTTGAGTTTGCTGAAGAAGATGAAACCGCTCAAGCAAATAAAATTGCCCACCTTAGTGCAGAATTAGATCGCTTAATCGCCTCAGAAGAGGGCGGGGTGATCGGTTACCAAATTTGTGACCAGTTATCTGATATCAATAAAATTTACGGCATGCGTAAAAAAGCGGTAGGTCTATTAGGTAAAACAACAAGCAGTGCTAAACCACTCGCTTTTGCAGAAGATACCTGTGTACCACCTGAAAATTTAGCGGATTACATTGTTGAGTTCCGTCAGTTATTAGATGATAAAGGCCTTCATTACGGCATGTTTGGTCATGTTGATGCTGGTGTTTTACATGTACGTCCTGCACTTGACATGTGTGACCCACAGCAAGAAGTGCTGATGCGTGAAATTTCAGACAAAGTAGTTGCACTAACAGCTAAATATAAAGGGTTGATGTGGGGGGAGCACGGTAAAGGTTTCCGTAGTGAATATGGCCCAGAGTTTTTTGGTGAAGAGCTATTTACAGAACTGCGTAAAATCAAAACTGCGTTTGATCCAGATAATCGCGTAAACCCTGGTAAAATCTGTACGCCACTGGCTGCAACTGAGCCACTAGTGAGTGTTGATGCGCCTAAGCGTGGCACCTTTGATAGACAGATTCCCGTGCAAGTGCGTGAAAGTTACACGCAGGCGCTTGATTGTAATGGCAACGGTTTATGCTTTAACTACGACACTAAATCCCCAATGTGTCCGTCAGTTAAAGTCACTAGCGATCGCGTGCACTCACCTAAAGGGCGTGCAGGGCTGATGCGCGAGTGGTTACGTCAACTTGCTAATAATGATATCGATGTTCTGCAATTAGAAAGTGACCTTTATGCGGGTAAAAACGCCAGTATATTTACTAAGTTCAAAAATAGCTTAGCAAAAAATAAAGGCGAATATGATTTTTCACACGAAGTGATGGAAGCGATGCAGGGCTGTTTAGCTTGTAAAGCCTGTACTAGCCAGTGTCCTATTCAAGTGGATGTACCCACATTCCGCGCACGCTTTATGTTCCTTTATCATGGTCGTTACCTGCGTCCGCTAAAGGACTATTTTGTTGCTTACGTTGAACAGTACGCGCCGTTAATGGGTAAGATGCCTCGATTTTTTAACTTCTTTATGAAGATGAAAATAACCGCATCGTTGACTGAGAAATTTGTTGGCATGGTAGATATCCCATTGCTTTCAGCGCCAACACTTAAATCGTCACTTAAAAAACAGACTATTACAGAGTTTGATTTAGAAAAACTGCAAGCATTGACACCGATTGAGCGTGAAGGTTACGTGTTAATCGTGCAAGACCCGTTTACTACCTATTACGACGCCGATGTTGTTCGTGATTTAATGTTAAGCATCAAAAAGCTGGGATATAAACCTGTTTTATTACCCTTTAAACCCAATGGTAAACCACAGCATATTAAAGGTTTCCTTGAAAAATTTGCTAAAACTACCCAAGACTCAGCACAATTTTTAAATGAGATGAGTGCGTTAAGTATCCCAATGGTGGGTACTGATCCGGCAATGGTGCTTTGTTACCGAGATGAATATAAACAAGCATTGGGTAATAAACGTGGCCAGTTTACTGTTCAGCTATTCCAAGAGTGGTTAAAACCGCGCTTGAAAGGTAAGGCTAAAACGTTAACCGATAAAAAGTTTTACCTGTTTGGTCACTGTACAGAGAAAACAGCAGAGCCAACATCTGCTGGAGATTGGGCTAAAATCTTCAACCACTACGGTGCAAGCTTTAGTGACGTTGCTGTTGGTTGTTGTGGTATGGCGGGTACATTTGGCCACGACGCTGGAAAAGTTGAGCAGTCTAAAGCGATCTACAGCTTGAGCTGGGAAGCTGAGATTGGCAAACGCGATCGCAGTGAATGTTTAGCAACGGGTTACTCTTGTCGTAGCCAAGTAAAACGTATTGAAGGGGAAGTATTGAAGCATCCCGTACAAGCGTTGTTAACAATTTTATAAGCAGTTAGCTGTTAGTTATTCGCCGACAGGTGTTACTGAGGATTAAATACTTATGTCAATTTGGAAAAAACAGAGTTCATTAGCGCGCCTCAATAAGATCAGCGAAAATACCATTATTTCGTTATTAGGCATTGAATATACCCAAATTGGCGAAGACTATTTACAAGCAACAATGCCCGTTGATAGTCGTACCCATCAGCCTCATGGTTTATTGCATGGTGGCGCGTCGGTTGTACTCGCTGAAACATTAGGTAGCGTAGCTGGAAATTTAGCAGTGTCAGCAGATAAAGTGTGTGTAGGGTTAGAGGTTAACGCAAATCACCTGCGTAGTATGAAAAGTGGAATGGTGACCGGCACAGCAAGTGCAATACGAATTGGTCGTACCGTGCAGGTATGGCAGATAGAAATACATAATGAAAAAGAGCAGTTGATTTGCACCTCGCGTTTAACGCTTGCTGTGATCGACAAGCCTCAAGAGAAAAAAGAGAAATAATATGATAAAAATTGGCACTTATAATGAACTTCGAATTATCAAACAGGTTGATTTTGGTTTTTACCTAGATGGTTTTGAAGAGGGCGAAATTTTATTACCGCGTCGCTACACAACCGATGATATGCAAGTGGGTGATAAGCTGAATGTATTTTTGTACTTCGATTCAGAAGACCGTCTGATTGCAACAACACAACGTGCAAAAGCAGAAGTGAATAAGTTTGCTTCACTGAAAGTAATTGATACTAACCGTGCGGGGGCATTCTTAGATTGGGGCCTCCCAAAAGATCTTCTTGTACCATTTAACCAGCAAAAGATTCCGATGAAGGAAGGTTACGGTTATGTAGTTTATGTTTATCAAGATGATATTAGTGAGCGGTTAGTTGCCTCTTCAAAGTTAGACCGTTTCTTAGATAATGAACCTGCTTTTTACGACGTGGGTGATAAAGTTGATATTTTAATTGCAGATAAAACTGAACTCGGCTTTAAAGCGATTATTAACGATAAACACTGGGGCGTACTGTTTGAAAGTGAAGTGTACGGCGATATGGGCATTGGCAAACAGTGTAAAGGTTACATCAAACAGATTCGTGAAGATGGAAAGTTAGACGTTGGTTTAACTAAAGTTGGATATGCTAAGGTTGATGCGTTAGCTGAGCGTATTTTACAAAGCTTAAAACAGAATCAAGGTTTTTTACCTTTGCATGATAAAAGCAAACCAGAGCAGATCGCTAAAATTCTAAAAATGAGCAAAGCGAACTTTAAAAAATCGATCGGGCAATTATACCGTAAGAAACTGATCACTATCGAAAATGACGGTATTCGTATTAGTGGGTAGTTTTTATATTTATAAAATCTGATGCATTTAACATTTGAGTTCTAGGTTTTATTTTAAGTCACAAAATGATAAATTAATGCCATTAGCTAAATCAACAGTAAAACTTATAAAAGTAGGGACACCATGATTAAAAAATGTTTATTTCCAGCTGCCGGATACGGAACGCGTTTCTTACCAGCAACAAAGTCTATGCCAAAAGAGATGATGCCAATCGTTAACAAACCACTGATCGAATTTGGTGTAGATGAAGCATTAGAAGCAGGCATGACAGGAATGTGTATTGTAACAGGACGTGGCAAGCATTCTTTAATGGATCACTTTGACCTTAACTATGAACTTGAGCACCAAATTAGTGGTACAGCAAAAGAAGAAAAGTTAAAAGATATCCGCTCAATCATGCAAAGCGCTCGTTTTACTTTTATTCGTCAACGCGAAATGAAAGGTCTCGGTCATGCGATTCTAACGGGTAAAGAGTTAGTCGGTGATGAACCTTTTGCAGTTGTTTTAGCCGATGATATGTGTGTTACCGATCCTAATGAAGATGGCGTACTTGCTCAGATGGTAGCACTTTATAAACAGTTCCGTTGTTCGATTGTGGCTGTTGAGGAAGTGCCGGATGAAGAGACACATAAATACGGTGTTATCAAAGGTGAAATGATTAAAGATGATATCTATCGTGTTGATGATATGGTCGAAAAACCAGATCCGGGTACAGCGCCAAGTAACATGGCTATCATTGGTCGTTACATTTTAACGCCAGATATCTTTGATATCTTAAAAGATACTCCTCCTGGTAAAGGTGGTGAAATCCAGATCACCGATGCACTATTACAACAAGCAAAAACAGGTTGTGTATTAGCATATAAATTTAAAGGTAAACGTTTTGACTGTGGTAGTGTACCGGGTTATATAGAAGCAACTAACTATGTGTACGACAATATTTACCAAGAGTAGTTATTAAGAACGTAATTATTCTGAAAATCCCGACTTTGTTGGGATTTTTTTTATCTATTTGTTCGTTTTTTGTTGCCTATTTATAGGGCATTCCTGTCGGTAAATCTTACACCTTTCTTTGGGGGTATTAAAAAAAACTTGCAAGTATCTGTTTTTAAAGAGCCTGATATTGTGGCATGGAAGTTGCTTTAATGTGATCTGTGTTACATATGTAATTTGAATATAAAAAGGAAGTTGATGAATATTTTCACTAAAGCAGTATCCATAGCAAGTTTAGCCACAATGAGCTCTTTTGCTACTGCGGGTCCTATTGATTTAGGTGCTACAGATGGCTACACAATGTTAGCGGTAGGCACTGGGCATACTGGTCAGGCTGGTGGTTTTTTACAGCTAGGTTCTGAAGCTGAAATTTTTGGTAATGTTGGTGCTCGTGGCAATTTAATGTTAGCTTCTGGTGCAATAGTACATGGTGATGCTGATGGTGGTGTTATTGCTCTTGGAGCTGGAGCTTCTATAGATGGAAGCCAAAATACACTGAGTGAAACTACTTGGCAGGGCTTGTATAACGATATTTCAAATGCTTCTGCACAAGCCGCTGCATTATCTGGTAATAATTACAGTAGTATAACGGAAACGACCATCTTTGAAGCTTATGACTCAACATCTGTTTTTAATATCGATGGAGAGTTAACTCTTGATTCAGGTGAGTCATTAACTTTACGTGGTAATGCAAACTCAATGGCCATTGTGAATATTAGTAGTAATTTTATGTTAGGCTCAGGTGCCTCTATTTTGTTAGATGGTTTTGAAGCTGATAATGTTCTATTTAACTTTACTGGTAACGGTTATACTGAATATATGGCATTTGGTGGTTCTGAGCTTTCTGGTACTTTCATTGGCGCTGATATGTTTTTCCAAATGGGAGATGGCGCAATACTGAATAATACTCGATTTTTAATGGGTGGCTCAATTGCTAATGTTCAAGTGGTTAAGCCTGGTAACCCAGCAACTGTACCTGCACCCGCATCGATATTGTTGATGTTGATGGCACTAGTTGGTTTAACACTCGTACGCCGTAAAGCTTAATTTAAACTTACGTTTTAAGTTATAAGCCCGAATTTTATTCGGGCTTTTTTGTGTCTGTTAATGCTAAATAAATGCAGCTGTTATCATTAATAAAACAGACGTTATAGCAAATACCGCTCCTAGTTTTAAACCAAAGCGTTTATCTTCATTAATGCTTTTTTGGTATTCCTCAAACGAGCTAATATTTCCCCATGACATCGCTAAAATACAGCCTAGCAGCAGTGATACATAACCGTATGAGAAGATGTAGTTACTCGATGCATCAGCACCTGTGAAGTATCCCCCAAGTAGAAAGTGGATGTATGCGATAGCGAGCAATGCACTAAATAAACCTATGGTCGCCAAAAAGTATTTTTTCATTTTAGGAGTCTCTCTATTTCAATAAGCCACTATTCTACCAGAAAACATGCCAGCAGTTACCCTTTATAGGTAAATCTCATCTAACTGTATATTGGGTTTATGAATGCTTGTGTATACGCGGTGCTTGGATAACGTTAAACTAAGCCTATTAGTTATTATAAAGAGAATAATATGGCTTATATTCCTAGCAATTATAAAAGTTTAGAAAGCGATTATCGCGATAAAGCGCTTAAGTTGTTTCCTTGGGTTTGTGGGAAGTGTGCACGAGAATTTGTTTATTCAAATCTAAAAGAATTAACCGTGCACCATGTCGACCATGATCATAGTAACAACCCTGCTGATGGTAGCAACTGGGAGATGTTATGCATTTATTGTCATGATCATGAACATGATAAATACACACAGGCTGATTTATACGGTAGCAGTGTAGAAGCGGGTGATGACTTGCAAGCTAGTGCGACTTATAACCCCTTTGCGGATCTCATGAGTAAAATGAAAAAGTAGTTTATTAAAAACTAGATGGTGAAGTTGTGTTTTTTTGTAATCAACACAACTTCAGTTTCACTTCTACTACATTGAACCAGCTCGTGAATTACGTCCATTTATCCAATCTTCATAAAAAGCCCAGCCTCTAGGGTAACGATCACAAATATTGTGATAAGGCTGCCCTGTGACTCCTAAAATATAAGCGTTTTGAGGCTCGCAATATATTAGTAAAGCTTCTTCGTAACCAGCAAGATATGCTCCGTAGTTTATTTCCGAGCTAAGGTTTTCATCACTCATTTTCTTCAGTTTATTTTTGCTTTTTTCAATATAGCCCTGACTAGCATCATATTTACCGAGTACAAACCAGTTACCTGCTTTTATCTCATTTTCCTCTTTTAAAGAAGTACAAGCATTTAAGCTAATAGATAACATTACAAAAAAATGATTCGAAACATATAACATCCTTATTTTTTAGCCATTAGTATGAGCTTAAATCTCCTCTCTTTCAATGGATATAACAACCCTACGGTTCTGCATTCGGCCTAAAACGTTTGTATTATCAGCAACATGATGTTTTTCACCATAGCCTCTTACCTGAATTTTTTCACCGTCTAAACCTAATTGTGCAAGGTAATCTTTTACAGAAGTGGCACGTTGCTCAGACAGTTTTAAATTTGCGTATTTAGCGCCATAACTATCAGAATATCCTGAAACAAGAATGACACTGATATTTTCGTCGTGTTTGATGTAATCTCCGATCATTTTTAAACGTTTCTTAGAAAAAGAGGTCAGTTTTATACCATTTTTATTGTACTTGAGAATGCTATAAGCGATATCGTCAAAATTATAAGGCAGAAGTTGGTCAATACAATTATTGAACTCATCGTAGCTTTTCATAAAGTTTATGGAAGAGAGGCCAACGCTAGTGATTTGATCTTTGTTATACCAATCTTGATAATAAAATGTAGGGTATTTTCCATCTTCGAGCTCACTAAGCATCTGCCACGCTTTTTGACGAGTGACATAACCATCAAACTGTTGATGAAACTTAACTTTACCAATAGTTGATGCTTCGTTGCCTGGTCGCCATAAAGGGGGAACTGACTTTAAGGTGACTAAACGTGTTTTAGGCAGGGCTCTTTTACTATGTAAAATAAAATCTAAATTGACACTTTTACTGGCTCTTGCCTCAAAGTGTGCTTGTCCATAACGTGGAATAGGGTGTTCAAGAGGTACATTAATAGGCGTTGAGCTGGAGATATACCACAGTGAGTTATCGATACCGGCATTGTAACTTTTATTAGATGCATAAACGCTGTTTACACATAAAAGTAGCGTTGCCATAACCTGTATTTTCATAATTAATCCCATCAATTCAGCTCTATTGTTAAATTATCGGCAGTCGTAACCTTTTCTTTAGTAAATTTAGCTGTTTATATACTAGCCTTATTTAGAGGCACTTGTACGTATGAACTAAAATTATACAACAAGCTTCAATTTTATACCTGAATTATATGAACAAACTGGCTTGCAGGCTTTTCACCTTGGGGCATGTTGGAATACCCGTTATCAATCAAAATGCTTTATTCAGTTGCTAGCTCGAATATCAAGTCAAGACGCAACGTGACGACAATGGTTAATCCTTATCGAATGTTGCAACGCTGAATTGGTTTTCGAGCTAGCAACCCATAGGGCAAGCTGTGAGATAAACATTCTCGTTGTTAGGAAGCATCGGTTGAACCAGTTAGACCTTCTACTTCCTGCCTAGAGCCTGCTCATCTCATAGCTTGCTGAATTTTGCATCTTGAATGGTAACGGGTATATACTCCTCCCTCATTTTTTAATATGAGTATTTTATGGAAAACATCTTAGCAAAACGCTTTCGTGGTTATTATCCGGTTGTGATTGATATTGAAACATCAGGATTAACGGCACAAACTGATGCGATTCTTGAGATTGCTGCTATTTTTCCTGCGATGGATGAGCAGGGATACTTATATTGTGCTGAAAAAATCCATTTTCATGTCGCACCTTTTGAGGGGGCAAATTTAGATCCTAAAGCATTAGAGTTTACTGGGATTGACCCTTTTAACCCATTGCGAGGCGCGGTGGATGAGCGTGATGCATTAACAGACATCTTCAAGTTAGTACGTAAGCATCAAAAATCAAATGGTTGTAATCGTTCAATTATTGTTGCGCATAATGCAACCTTTGACCAAGGTTTTATCAATCAAGCAAGCGAACGTTGTAATTTGAAGCGTATGCCATTTCACCCCTTTGCAAGTTTTGATACTGCAAGCATGGCTGGGCTTGTTTTAGGGCAAACAGTGCTTGCAAAAGCGTGCGGGCAAGCAAATATTGCCTATGATAATAAACAGGCACACTCAGCACTTTATGATACAGAAGTCACCGCAGAGCTGTTTTTTTATATGGTTAATAAATTCAAAGCGCTCGGCGGTTGGCCAGTTTAAACATTAACGCTAAGTAGTTACAAAAAGTAGGAAATTATGTCATCAATAAGTACAAGTAACACACTGCTTGATATCACTACACAGGCCTTTTCTCAGTACGCTGGGCGCATTCTAGTGGCTAATGTAGATGGTGAAGAGATCAGCTATGCACAAGCACAAAAAAAATTAAAAACGGTGCAACAGTTATTAATTTCTGCGGGTATTGGACAGGGGGATAAAGTCGCTATTTGCAGTGAAAATATGCCTCATTGGGGAATTGTTTACCTTGCGATTACTAGCATGGGGGCCGTGGCTGTGCCCATTTTACCTGATTTTCATAGCAATGAAGTTCACCATATTGTAAAACATTCTGAAGCCAAAGTGATTTTTGTTTCTGACAAAATAAATAATAAATTAGCTGAGGATGATTTTACATCATCTCTACAGTTCGTTTTTTCATTAGAAACATTAACTTTGCTAGAAGACTTTGTAAAAAAATCAGAATTACTAAGCAAAGGCAGTGAAAAATTTGCCCTGTTTAAAGCGAAATTAAGTAGTTCTGAACCAGTCACTGAAGCGTTGCTTATCAATGAACATGATCTTGCTGTGATCATTTATACTTCTGGAACAACTGGCCAGTCTAAAGGTGTGATGTTATCGCACAGCAATCTTGTTGCGCAGGTTAAACAAGCAGAAAAACTAACAACAATTAATGAAGGTGATCGCTTTCTGTCGATTTTACCGCTTGCGCATACTTTCGAATGCTCTGTTGGTTTTTTAGTACCTTTTTCGAATGGTGCCGCTATCTACTACATTAATAAAACACCCGCACCCAAGATTATTTTAAAAGCGATGTTGAAGGTCAAGCCGACTCACATCTTAAGTGTGCCTTTAGTGATTGAGAAAATTTATAAATCAAAGGTTCAAGCAAGTTTTAACAAGAACGTTGTTATTAAATATCTATATAACCATGTGCCTTTTGTGCGTAAAAAATTAAATATAATCGCGGGTAAAAAACTACTAGAAAGTTTTGGTGGAGAGATCCGCTTCTTTGGCATTGGTGGTGCTAAGTTATCTCCTTTTGTAGAGCAGTTTTTACAAGAAGCAAATTTCCCTTATGCAATTGGATATGGTTTGACAGAAACAGCCCCAATTATTGCTGGAGCTGTTCCTGGGAAAACTGCAGTGGGAACCACTGGCATATTGGCAGATGGCATGCAACATCGCTTTGTAAAACATGGGCAAGAGGGCAAAGATGCAGAGCTACATGTGCGTGGTCCTAATGTCATGATGGGTTATTACAAAGACAAAGTGCGTACTGAAGAGGTCTTAGACAAGGATGGCTGGTTAAATACTGGCGACCTTGGTTATATGGACGAAAATGGGATATTAAGTATTAATGGGCGTAGTAAAAATGTGATCATCGGTGCAAGTGGTGAGAATATCTACCCTGAAGCAATTGAATCGGTGATTAATCAGCATGAGCTGGTGGTTGATTCATTAGTTTATGAGTTAGATGGCAAGGTTGTTGCAAAAATTTACATTGATTATGATCTCTTTGATGAAACTCATAATATCAACAAAACCAGTGATTCTGCTTTATACGGCGAAATTATTGAAGCCTTAGAAGATATAAAAACAGAAGCCAATGCGCAGTTGGCAAATTATTCTAAAGTAGCCACAGTGTTTGAACAAACTGAACCCTTTATTAAAACGCCCACTAAAAAAATTAAACGTTATTTACATATCTAAGTTAAGTTAAAATGAGTGCCACTCTAATGGTGGCACTCATTGTCTAGCTATACTCTTCCATCATACGTTTTGTATCATTGACCATATTGGTGCTACCACAAAAGAAGGGGATACGCTGGTGTAATTCTGATGGTTTAATCTCCATAATACGATTTTTACCATCCAGTGCTTGGCCTCCTGCTTGCTCTATTAAAAATGCCATTGGGTTACATTCATATAACAGACGTAATTTACCTTTTGGTGCTGAAGCCGTGGAAGGGTAGATATAAATCCCCCCTTTTAATAAGTTACGATGAAAATCAGACACCAATGAACCAATATAACGTGAGGTATAAGGGCGGTTTGTGGGCTCGTCTATCTCTTGGCAGTATTTAAGATATTTTTTAACACCTAACGGAAATTTTAGGTAATTCCCCTCATTGATAGAGTAGATTCTACCATCCTTGGGAATCTTCATATTCTCATGTGATAGGTAAAATACACCGAGTGAAGGATCGCAGGTAAAGCCATGTACCCCATTACCGGTGGTATAAACAAGCATGGTTGATGAGCCATAAACCACATAACCGGCTGCGATTTGTTCGGTACCAGGTTGCAGGAAATCAGCTTCTGTGACTTTAGTACCCACTGGGCTAATGCGTTTATAGATAGTGAAAATAGTCCCTACAGAAACATTCACATCAATGTTTGATGAGCCATCAAGTGGGTCCATCAAAATCACATACTTGCCATTACAACCTCGCTCAGTATCAAGGGCGATAAAGTCATCCTCCTCTTCGGAAGCGATACCACACACTTCTCCACGGGCTTCGAGTGCGGCTTTAAATTTATCATTAGCATACAGGTCTAACTTTTGCTGTACCTCGCCTTGAACATTTTCTGACCCTGTTGTACCTATAATATCAGCGATGCCTGCTTTGTTTATCTCTCGGTTAACCACTTTTGAGGCTAACCTAATGGCACCTAACAGCAAGGTTAACTCACCACTTGCTTCCGGAAAGTCTTGCTGTTTTTCAATAATGAATTCGCCTAATGTGATCATTACTTCTCCTTATTTATACCAATGGAATTAATGAAGTGATCAAGTATTGCGTAGGAAAAATTAGCACTAACAAGGCATGAGTTGCAGGAGATAGTTGTTCTCACTTCAAAACTCATAACGTAGGTAGGGATAATTTTAACAAGCAAGACTGATCACCTTTTTAGTTCCTTTGGTATTATTACAATAACAACTTGGTTTTCGAGGACACACAGCACCCCGCGCACAGATAAGTTGTGCTTCTTGCTCAATGCCACGGGTTATCCAATTGATATTGAGAATGCGTGCCACGCTGTTTAGCACCTTTTTTATCTTAGTCGGAATTTTACAAGTGCCACCGTTTTCTATGCACAATTTTTGTAAATCATCCACTAACTCAACAGCATTGTGACCTTGCGCAGTGATTGCTGGGTTTAATTCAATGCCGGTGCATAACACATGGTTAGCGTTATTGAGATCTTGCACCTTAATCGACTCACAACAGTAAATTCTGGCGATCCCATTTTCGTTCAAGATAGAGAATTGCGCTGCTGTGCCTTCAGCTTGTTGCTCTAACATTCTAAATACAGACCAATGTTGACACGGATCGCGGACAATACGCATGTTGCCCCAAGGCAATGGAATACCATTACCACGATACACTGCCTTTAATTTCCCCTGCGCATAAGCATCAAAATAGTGCCAATACGGGTAAGCGGAAACAGCTGTCATACGGCGCATCACCACTGCTTCAGAAACCTCAATTTGTTTACAAACGTCTATCTCATAACCATGCCTATCGAGTAACTGTCTAAAGGGGACTTTGGGACAGAGTAGAGCTGCTGCAAAAAAACTACACTCAAAATCTCGCCAAGCATGCAAAATATCTTGCGCATCTAACTGACTAGAAGAGGGGATTTGCTCTTTTTGAATATCATATTGGGTCTGATCACCCGCAACCATGATGCTTTTTTCACCATCACTGTTGTGTAAAACGTTGTGGCCGATGTGAACAGCAAGCTCATATTTGAGTCTAGTAGTGTTCTTTTTTAATATTTTATTGAGATAAACCGTGCTCGGAGGTTGAAAATAAGAGGTCACCATCTTGTTGCTGGTATCTCTCACACTCTCCTCATCTGGCAAACGCGTAAACCAGCGAATATTAAGGCCACGTGCCTCACTTATCTGCATTAAGTCCTCAACATGTAGTGGCATCTTTTTAAGACCAATCTCTTCGGCAGCACGCTCTAAATCGGGAAAATGATTTTGATGATGCTCTTGATGAGCACGAATTAATAGGTGTGCAAACTGTCTGCCAGATGTGCCTGTTTGCGATAACATTTCCGGAATCGCTATTTGTAATATTTCATTTGAAAACAGGAAGCTAGGCTCTAATGCCATGCCTTTTATACCACCACGATTACCCTTTTCTGGTGTGATTTCTTGCACATCAGGTGCATCGTCTAAAAACCATTGGTTGTCTTTTTGGAACACCGTTGCGATCACCGCCAGCAACTCTTCACTGGGTACGCGTTTACCACGTTCAATCATCGAAAGGTATGAAACGGATGGTGCGTACTCAGCATCTAATTTTATACAGCGTGATGAAAGATCGTCCAGCGTCAAACCATTACGTTTACGTAAGTTACGTATTTTTGTGCCCAAGAAGTGGGACTTTCTGCCTAAGCTTTTTTTTGTTTTCATTTTGTAAAATTTACACTGTGTAATTTTCTTTGTGAAATTATATGAATTTTTTCTCTATAGTTACAACCGTTGAATAACAAACATACAAAATAAGATTGAAAATTGAGCGGTAAAAGATGTTTGTAAAATTTCAAATAAGAGTCGATATCATTTACTGATATTTAAAATTGATACTTTAGGAGCAAAATATGAACTTACCTCAAGAGAAACAGTGCGTTATTAATCCTGCCTTTTATCAGTTTATCAATGATGAGATTTTGCCTCATACGTCGTTAAATAGTGTCAATTTTTGGTATGACTTTAATTGTTTAATCAGTGATCTTTCAAGCCAAAATAGTGCATTGCTTAAAACGCGCCAAGAGATGCAAAACCAAATTAATCAGTGGCATATTGAAAATGCAGTCTCAACACACAAAGCAACAGCAGATGTTTATCAATCGTTTCTGCAACGTATCGGTTATTTAGCGCCTGAGATTGAAAACTTTCACATTGAAACTGAAAATGTTGATGCAGAAATAGCAACCATGGCAGGACCACAGCTCGTTGTACCAGTAAGTAATGCACGCTTTGCGTTGAATGCGGCTAATGCACGCTGGGGAAGTTTATACGATGCATATTACGGAACAGATGTTATCCCACCAACTGATGAGTTAAACAGCGTAGTTGGATTTAATGCTTTGCGTGGCGAAGCGGTCATTAATAAAGCTAAAGACTTTTTAGATGAGCACTTCCCATTAAACGAGGGCTCGCATCATGATGTATCAAGCTATTTGGTATATTACCAACACCTATTAGCATTCTTCCCCGATGGTAGTGAAAGTGGTTTAAAAAGTGCCTGTCAGTTTGTTGGTTTTGATGGTTCTAAAAATGACCCTAAATATCTGTTACTAAAAAACAATGGGTTGCATGTAGGCCTACAAATTGATCGCTACGGAAAAATTGGCGCAACGGATAAAGCGGGGATTGATGATATTCAAATCGAGTCTGCACTGACCACTATTGTGGATTTCGAAGATTCTGTTTCTGCGGTTGATAGTAACGATAAAATTGCCGCTTACCGCAACTGGTTTGGGTTAATGTCTGGCAATTTAGCGGTGTCATTTACAAAGAATGGCCAATCAGTACAGCGTAAATTACATCACGATCGTCAGTTCACTGCAAAGGCGGGCGGGATATATCAAGTACCAGGGCGCTCGTTATTAATGGTGCGCAATGTTGGTCATTTGATGGGCACGGATTTAATGGCAGATATCAACGGTAATCATGCACCTGAGGGCATTGTAGATGCTGTTATTACTGCATTGATTGGCAGTTTAGATCTACAAAAAAACAGTGAAGCAAACTTAAGAAATAGTCGTACGGGTAGCATCTACATTGTAAAACCGAAAATGCATGGTCCACAAGAAGTTGCTTTTACCTGTGAACTTTTTAGTCGCGTGGAAGCAATGCTTAACTTACCTGAAAACACTTTAAAGTTAGGCATTATGGATGAAGAGCGCCGTACAACACTAAATCTTAAGCAGTGTATTTATGAAGCAAAGTCACGTGTGGTATTTATTAATACTGGTTTCCTAGATAGAACCGGTGATGAGATCCATACCAGCATGTTAGCCGGTGCTTTTTACCCTAAAAGTGCAATTAAAAATGAACCTTGGATCAGTGCTTATGAGAACAACAATGTAGAGATTGGGCTCGCCTGTGGTTTTTCCGGTAAAGCACAAATAGGTAAAGGCATGTGGGCGATGCCCGATGACATGAATAAAATGATGCAGGAGAAATCTGTACATCCAAAATCGGGCGCCAATACTGCGTGGGTACCTTCGCCTATAGCTGCCACCTTACATGCACTGCATTATCATCAAACAGATGTGTTTGCTGTGCAGCAAGATATCACCAACCGAAAACCGGCAAGTCGTGAAAAAATGTTAACCATGCCTATTATGCCAGCGTCGATGAAACTGACAACTGAGCAGGTGAACAGCGAGCTTGAGAACAATGTGCAGGGTATTTTAGGTTATGTGGTGCGTTGGATTGAGATGGGCATTGGTTGCTCGAAGGTACCGGATATTAACGATATTGGTTTGATGGAAGACAGAGCAACATTGCGTATTTCAAGCCAGCACATTGCTAACTGGTTAAAACATAATATTTGTAGCGCAGCACAAGTAACTAGCGTAATGAAAAGCATGGCCCAGGTTGTAGATAAACAAAATCAAGGTGTTGCGGGTTATCGCAATATGGGTCCTAACTGTGAAGATAGCCTTGCCTTTAAGGCAGCTAACGCACTGATTTTTGAAGGAGATAAACAAGCCAATGGTTATACCGAACCATTGCTACATGAGTACCGCATATTAGCAAAGCAACAATTCTAAAATACTAAGCACTTTTTTAATCACTACTACTTACATTAAATAGAGAGGCATTTATGATGAATTACCGAGCTGAAATGAATAAGACAGAGCAATTTTTAAACCAACAAGGATCAACGTGGAATGCAATTAACCCAGAATATATAACACGTATGCGTCTTCAAAACCGCTTTAAAACCGGCTTAGATATTGCTAATTATACCGCTGAAATCATGCGTCGAGATATGCAGTCGTACGATGAAAACAGTGAAAATTACACCCAATCACTGGGTTGCTGGCATGGCTTTATCGGGCAACAGAAGATGATCTCTATTAAAAAACATTTCACTACTACCAAGGGGACTTATCTCTACCTCTCTGGTTGGATGGTTGCTGCGATGCGCTCAGAGTTCGGCCCTTTACCTGACCAATCAATGCATGAAAAAACATCCGTGCCAATGTTAATCGAAGAGTTATATACCTTCTTAAAGCAGGCTGATGCGCGTGAACTAAATCATCTATTTAGTGAACTCGATGATGCCCAAGCTTGTGGTGATCAAATTGCAGCGCAAGCGGTGCAAAAACAGATCAATGAATTTGAAACGCATGTAGTACCTATTATTGCAGATATTGATGCGGGTTTTGGTAACGAAGAAGCCACTTACCTACTGGCTAAAAAGATGATTGAAGCGGGCGCGTGTTGTATTCAAATTGAAAATCAAGTATCAGATGCCAAGCAATGTGGTCATCAAGATGGCAAAGTAACAGTGCCTCATGAAGACTTTTTAGCAAAAATTAATGCCGTGCGTTACGCGTTTATGGAGCTGGGAGTAGAAGAGGGCATTATCGTTGCACGTACTGACTCATTAGGTGCAGGTTTAACACAAAAAATTCCTGTATCTCAATATGAAGGAGATTTGGCGGAGCAATACAACGCCTTTATTGATGGTAAAAAGCTCAATTCATTAGACGAGTTAGAGTCTGGCGATATGGTACTAAGCCGTGCTGGTGAGCTGATTAAACCTAACCGCCTTGCAAACGGCCTTGTACGTTTCAAACCTGATACAGGGGAAGATCGTGTGGTGCTTGATTGCATTACCTCACTACAGCATGGGGCAGATCTACTGTGGATTGAAACTGAAGCGCCTAATGTGCAACAAATAGCTGGTATGGTAAATCGCATTCGTGCAGTAGTGCCTAACGCAAAACTGGTTTACAACAATAGCCCATCATTCAACTGGACACTTAACTTCCGTCAGCAAGTCTTTGATGCATGGCAGGGTGAAGGGCGCGACTTAAGTTCATACCAACGCACTGATTTGATGAGCCCATTGTATGACAGTACTGAGCTTGCTAAAGAAGCAGATAGCAAAATACAAAATTTCCAAAAAGAAGCATCACAGCAAGCGGGTATTTTCCACCACCTAATTACCTTGCCGACATACCATACGGCAGCGTTATCAACGGATAACCTCGCTAAAGAGTACTTTGGTGAGCGTGGCATGTTAGCGTATGTTGAGAATGTGCAACGCCAAGAGATTCGCCAATCACTTGCATCGGTTAAGCATCAAGATATGTCAGGTTCAAATATCGGAGATGATCATAAGGAGTACTTCTCCGGTGATCAGGCACTTAAAGCCTCTGGTGAAAATAATACCATGAGCCAGTTCTCTTAGTTTCCCCGCCAAAAAAGCAAAACATCAGCACTATTCGCTGATGTTTTGCTTTATAAAGCCAACCTGTTCACTGTTTTATTCATTATATTCATAGATAATATTGACATTACACTTCATGGATTGAACAGATGTCATTTTTCAAAGTAACTCTAATCACCGTTGCCTTATTAACCAGTCAGGTAGCTTTCAGCTCTAATCAGCCAGCACAACTCTCTCTTACTAACGCTACTTGGAAATTCAATAAACAATCCGCTTATGCGCTACAGCACGATGACTATTGTGGGGGCACACAGGGCAATATTGACTCAATTGTTGCCCCCGCGTTATTAGAGCGTGGATTAACTGCCTCATTTGGTGTGGTCGCTAAAACCTGCTGGGGTTCGTTGTGGAAATCTGCTCGCGAACATGTTGAATCTGGTTTTACATTGTTTAACCACTCCATGCGCCATACACCTGCATTCAAGCCGACCTGGGAGAAAAGCAGCTTCAAGGTTATTTGGGATAACAAACGCGATATTGCTGATGCGAATCAAAAAATCAAAGATAAAACCGGTTATACACCGACTTTTATGGCACTTCCTTACGATATCGGTACAGATGAGGTCTATGAATATGTACGGGATCATGCTGAGTTAATTGCAATGCGTGCACCGGTGGAAAATAACGGTATTTGGTCTGGTAACTTAGGAATAAACAGCAAAAACTTCCGTAATAGTTATAAATTGAAAGTTGAGCTTTTCCATAATTGGAGCCCATATTGGAAACTAGGTAAAAATAAACGTTTACCTGCTTTCTTAGCGGATGTTATCGAGCGTGAAGGATTTGGTATCCAATATATGCACGGTGTTGCCGATGAGTCTTACTATTCTGTACCAAAATCAGAATACCTTAAGTTTTTAGACGTTCTTAAAAAATCATCCGAAGATGGACTTGTTTGGGTTGGAGATGCAGGAGAAATTGTTAATTACCGCTATGCACGTGAATATTGCACCTTAGTTGCTAAAGAGAGCAGTGAAAAAAGCATTAAATTCAGTGTTAATGGCCTACTTACTCGTACTAAACAATGCACTGAGTTGAATCGTGAACTAACTGCTCAAGGGGAAGTATCACAAACTGTCAGTGCAATTAAGCAAGGTGATAAAGCGTTAGCTTTTACGCAAGTTGATGGTAAATTACAGTTTGAATATGAAACTGATAAAGGCGATGTTGAGGTGTTATTTTAATTATCTTTTTAGCTGCACTGATGTTTATTTAAGTTGTGTCGCTATTAGTGATGGTTGATTGTTTTAACATTCAATTTTACTTTTAGTGTTAGACATCAGTACTAGAGGTGTAGATTTGAGTATCCCAATTGTTATTGAACCACTTAATGTAAAGCATGCAACAAGGCTCTTTGAATTAACAGAACAAAACCGGGACTATTTAAAGGTCTGGCTACCTTGGCTTGATTCTGTTTGCAAGGTTGAGGATACGCTTGAATTTATTCATTCGATGCTTGAGCAAAAACACCTTGTAAATTATGTCATTATTTATAATGGAAACGTCTGTGGCATTGCAGGCTTTTATAAAATTGAACAAGACCCAAAAATTGGCTTAATAGGTTATTGGCTTGCAGAGAAGTATTCTGGAAAAGGCATAATGACTCTAGCTGTAAAACAAATCGTTGAGGTAGGTTTTGTTAAACTGAAACTCGATAAAATTGAAATTAGATGCGCAGAAGAGAATTTCAAAAGTCGCTCAATAGCCAAACGCCTAGGTTTTAGAAAAGAATTTACAGTGCAAGATGCAGAGTGGTTATATTCGAAATATGTAAATCATATTGTGTACTCTCAGTTTTTGCATGAATTAAATCCCTAACAACAGGCTTAAACGAAATTAAAACAGTGGGATAGTTTTCGCTTCGCCACATATTTTAATCTACTTAATGCTGCAATAGTACATACTCACGGAGGATACATGTTCCCTATTGATATTTGGATCACCTACACACTCGCTTGCTTGCTGTTAGTTATATCACCAGGGCCCGATAATATATTAGCGATTGGAAGAGGGCTTAGCCAAGGTAAACTTGCAGCCTGCATATCTGGTTTTTCATCTGCTGCCGGAATATTATTTCATGTTTTGACGGCTACTTTTGGACTGACATTATTAATACAAACCTCTGAAGTCGCATTTATTGCTGTGAAGGTTATTGGTGCTTGTTATTTAATTTGGTTGGGCATAAAAGTATTAAGATCTAGAAACCTAATTAACTTAGCGCCAGCCGCTAAACAGCCGCTAAAAGTCATCTTTACAACGGGGTTTTTATCTGCGGCTTTAAACCCTAAACCGGGTATGTTTGTGCTCGCTTTTATTCCTCAATTTGTCAGTCCAGAGTTGGGCGCTGTTACCACTCAAATGATTGTCTATGGTATTTGGTTTGCATTGCTGACTGGTTTGGGTTTTTCGCTAATGGGCATGTTTGCTTCAAAGTTAACGGGGTGGCTTGAACGTCGTCCCAAAATTACAAACGCTTTAAATGTCGGGGCTGGTTTAACATTTATCACTTCTGGTTTAGCGGTTGCTACGTTAAGTCAAAATAAATAAAGCTATCCGTTATATATTTTAATTAAGGTGTTATTCAAGTGTCAAATTCAGAAACTAAATGCCTTTGTGGCGCAGTTAAAATTTCAGCAAAACAAATCAATCCTAAATTTACAGTGTGCCATTGTCAGTCATGTAGAACATGGGGCGGAGCACCATTTTTTGCTGTTAAGTGTGGAACGCAAGTCAGCATTGAAGGTGAGGATAAGGTAAAAGTGTATGAATCATCGTCTTGGGCATCTCGTGGTTTTTGCTCTGAATGTGGCACTCATCTGTTTTATAAGCTTAAAGCAAGTGGCGAATATAATATGCCTGTTGGACTATTTGCAAACTTGGAAGGTTTGCAAATGGATATGCAATATTTTAGTGACATGCGACCGAGTTATTACTGCTTTTCAAATGAAACAAAGGAGATGACAACCGCTGAGATAATGGCTTATTTTGCAGCTAAAATGTAGCGTGAAATGTTTAAAATTATACAGCTAGTCGAGCGAGATAAATTAAGAGTTGCAGCACTCGAATGTATACAGGACCTGGACTTGCCTGAATGCTATTTGGCTGCTGGTTTTGTTCGAAATTTGGTGTGGGATCATTTACACCAAAAATCGATTGCAACGCCTCTAAACGATATGGATGTTGTTTATTACGATGCTGATGAGTTTGGTGATCAAGTATACTTAAAATATGAAGCGGAACTGAATTTACGTATGCCTTACGTTAAGTGGCAAGTTCGTAATCAAGCCAAAATGCACATTAGAAATGGGGATAAAGCGTACCATAGCACCCTTGATGCGATGAGTTTTTGGCCTGAAAAGGAAACGGCCGTGGCGATTCGAAAAACGGAAAATAATAGTTATGAATGTATTTCAGCTTTCGGTTTTAAATCCTTATTTGCTCTTCAAGTCACCTTCAATCCCAAACGTAAGCGAGAGGTTTTTGAACAGCGGATAAAATCAAAAGGTTGGTTAATCCAGTGGCCCATGTTGAGAGTTGTGACATAAGGTGTAAACGTGGGCTAGTCTGCTTTATGTAGAAGTTATATGAATAAAGAAGGAGTGTTTACGTGCTAGAAATTAGACCTAATTGTGAGTGCTGTGATAAAGATTTAGCGCCTGATTCTACACAAGCAATGATTTGCACCTACGAATGCACTTTTTGCGTAACCTGTGTCACTGAGATAATAGAAAATGTGTGTCCAAATTGTGCTGGTGGTTTTACTGCTCGACCTATTCGCCCCAAATTAGCGAGGCGTGCAGGTTTAAGTCTTAATCATCAGCCTGCTTCAACTCAAAGAGTGCATAGTAAATATAGTCTTGAAGAACTTAAAGTGTTCTCAGCAAAAAACAAACATATAAAACCGGAAGAGCGCTGATAACTAAATTTAGGCTATGTTAATACAGCCGTTTATGTCCGCTTAATAGGGTTATAAGGAGGGGAAGTGTCTAATTTTAAACTCGCTGTCGCACAAGTACCTTCAATGCGAGGGGATGTAGCCACTAATATTAATATTCATTTAAAGGCGATAGATAAAGCGGCAGAGTTAGGTACCTCCTATCTCGTCTTTCCTGAGTTATCCCTAACAGGATATGAACCAGAACTTGCTTTAGCGTTGGCTTTCTCTAAAGATGATAGTCGCTTAGCGCCTCTTATTGAATCGGCAGTAAAAAATAATATTAGCATTGCTGTTGGTGTTCCTTTGCGCACCGAGGGCTTACCAAATATTGGACTGGTTGTTATCTCTCAAGCTGGCATTGTAGATTCATACTCAAAAATGAACTTGCACCCTGGAGAGGAACTTTATTTTAGTAAAGGTGA
>Ga0209292_1001839_pt1 | contig 25368 bp, 21 predicted proteins | sample GOMGulsemesocosm_2_FD_184634 | JGI IMG/M metagenome (GOLD analysis project Ga0209292, IMG submission 184634) | Methane-oxidizing microbial communities from mesocosms in the Gulf of Mexico - GOM9C Gulf of Mexico (SPAdes) (version 2) | ecosystem: Environmental > Aquatic > Marine > Cold seeps... | reverse complement strand
CGGTGTTTTTCAAGGTAGTTGGCACTCTTTTTTAAATTTTACGCTACTTTTTGCTTATCTTCATCGGGTTCTTTATCTGGGTTCAGCATTACCGCGCCGATAGGTTCACAATTCCTTATTCCATTGGGCCAGCGCATCGGATTTTTATCTTGGGCGGCTTCTAGTACGGTTTTTCGATTGGACAAAATATCCTTATCCTGCATCGCATGTCTCTTGCCTGGGGAGACAAAGTTGAGCTTGCTATGCTTATGTTCATAGTTATACCAAGTGACAAACTCCTCCACCCATTCACGTGTCTCTGTCAGGCTATTGAACCCCTTGCTAGGCCATTGTGGTCGGTACTTAAGCGTCCTAAATAATGACTCAGAATAAGGGTTATCATTACTCACACTTGGTCTGCTCAGTGAGGCGGTTACTCCCAGCTCCTCAAGCTTAGCTTTCATGGTCAGACACTTCATTGGTGCACCATTATCCGAGTGCAACACCAATGGCTGGTTAAAGCATTGTTCGCGTAACATGTTTCGTTGCATGAGTTGGGCTGCAAGCTCACCACACTCCCGCTCATGGACTTCATATCCAACAATTTTACGGCTATAAATATCTTCAAACATATACAGATAATAAAACTGACCTTTGACGACCGAAGCACAGTAAGTGATATCCCAAGACCAGATTTCATTTGGGCCTTTAGCCTGATAGGCATCAGGCTTACTCCTTACTGTTACATGTCGACTACGGCCACGATGATTGACCTGTTCGTTGGCTTTAAGTACGCGATAATATGTTGATTCAGAAGCAATATAAACCCCTTCATCCAGTAGTGTTGGTACTATCTGCGACGGAGGTAAACTCGCAAACCTCGGCTCATTACATACATCTAATACTTGCTGGCGTTCGGGCTCTGTCAGCTTATTAGCAGGCTCAGGTCTCACGGCGGTGGTTCGCTGATCAGCCTGTACTGTTCCTGTGCGATACCAACGACGATAAGTTCGCTTGCTCAGTGAGGCGACTTCGCACGCTTTATCTAGCCTTGCACCGCTATGGTGAGCTTCCTGGATTAACTCAACTAATTTTATGCGCTCTGTCAGTGGTGTTAATTCTCCTCGTTGTCGTCTCCCCACAAGGCATTGAGCTTTTTTCTGAGCACCAATAACGCTGCAGTTTCTGCTAGCGCCTTATCTTTATATCGTAACTCTCGTTTCAACAATGTTATCTCGGCTTTATCAGCTTTAGCCTGAATTTTTATCTCTTTAGCTTGAGACTTACTCGACTGAAAACCACCTAAGCAATCTTTTTTCCACTCAAACACTTGTTCTTTATATAAGCCCTTTTCTCGACAATACTGACTCATTTCAGCTTCTGACATCGGGGCTGTTTCAATAATGACTGCAAGCTTAGCTTCAGCAGACCATTCATCACTTGTTAATGTTTTACCTGGCACAAGTTGACCTTTTTTTCTGAGTACATTGCGCCAATGATACAAGGTTTTCGATGAGATCCCCTCACTCTCTGCGACCTCCGCTACTGTCATATTTTGGGGAGGCAATAACTTTTTAAGGATCGCTTCTTTACGTTCTTGTGAATACTGTGCCATCTAGCTCTCTGTTTACCGCCCCCTATATTAAATTAATGGATGATCTTAAGGGGTGACAACAATCCTGACACAGGGGGTTCGCATGATTATATCTCAATCTATGTACAAAAAATGACTGAAAATCGGAGTGATATTGATGTCTTGCTATCATGGTATATTAAGCGGTACGTTTAAACCTCTCTGAGGTTATTCACATAACCTTATTTTTTTTAAAGTTTTACTCTCCCCCCTGTTTTTAGATAGAAGGCGTTCACTAATGATTTCATTCTTTGACTTACTGATATCTGTTCCAAGTACAAACTCATCTGTCGGAACATCAATGCCTTCACGAAATTGATCTATAGCGCTCTTTCTATTGTTGGCATATTGTTTATGTAAACGATCATTATTTGACCAATCATAATCAGGAGCTCCAAATCTTTCATGGAGTTCCTTCGCAATCTCATTCCAACGAGCAGTAACTTTTTCTAATGCTTGGCTTTGTTTTAATTCAATGGCAACCTCCCCTTCAATTGTTGCAAAATGCGTTTCTAAAAACAAGGTATCATATCCTCCTGGAGAAAGATTAGAATGATCGATAAAAGTATCATAAATATCTTTGGAATAAGCAAAGTCATAATAAGCTTCTTCTGAAATATATTCTTTTTTTATGTTGCCCGTAGCTTCAACAAGAAATTCATTATCTATAGCAATAGGGTATCCCTCTTCACCTATGAGATAATTAGTTTGTCCCCAACCTTGAATAGCGTACGTTACGTCATTAATTTTTTTTTCGTAAATTATGCTGTTTTTATAAAGTCGATCTCTATTTCCAAATATATAGTCCATTATGATCGTTGAATCACGCTCTATACCTATGTCATTAGGGGCTAATATCCTGTAGTTGTCTGATATTGTATTGTCAACAAAAAGAGAGTATACATAGGCTCCGTTCTCGCCTACTGGTGTACTATTGATAACCACAGGGGGGACAATACCTAGATTTAGTAGATCATCAAATTCCCAAGCCATTAATTCAAATTTCTCTCTTTCAGAGGATTCTCCATAGCTATCAGCTACAATTCTTTTCTTCAATATTTTTGTCTTAAATTTCTGTCCCTCGTATTCTGATTCTACTTCCCATACTGCTATAGAGTTCAAATTATTTATACCGCCTTTTATTTTATATTTAATGGTTCCCTCTGTCACATGCCCAGAATTATCAAAATTTAATATATTCAGGATAATACTTTTTATAATTTCTTTATCTTCTAAGTCTCCAGATTTAGTTGCATCACGTAATGCAACCCATGCCTTTCCATTTAAAATATTATCTAAATATTTCTGATGTAAAGTATGTGATTGAGCGGGTCTTGCACTCAACGTTATGTATACAATAATACATAAGAATATCAGTATATTTTTTTTTATTAACGCCATATTTATATCCATTTTAATTAATTTTATAGTGTTTATTTTATCGGATCACGTTGCTAGTTTATTGGAGATGTTTTACCGTGTGTTTTTTAAACGGTTATCTGGTCTTTAATAATTATTTACACAATGTCTTTTTCTTTAAAGTTTTACTATCTCCCCTGCTTTTAGATAGAAGGAGTTCACTAATGGTTTTATTCTTTGACTGACTGATATCTGTTCCAAGTACATATTCATTTGTCGGCACATCAATGTCTTCACGAAATTGATCTATAGCGCTCTTTCTATTGTTGGCATATTGTTTATGTAAGCGCCCATGATTTGACCAATCATAATCAGGAGCTCCAAATCTGTCATGGAGTTCCTTCGCAATGTCATTCCAACGTTCAGTAATTTTTTCTAATGTTTTATCTTGTTGTAATATATGCTGTTCCTCTTTACTCAACTCGGCTAAATAGGCCTCCAAAAAAATGGTTTCATACCCATCTGGAGAAAGATCAGAATGACTAATAAAAGCATCATAAACATCTTTGGAATAGGCAAAGTCATAATAAGCTTCTTCTGAAATATATTCTTTTTTGGTGATGCTGTAGGCAGAAACAAGTTGTTCATTATCTATAGCAATGGGATTACCGTCTTCATCTATGAGGTAATTTGTTTGCCTCCAACCTTTAATAGGGTAGTCTATCCCATGAATCTCTCTTGAACGAGTACTAAAGTATTCATAAAGTCGATCGGGGTTGCCAAATATATGATCCATTATGATCGTCGCATCATGTTCTATACCTATGTCATTAGGGGCTAATATCCTGTAGTTGTCTGATATTGCGTCATCAACAAAAAGAAAGTACACATCAGCACCACCTTTACCGTCTTCTGATGTACTATTTATGACCACTGGAGGGACAATACCTAGATTTAGTTGATCATCAAATTTCCAAGCCATTAATTCAGATTGTTCGGCTCCTTTTTCGTAGGGTGCGTAACTAGGCGGTATAATTCTTTTCTTTAATACTTTGATTTTAAATTTCTGCTCCTTATACTCGGATGTTACACTCCACATTTCTACAGGGTGTTGATTTTTAGGCTTTCCTTCGTTTTTAGGTCTAGGTATCAGCCTCGCCTCAGTTACATTCCCTGAATCCTCAAAATTTAATATATCCAGAATTATATTTTTTATAATTTTTTTATCTTCGAAGTCTCCAGCCGTCGTTGCGTCATGTAATGCAGTCCATGCCTTTCCGTTTAAAATATTATCTAAATATTTCTGATCTAATGTATGAGCTTGAGCCAGCCCAGCACCCAAAACGGTGTATGTCATAATTAAAAAATACACCACTGATAATTTTCTTATTGAGTTTATATTCATAATTTTTAAATCCTTTTTATCAAATCCACCCTTCCTTTCCCTAAATTGTTAGGGCGTGAAGTAAGGTGGGGGGGATTTTCAGTAGGTTTTTTCTATTTTATTCATTACATCGGAGACTTTTTTGAATGTATATTGAGTCACCTCTTGTGCTTCGAACTGATTGTTCCTCGAGTAGTGGATGGGTTAGTTCTGATATATCGATGTTTTTTTTATCTTCAGGGTTAACTAAAGCAAGAGCGTCCTTAGTACGTGAAGCCTGTTGTCTAGGTTCGGCTTCAATCTCTATTTTCGTCTGTACAGGATCCTCTGAAATTCCCCAGCGTTGTTCGACCTGGTCAGCTATAGCATTCCATCGCTGAGCTATCATCTCTGTTATATCTTTTATCTGATTTTCCTTCGAAAGTTTTGCATTCACCTGTGCCAGTTGTGCCTCAAGTATCGCTAAAAAGTCTTTTGGAAGTTCTAATAAATAGGTCTCCATAAAATCTGAAGCGGTATACTCACCAAGATGAGAATAGTCAAGAAAACGCTCATAGACATGGTAAGAATGAAAAAAGTCACTTAAAGAAGAATTTGTAATAGGATATTTTGGAATTGTCGCACTTAATAGAGACTCATTATTTATTGCGATAGGAAAACCTTCTGGATCTATAAGGAAATTGTCTTGAATTATGCCACGAGCTGGAACATCTATACCAGCAAGTGTTATTTTACTTCCCGCTGAACCAATGGTAATACGATCTGTATTTCCAAACAGCCAGTCTATTACTTCAACTCCGGTAAACTCTACCCCCATATGCTCTATTGGTTCTCCTTCAAAACTGAGGCCTTGAGAAAGGTCTGAAGATAATAACCGGTAGTTATCCGAAACGGTATCCTCAGCAAAAAGACTATATATGATTGTAGTATTACTTTCTGTGTCTTTATCTACAGCAACAGGTGGTACTATTCCTAGGCCTAGCATGTGATCAAAATCCCATGCCATCTTCTCTAGGGTTCCCCTCCCCATTTCCTGTCCTCCATCAATATCTAAATTAATATATTTTTTACTCACCTTGAGATTAAAATTAATATCATCATCAAACTTTGCATTTATCTCCCATACTTCTGTTTTATTTATATTTTCGGAATGAATATCTACTTCGCGGATTAATTTTTTATTTTTTATAAATTCAGTACTACTGCTATCATCAAAGTTTAATATTCGTAAGATAACATCTTCTATTGTTTTTCTTGAATCTAAGTCCCCCGATCGAGATGAACCACGCAAAGCTTCCCATGCTTTTCCATTGAGTAACTTATCAATATATATATCATCAAACTTAATCGGTTTAGCGTTTGCTATGTTAGAAATAAGCAGGGAAAATATGAGAAATATGGTAACTACTGTAACAACAAAGCCTATAGTAAAATTATATTTTTCTTTATTTATATATGTATGCAAAGTAACGCCTCTACGTATATGAATTAATATTAATTATCGAAGGAATCGACAACACTGTATGCTTTATCAAGGTGTTCAAGGACGGTATCAAAATATACTGTTATTCTAGGAGTCTTTCCATATGTCCAATATGTACCTGGTATTATTTCACTTTTTATATTTTCCTTATACTTGATAATGTTATATTTAACTCTTATTAGAGAATCCTTGGTATCTTTAGCATCAACTATATATGGGTTTAATGCGTTTCTTTCTTGATCAATAATGTTATTAATATCTGTAATTACATCATGTTCATGCTTTGAAACTAAAGCAAGCTGATAGAGTGAATACCTTAGTGTAGACAGCATAGCGTCTTTACGTCTTTCCATATAAGCGCTCTGCGTCCGAGCAATATTTTCTTTTATGTCTTCTGAATATACGGAAATATGGTCTGATAAGATGTTTTTGAATTTTTCCTGATAATCTTTATTGATATGCTCCTTTACATAAAACGGCGCAACGTCTTTTTGGGCAGATTTCAGAGCTGACTTAATGGCACGTTCTAAGAACCCTGTATCTTTCTCTGGATCAGGATCTATGCTTTTTATTTGGCTGAATTCAACTATTTTCTTGAAAATAACGCCTTCATCTTCCTGTATACTTGTTTCACCGGATAATTTTTCTAAGATTTGATTTATATGATTCATTATCAATAAGTCATTAATCAAACCTTTAGGTAAAGAATCATTAGAGAAAAATTCCCATAAGCCTAATGTCAACGTAGAAAGTATATTATCCGTGATTTCTATAGGTTCTACACGATTGTTTATAAATGTTATAAAGTGTTTGGTAAAATATAGCCAACCAATAGTTTTATCAATTTTATCATTATATGCAATCCGTTCAGAATCCGATGTCACAAGGGAGAACTCATCCAAAAGGTCTTTAGTAATGTCCATTTTTTGAGTTATTTCTGACGATTTATCTCGTAATATGTAAGAGCTAGAGTCGATAACAGGTTCTATTTTTTGGATATAAGATTGCCAACTATCACTTGTATAATCCGCATGAATCGTGACAGTATCTATAAACTTACCTGGAGCAAAGTAGCTTTGACCTAGAATCTGAATATTTAAGAAATAATCCGATGGGTCATAAATAGATTCAACTATATCGTTAAAATCATTCTTCATGTTACCAAGTGAAGTGGATGAAAATTTATTTTTCTCTACGTGTATTTTTAATGCTGATGAAAAAGTATTGAGTTGAATGAAGTCTAATACTTGTTTATTTTGCAATAGAACATATTCATCTGAATTATTAATAATTAATTCAACCAATTGTTCTAAAGGCAAGTCTAGATATTCATCGTTCGGGCGTATTGTCTCAAGAGCACTATCAATTGCGTTCTGGTACGTGTCCAGCATCTCACTGGCCTCGGCACTTAGCTGTAATTCAGCGATCTTAGAATCTAATTCCATTATAGTGCCTGTATTTAGTATCGCTCCTACGACGAATCCTATACCATCGAGTGAATCTCCAACGATCTCGGCAATAAGACTTCCTGTCGTTTTCGCAATAGCAGAAGATATCACACTGGCTCCGCCAGCTATCGTCAAAGTTGAACTAGCCAGAATCTCATTTACATCACCATGTTCTATTGTATTAATTAGACTGTACGCTCCGACAAGAAACATGGCAGAACCAAAAAGATCTCCAAACCCTAATTCTCCTTCTGCTTTTATATTTTCTACTGGTGAATCAGCTAGTAGAGTATTTCGGTATATTTCATCTTCAAGGTCTAATGTGCATGTTCCTGCAAAGCTGTTAAAAGTTATTAGGTATGGTATGAGGACACTAAGAATACTTTTTTTTGTATTAAATTGCATTATGATCAATTATCCTTTTATTGATATTTTATCGAAAATGTACTAAAGTTAATGTGTAAACTACTATTTTTCATACTTGTTGAATTTTAGTAGTTTACTCATTAACTATTTCAAGGGATTATTTATATTGCTATTTTTTTATAATTCCAGCCTTGCGGATAAAGTCCTCAGCCAGTGTAGATAAGTCTGTCCAGTCTTTAATTATTTGCTGTACTTCCCCTTCTCCCACTAGCGATTCAAGTGTGCTATCCCCCCTCATGATTCGATTACTATATTTAATAACTGAATCCATATCATATGACATTTTTTGCCACTGTGTTGATACCTTAGATAATAAAGGAGACAGGGTATTTAGGTATATGATACTCTGCGCTATACTCTTATCGGCTAATATATATGTCTGGAAGAGTGATAGCTTTAGTTTATCTTCACTAATTATATTTTTTAATTTTTTTATTTCTTGTAATATTATCGAGTCTTCATCTCCATAAACTTTGGCGACAACAGCTGCACTTATCCATCCTGCTATTGGGATCCATATATAAGTTATAATCATTCTCCCTTGATATTCTAGAAATTCTGACTTTTTTTGTAATATTTCAACTTGATCCAGAAAGTCGGTTATTTCTTCCTTTAATGCCACTGTATCTATATTCTTTATATCTTCTGTATAATTAGTTTGGATTGTGTTTAAATTTTTACTTTGTTGATAAAGATACCATTTATATTCCTTGAAACTATCTAAGGATTCCTGACTCTCATGCTCGAAACCCTCAGACTGATTTCTCAATATTTCAGCTATCTTTATTACAGCCTTGTAGTCTTCTTCACTTTTTGTGTCAGCTAATTTAGCCATACTTCGTTGAAGCTGGGCTAAATATACAGACATATCATCAGCATAAGAGACGATTGACCAAGCGGACTTCAGCATGCTTGGATGTATGACTGTTAGCCATTCATGTGCTTTATCATGAATCCCCTTATATGATGCAAGTAATGGTTCAAATTTATCAAAATCATTATTATCATTTAAATCTAATCTCGCCTTTAATTCGGCTTTACTCTGAGGAAGAGAAAGAAGATTACTCGTAAGTCTTTGAATTGAACTCCAATCTGAATTGCTTAATATAAATTTATTTGTCTCACTTTCTTTATTGTAAATATATACTGGAGAAAAAATGCCTTCACTGGCTATTGCAGGAAAACACAGTGCTAGCGATAAAAGTGAACTTTTTAAAAAAAAACTCTTATTTTTTAACATATATTCTTATTCCTATGATCTTGAGTTTATGTTTGTTTGTTAGAGTATTTCATACGCAGATCCCCATTTCAACGGACGAAAGTTAATTAATAGTTAACAAAATGTTACTTTCACAATAGGACATTGAACTTGGGGTATATTTGTTTTACAACTGCATGTTCACAAGGAGGGTTGTGTTGCATTCTGATAATAGTTAACATCCTTTTCGACATCAATTATTCTGGTCTAATCTATCTGGACACCTTGATTGTGGATAATAGAACCAACAATTGAGGTAAGCATGAATACGAAAAGACAGTACCGAACTTATATCAAAGAGTTTAAAGAGGAAGCTTTAGGCTTAATAACAGAACAAGGTTATTGTTGTGGTTTAATTCTATCGGACACTTCTAAAAGCATTTAAGTATAATGTTAATTAGAGGTGATTATGAATACTAAATTTAAACGTCCGAAATTTACAACTGAATTCAAGCAAGGCGCTGTAAAACTCGTTACTGAGCAAGGATATACCAGTCAAGGTGCCGCAGATAGCTTAGGTATTTCATTAAGTGCTATCACGCGTTGGGTTAAGGCTGAAAGTGGTTCGCAAGCCAGACCAGGAACCAAACAAGAAAGCTTGAACCTATCTGAACGTAATGAACTTGATATGCTACGTAAAGAAAACGCTAAACTGCTGATGGAGAAGGAAATCCTAAAAAAGGCCGCAGTCTTTTGGATTATCTTGCTTATTACAACAGCAAGCGGCCACATACGACATTGGGGTATTTATCACCGATGGAATTTGAGCAACAGATATTAAGAAAAGTAGCTTAAGCAAGTGTCCGATTTGAGTTGACCATTACAGTTGATATTGATGACACACATAAAACGTGTGATTGTTGCCGTCATCCATTACATAAGATGGGTGAAAGTAGTAGCGAAACCCTTGAGTTTGTCCCTGCTTATATTAAAGTCATCAAAACCATTCGCCCGAAGTATACGTGCCGACATTGTGAAAATAACGAGATTGAAAGTCAGGTAAAAATGGCACCAATGCCAGCAACACCGATACCCAAAAGCATGGCGACACCGAGCTTGCTCAGTCAAATCATTACCTGTAAATATCAATTTGGTTTGCCCCTTTATCGACAAGAAACTATGTTCAGTGATATCGGTATTGAGTTAAGCCGTCAAACAATGTCGAGTTGGATATTACGCCGTGCGGCATTACTTGAGCCATTATATATGCGCTTAAAAACAGTATTGCTTGCTGAGCCTGCTATTCATGCGGATGAAACGCCGCTTAATGTCATCAAAGCAGAAAAAGCGACGAGTTATATGTGGGTATATTGCTGTGGGTCAGATGCATTAGGCAGCAACACCAATATTGTATTATTTGATTACCATAATAGCCGCCGAGCTCAATGTACGATTGATTTTCTTAGTGGTTACCAAGGTTACATGCATGTTGATGGGTATAAAGCTTATGAGTCAACGGACGCGACTTTAGTGGCTTGTCTTGCACATATTCGACGTAAATTTGTGGATGTTAAAAAGCTGCAAGGAAAAAAGAAAAAAGGGAAAGTAGATGTCGTATTAAATTTAATTGGTCAGTTATACGGGATAGAAAAATGCATTAAAGGAAAATCAGTCGAAGAGAAATTAGCCATTCGACAGTCCCAAAGTAAACCAATTGTAAACACATTATATGATTGGCTGCTTGAACACAAAGATAAAATCCCCCCCAAAAGTAAATTGGGTGAAGCGATCAGTTATGGATTAAACCAATTTGAAAAATTTCAACGTTACCTTGAAGATGGTCGATTGAGTATTGATAATAATCGAGCGGAACGAGCAGTAAAGCCATTTGTAATAGGGCGTAAGGCGTGGCTATTTTCGTATACCCCCACAGGGGCGAACTCGAGTGCCATTTTATACAGTTTGGTTGAAACTGCAAAAACGAATAATCTCATAGTGCATGATTATATTGCTACCTGCTTACAGCATATTGCTGAAAATCCTAATGATATTGACGCCTTGCTACCATGGAATATTAAGTGTAGCTAGGTGCCGTTGCCTATACGCTTACAATTATACTGGTGTGAAAGGTCGATTAAAATAATAACCGACCTAACTGATATTGCCTAATTGATGATTATTTGAGCGCTGCAACAAAGCCGTTCAGAATAAGCCTTAAATACCTGCCTATGTTTAAGGTCAGGAACATTGAAATTCCTTACTGTGTTCGGGTAATAAAGATGTATACTACAAACTCATAATTTCATTTTCTGTGCTGTTAACGACTTAACTATCAACAGGTTGAAAAGTTGGTATACAACTTTATTACTCGGTATACATCTTTATTACTCAGCGACACTTACCTTCGAGAATATCACGAAATCTTTTATTACTTTCCTCACTGACACGATTACTATCACCATCTGGCCGGCCATTAATGGGGGTTGGCTCTTCATAAGACTCCATATCAGCATTCATTGACTTTAACTTTTTTTCCACTAAATCAAGGCGTTCGAATTTAGGTGCAAAGTGGCCACTGTCATTGTTGATTGATCTTATCTCGCCATGTTTGACAATAAGCGTACCAGCGGCGACTGGCCATTCATCTTTTACTAATGAACTGTGAAAGATGATATCGTTGTGAGGAAGTTGTAAAATTTCGGGATCGTAGACATATATATCACCATCATTTTCCATTATAAATATAATTTCATATTTTTGTTTGTTGATGATACCTTCGCGTTTGAGAAAGTTATTTATTTCTTGACCACCGACAAGAAGTTTGCCTTCGTCATTGACTACTAATTTTAACTTCTTTGATATCTCACTGTCGTCTCTTAGGTAATGCATCTTGTTTAATGCGATAGCCTTTTCGTCCGTGGTCGCACCGTGTTGCGTCATTTTAAGTCCAGAGATTTTTTTTTTCCAAGTCGCGAGCTGCGCAATCTTTAACCGGACTTTTCCTAACATTGTGTCTGTGTTTATTTCAGCAATAGCTGGAAAGGCGCTTAATTGCGCTAAAAGCAATGCCGCGATTATTTTCTTTAACATTTAGATGTCCTTTTAATATTTTTAATGTTTTTAATGTTTTTAATGTTTTTAATGTTTTTAATGTTTTTAATGTTTTTAATGTTTTTAATGTTTTTAATGTTCAGACGCTGGGGCGAAACAAGAAACAAGAAACAAGAAACAAAAAACAAAAAACAAAAAACAAAATAATACAATGTAACTACATAAAATCAACATTGTAAGATTTAACTATCTATGTATAGAACCACTCAAAGGATCAGTCAACCGATCATATTTCTCTTCACTGATCGGCGTTAACTCATCGAGTAGCTTTTTTTGTGTCTAAATTTCGGTAACCTCAGATATCAATCACCATATTTCCGCATTCACGATACTACGAGATAACGCCAACGATTTTGATGCATTTCCCGCAAAAAGCTCAGTGACGAAATCACGTTGACCGAAACTGTTCACTACCGTTAAACCGTATTGGTGCTTACAACCCAATCTTTTGACAAGCAGCGCATATTCGTGCCTGTACCTTAGCGTAGCGATTTGAGCATCAACCTGCGATGCGGTGAACCCTGATATCGCGACAAGCTCTGCAAGCGAGTGCATTTTGCTACTTTCGAGCATGATATCCGCCAAAATCAAATATTGGGCTTTCTTGGTCAACTGAGACACCTATGTCCTATTTGAGCTTAATGAACCGGAGCCACTACTCGCTTAATGGTTTAATGGTATACGCATTGTCGCTAAAAATAGCCATAGACCCAGTGAGCGTCTCAAGACGTATGTTGTCCACATTGACACGATCATGCTGTTCTGTACCCGTATTAAGCACTTCAATCTTAAGGTTTTCCCCTGATGCGTCTTGGTGGGATCGACCATCCAAATTAAGCGTCAGCGTATTCCATCGACCATACCCCAAACGATCACGAGCTTGATTGTACGACAATGCCGCATTACCTAATAGGGTATCGCCTGCCCATAGACGAATCTCGAAGCCAGAGACGGAATCACGATACTTGCTATTAGCGAAATCCATCGCCAATTGATAATCTGCAGCGGTATCGAAAGTTTCATTCAGCTCCTGATTTATCGAGCTGTCACTCCAGCTAATTTGCATGAAGTTCCCGCCATCAACAGCGGATAAACTCGAAGCTTCACGTACAATTGCAGTATTGTAACCAGAAAGAGTCCACCCCGGAACATCCCTTACTAGGGTATTTTCGGGAATATCTGTGTTATCAAATGAAGCATTTTCTATCGCCACTGGGACTATTTCTCCTTCCTGTAACATCCCATAAGTGATGATCTCATTAGGTGTTGCTGATAATAGTAGGTCCATTTTCAATATTATACTCTCTAAATGCATTTCTCCTAACGCAGTTCTCAGCTTCATTTTGTTGGTCTGTGCAGCGGTATCAACTTGTTGGATAAGAATACTGGTTTGGGATTCTGGATCGTATAAGGCTAGATCTTCCCCTCTTCGTAGCAACAACAGCGCATTGGGGTTTTCTAGTGCTAATTCCAGTGTTTGATCAATTCCGCGACTTTGAATTAACACCTGCTGGTAGTGAGCAAGGTCTTTCGCTTCAACGGTATATTGATAATCGTTGCCATGGCCACTCCATAGTAAAGAACGCACTTCCTTGACTCTAGGCAGAGTATGGACATTATTGCCTCCACTGCCTTGCAAGATTATATTGGATCCACCTTCGGTGAGCGCCATAGAGAAATCCCCTAATGTAGAGAGGCCAGTGAGGGTTTGTAGATACAGCGTTTGAGCATCGATATCAAATACATAGTCGCCGCCGTCAACACTTTGCCCTAAATAAGTAAGTCCATGATTTGCATTTAGCCCAGCCACCGATACGGTGCGTCCAGATTCATACAAATACCAACCCGGAACGGAACCCAGAAGACGGACCGGCTTGGGCAACTGATACTCGCTTTCTAGCACGTCAAAGGCCTGGTTGAGATTATCGTGGTTACTTTGCCATTCCTTGGTGACGGCTCTGAGTATCGGTTTGTCCTCGGGGGCTGCATTCACGCTTAATTCGACCACTAGGCCGTCACGAGTGGACAGCTGTAGAGACTGCCCCACTAAAGCCGCTTTAGTCAATTCACCCTCCAGCGTCGTAAATAGCTCAGCGTCGGCAACGTCATCTTGTAACACAAGATTTTCGTCCAATGTTAGATCAATGGTTACGACGGCCTGACGATACAGGCTGGCATCATCTTTATTGTATACCCAAGCCCATTTTTGGTCTGAAGTTAGGCCCAGTAAACTCAAGTGTTGACCATTGAGGTTACTACCGGCTCTGATCAAAGTCGCGGACTTATTGTCGTACCACAGGTTCACCGCTTGTCCTTGGCTATCTGTAATACCGAGCAGCACAAGCTGTGCAAGTTTATCAAATTGTTTTTCATTTAAAGCTTTCAATTGTGACAGGACTTGTTGGCGATTGTTCTGTAGCCAATGAGACGTCACGCCAGCCAACCTCGCAGTTTGGTCCGCGAGCCATAGGGTTTGATCGTTGGCGATGACAAAGAGATGATTTTGCTCATTCAACACCTCCCTTAAGCCGCCGCTGAATTCTGGTAATGAGATCAATATAATTCCGGAGCCGTTACTTTTTTGATGATACAAAACCTGTTGGCTGTGGGAATAGAAGAAGTTGCTCTGGTCTGTTTCCCCCTTATTTTTCACAAAAGCAAGAATCAGATCATCAGGCTGACTACTTAGATTAGCTTTGATCACGCCTAGCTCCCCGCTCTGCTCTGTTAGGACCCAGTACCTGTGTTTTTGTTCTTCCTTAGTCGCCGACACCGAAATAACTTCACTTAAGCTCGCATCTATCCACCTTTCTGCTTTAAGGTCAATTGCACTACCGATACCATTTGGGTAATATGGGAAGAAATCGTTAGTACTTGATTGATACGGTGCCGTGTCGGCCATTAGGTTATCTAACAACTTAAAGTCGCCATTAACGTCGACTAACTTCATGCTGTTTTCGTCCAGAACATAGGTCCATGTAGCCGTATGACCAGAGTCGGTTTGCTGTTCGACCGACCAGTAGAGGCTATTATTCTCTTGCCTTAAATGGCTCTTCGCAACGCCATTAGCGTAGTCCCAATCGAAGCCGCGGTACTGAGCGACAATACGTGACTCGGCTATATCCACTAGCCACACTTGGTTGCCTTTGTTAAACCAAGCAAGATCTCCCTTAACATCCACGAGCTTGACGTCACTTAGGAAGTCGCTGTGAGATGGTGACGGGGTATAAATAAACCGTTGCTCATCAACTTGATAATAGGCTCTTCCAACAGAGTAGTCCTGACCTTGAGGCTTAAAGTTATCAATGGCCACAAAAGCACTTTCTATGTGATGTTCGTTCACTTCAGACTGGATATGCTGGTGTAATGTCGCTTCATCCTGCAAGCGAGAGGCATCTACCGACAAAATTTTGTAGCTGCTGTCTCTAGGGTTAACAATCATCACTCCGTTATCTTTGTTGATCACCGCGATACGAACAGGCCCTACAAATTTAGGCAGCTTCACTATGACTCCGCCGATACTGAGCTGATCAGGCCTTACAATAAGATCATCTGATAATAACTGGCGTGCATCGAGAATCCAGCGCGTATTAAATTTTTGTTTGTTTGCGTCTAAAGAGAGGCTGGCCCCCGATTGCAGACCGATAACATATTCTCCGTCCCTACCGAAGAGGTTATAGTGCAATTTACCACTCAATTCTTTGCCCAATTTACGCATCAGAATGTGGCGATCTTGCGAATCCATACGCACCTTGATCTCAGTGTAGACATACTCCTGAGTGATTCTCTGAATGATCTGTTCAAAAGGAAAAATGTAAAAGTCAAAATCGAATCTTTTATCCTGTTCTAGACGACGAATTACGCTAAAACCAGAATCATGACGTGTGGTAGCCCCCGCCAATGCCTGATATATATAACTAATGTACGATTTGGGAGTGGCAGGTAAGATCAAAGCCGCACGACTATCGGGATTAATGTTTGCAAAACGGTCATAGCCAATCCCCTCTCTAACATTGATCGCCTCAGATTTACTCTTTACCATTGATGGCATGTCGCTGGCCCAGAAAAAGTAGTTTTGCTTACCAGAACCGGTTTTGCCGTGATGGGTACGGTAGATGTATTGACTATCAAACGCTACTCTACCTTTTAAAAGGTATATGCCTCTGAACACGGCACCGTCTTTGGGTTCAAGGACCAGGTATTGGCTGCCATCCAGATTTTTATCCACCAGAGAATAACCACCGCTGTTATAGGCTGAGTCGACTGCAGCGAAGTAACGACCTACGGCTTTGGCATCATCTGCGACTTCACCAAAAGCCTGTGCTAGAGCTGTAAAACCAATCGCGAGTCCGCCAAGAATCACGCCACCTGAGCCTAATACGGCACTGGCGGTTCCCGCACCCATAAGGCCTGCCCCTAGGCCTGCGGCGGTGGAAACCAAAGACGCAGAATCAAAGGTTAACTGAGTACCAAATACCGCTTTTTGCAGCTCATTTTGGGCATGAGCAAGCTCATAGGAGTCGAATACCACGGAGGCAATGCCTAGCCCAATACTGAGAGCTTCATTAGCAGCCTCTCCCACCTTTGACAACGTAGCACTCGTCACGCTTTGCACGTCCCCTAGAGCTGCGCGATACAAGGCAGCTATCTTACGGGCGTCCATCACGCTGCCGTGAGCGATTTGAGTTAAGTTAATGTAGCTGTGAACCTTCAGCGCTGTGTGTAATCCTTGGGGTAGGGAGTCACCTGCTGCGGCTGAGCGGCTGCGGTTATTAAACCAAGTAAGAATAGTCTGGACCGCAATCCCGGCATTCAAGCCGTCCACATGCTCTACATCCGTAATGCCCTCATTAAGGGAGAGTTCACCTCCGCTAAAGTTGTAGGTCTTTTTTAATTTATCTAGTTCGCCTTCGTAATATTTCTTAAATTTCCAGATTCTATCGTCTGAAGTTACCACACTAATTTCACGACGGTCTTGAAGGTGCATTAGCGAAATACGATACTGCCCGCTTGGTGTTTTTTCTATATTCTCAAACACGGGTACCCAAGCGTGATCTAAATTATGCTTTTGGTATAAGTCTTCCGCGGCAGCAAAGAAGTCCAGACTCAAGTTGGCGCTCGTTAACACACTCAGTGAAGACTTGAGTTGCAAATCAGAGGTTTCTAGAAAAACTTTAATAAGTCTGAATTTATCCTCTTTAGAGGTAGAATCCCGATTGAGGATCCGGTTTAATTCGGTTGTCCACTCTTGAGTACTTTGGTTTTCAACGAAACGGTTATTTTCTTGGTTCCAAGTGAAACGCTGAGCATTGAGCTCATTCTCAAACACTTGTACTGGATCTTCAATCCACGCATTATCACGATAAATATGCGACACTTCCTCCCCTTCTTTCACAACGTTCCGGGTCAAGAACTCTTTGAGCGTGACACTCACTTCAACGTTTTTATTCGTGGACGCTTTCAAGACTTCCACAAGCCCGAGATAAGCTTCAACCTGAGCATTCTCTGTGCCCAAGACCGTCACGTTCACCTTTTTGATACTATCTTTGTGACTTTCCAATGCAGAAGTGACATCTAGTAGCAATGCCTCGGCGTAAACATTCGTCGGTTGCGCGTCTTTATCAACCAGAAGTTCGGGAGGAGGAGAAATAATAGACAGGTTGACTTCCCCATCAAGAAGAACTTTGTCCGATAGTTCGTTGTTTGCCAGCCTGCCAACGTTTTGGATTGTATTATTACTGTCAATGTAGATAGAGCGTTCGGATAGCCCGTCAGTCGTATACCAATAATTATTACCATCACCGTTTTGAAACAACGACAGCGCCGCTTCCGTCGACGCATCACTGGGCTCTAGCTGGATAATAAACTCTCTGTTATCTTCACCAGATTGGCTCTTTAACTCTTCATCCGTTGGTTCTCGCCACACGTCCTCATCGTCGCAAGGTGAACTACCCATGACAGAACGGCGAAGTCTACTGTGATCATCCAAGCCCTTATTATTCAAATTCGGTAACTCATAAACAGTAAACGAAGTTGGTTCTGTTATAAAATCCGAAAACGTGTCGTCAAGAGGCGTGGGATTATTTAAAGAAGCACGGTCTTCACCTGAAATGACATTAGAGCTTAAAAGAGTGAGAAAAAGAGAAGAGGACATGTTGATTATGCTTTTTTTCATAAGAATCCTTTTGTATATGGAGTGAGAGATGGTGCCGCTTGGTCGGTAGAACACCAGCGGAAGCATTCACTAATAAGCCGCACCCACACTGGTTAGAAATGTTGGGTTACCAACAGTTCCAAAAAGCAGCTATTACAGAGCTATATTACACCCATTTAGGGGGGGGGGTTCGCTGCCTAATGCTCAGTAAAATGTGCGTTTTTTGAACCGTGCCCGTTAAAGTAAAATACCAACCTCGTATCGCACTAATCATATTGTCTTTTAATACAACCTCAAGTGAAATTATAATTTACCTTAGCGAACTATGAGTCTGCGCCCAAACAACTAAAAAGTAATAAAGCCTCAATAAAAATTTAATTAAACTTTAATGGCTCAATACTTGCTTGTTAATGAAAAACAACTACAGAATAACGTCAACCCTAGATTCTCAGAGTAACCAACACACTTGATGGTAGTTTGTATAGCCCTAACGTTAAGCATATTTTGAATGATGTAATTAAGAGCATCGGAATGTTTCTATCTCAAGAGGACTTACTTGTTTCGCAATCAGCGAAAAAGAGTTGTGAGAAAGTACAGTTAAGATTGGAAGAAATTCTTCCTCGACTTACCGAAGGGGGGTTAGATAGATGTGCGTTGAATTGTGCTTACAGTACTTTATGTGTTGCCCTATATGATAAGCGCGAAGTTAATGCATTACATGCCTATTTGTGGAGTCGTGATGTGAAGGTGGAGAGAATTAAGTACGAACATTACGATAATATGAAAGCTATAGCTAATAATATAAAGTTAAGCTAAAAAATATATTAGTAATTACATCGTTTTAATCGGAAATTCAACCAAATAACAAGTTGCTAAGCGTATTAGGAGGAAATATTGAACTCTAAAGAATTAATTGATGAGCTAAGAGCTGTCTACGAAGCAAGGTAAGCGCTGAGTTAACCCCACCTACCAAATATTTTCAGTTATTGCATGATTATCCTTCATTAAATGAAGGGATAAAATCATGTCACAAAGCAAAAAAGAACAACATTGGCAGCGCATATTTCAGCTGCAAGCTGAAAGTGGGCTAAACAAATCTCAATTCTGTAAACGCAACAATATTACCGTATCCACATTTTATGCTTGGACTAAAAAGCTAAGCCCACAACCCCCAAAAATAACAAAGAAGCAAAAAGTTGTACCACTGATTTTACCTCAAGCTAAATCTGACCAACAGTTAACGCTGACACTGCCCAATGGTTATCAGTTTTCTTTTCCTACATCACTGGAACCAAGTAAATTACAACAATTTTTAAGCGTGTTATCAGTATGACTCCACACAAGCAGATCTACATTGTTACTGGTCATACAGATATGCGTAAATCCATTGATGGTTTATATTTAATCGTCAGTGATGTGCTGGAAATGGACCCGCTGAGTGAAGCTTGAATCGCCATCGCGATAAAATTAAGATCTTATTTTGGGATACCAATGGTTTCTGGCTTTACTATCGGCGCTTAGAGAAAGGCCGCTTTAAGTGGCCTTGTGCCACTGGTGAGCAAGACGCTCTGACAATCAACCAACATCAGCTAAATTGGTTGCTCTCAGGATTATCATTAGAAACTGCTCATTCACACAAGCCTTTAAATGGTCTCGCAGTGAGGTGATCGTCACTGGATCGACAATTGCCTGTTGCATGATCCAATACAACAGGAAAACTAGCGCTATCTACTTGTATTGAGCGCTAATAAATGACTACTGAACTACCTGATGATATTGAACAATTAAAACAAATGCAGGCAAACTTGCAGCGTGAAAATCAGGTGCTTAACTCTAAAAATATAGATTTGGATACAGACAACAAAATATTATCAGCTAAAAACAAAAAGCTTCAAAATAGCCTTAATATCGCTTTAGAACAGTTGAAACTCAATCGTAAAAAAGAGTTTGGTTCACGTAGTGAAAAAATGCCTAAAGGCACATTCAATGAAGCTGAAGAAAACCAATCAGAAGAAAGTAAACCTCGCGTACGAAAAGGCCGTAAGATCTTACCTGAACATCTTGAACGAGAAGAAAAGTCTTACGTTATCGACACTCCAACATGCTCATGCTGTGGGCATGATATGCATGAGTGTGGCGAACAGATAAGCGAACAAGTTAAGATCATTCCAGAAAAAATCAGCGTTATTAAGCACAAACAAATTAAATACGCCTGTCGTGCATGCGAAGCAACGTCAATTAGCTCATCAGTAGTGACTGCATCAAAACCAGCACAGCCAATACCTGGCAGCATTGCTAGCCCTGAAGCACTGGCCGCAGTTGTCGTCGCTAAATACTGCGATGCATTACCACTCTATCGTTTAACTGATATATTTTCTCGCGGTGGTCTTGAAATTACCCGAGGCACATTGGCTAATTGGTGTATTAAAAGTGCTGAATTACTCAACCCATTATTAGCGGTAATGAAAACACATTTACTTGCTCAATCAACGCTATGCGCAGATGAAACAACGATCCAAGTACTTGATGAAAAAGATAGAACCCCGCAGCAAAAATCATACATGTGGGTTTATCGTAGCAATGAATACACGGCAAAGCCGGTTGTAATCTACGATTACCAACCGAGTCGCGCACGTCGCTGCCCTAAAGCATTCTTAACTGGATTTGCAGGTTACTTACAATGCGATGGTTACAGTGTTTATGAAATATCGATGATATTATTCCAGTTGGTTGCTGGGCTCATGCAAGACGTAAATTTCACGATGCCTTAACCGCGCAGCCAAAAAAGACAGGCAAAGCCACTGTGGCATTAAATTACATTCAATCGCTTTACGCGATTGAGAAAAAAGCCAAATCATTAACCCCCGAAGAACGGCAACACTTACGAGTGAAAAAATCCGAACCAGTCTTGCAGAAATTTCATGAATGGTTAAGCAAAAGTGGAAAGACAGTCACTCCGAAAAGTAAAATAGGCGTGGCTATTAGCTATACCTTAAATCAATGGGAAAAGCTGAGACGCTATTTGTATTCGGGAGAATTAGGGATTGATAATAACGTCACTGAACGAGATATCAGGCCATTTACCACAGGTAGAAAAAATTGGATGTTCAGTCAATCAGTCGATGGTGCCGATGCGAGCGCAGTACTTTATAGTATTGTGATGACTTGCCGTGCGAACGATATAAATCCGTATTTATACTTCCAAAAACTCTTCACAGAACTGCCACAACGGGATGAACTTTCTGATTTAAGTGATTTATTGCCTTGGAATACAGACCTAGAAGCCTGATGATATCAGGCTTCACCGCTTAACTACGCGCTTACGGATATAGCTGGTTTAAACTCTGCATACTCTTCCGCCGTAAGCTCTTTTCTTAATCGTTTCAGCTCGGACTTCCGTAAACTAACGAGACTCTTTCGATACAACTTACGGACATGAAAACGGTCAGCGACAATGGGAATAGTCTTATTGAATACAGCTTTACAAGCATTCATATAACCATCGTATAAATCATAATATACTGCTCTGACACTGTTGCGTAATGATATCGGGATTGTACGTAAGAACCGGATAAAATTGAACATTTAACGCCCATGACACCTAGTATGTTAACCCTATCATCCACTCGGTAGGTTATAAGTGTGACAAAATCTCGATAACCTTTCTTCATACTGATCTCATCAAGCCCTAAAACACCCAGTGTTTTAATTGTCGAAGAATCGATGTCGGTTTCAATATAGCTATCAATTAAGGCATCAACGGTATGATAATCTACATCAGCTTTACGACTTACATCCGCGACGGTCGAATTGACCAACTCAAACAGTAAGTGATGCTCTAATGGTTTGGTTAATTTGCCTTTAGCATCATACCAATCCAGTTTTTCGGTGGTGGTAGGGCCCCCCATCACAATGCTCACATCAACCCTGCGAGGAATGATTTCAATGATCGTATCTCTGCCAAACATGGGCAAATGTCGCAATCGTAATTTACGGCTCAAACCATGTGATTTAGTCGGCTTACCACATTGACGACAGAGGAGGTGTTTCGTGTACTTTCAACTGCAATAGTGATCTCACGAACCAATAGATTAGTGTGGACGTCTATCACTTTCACATCTGGTAACCCTAATAGTTCCGCTGTAATATTGAGTGAACCAGAAGGAATACCGAACATAGAAAATACCTTTTTTGTGTCATAGTTGAAAGTGACACAAGTTTAGTAAAATTAATTATTCCACGCAAAGACGCGTAGAGCCGATAATATGCGTTCCTGTTATTTATTTTCAAGTCCGGTTAATAATTAACAATGACAAATATACAACTGATTCTATTATTATTTTAATTTATAGCAAAGGAAATAAATGCATAAAAATCAGTTAATCCGTTACGCGTATTTTTCTACGCCCTGCAGCAAAAAATGTGATGCCAATACCTAAAAGAAACAAGATAGATGGCTCAGGAACTTCACTAGCGGTATAACCGATGATGTTATCAATAGAGAAGGCTGCTCCACCGCCAGAAAATTCAGCATGAACTAAATTTTGAAAGGCATTAGAGACTGTAAATAGTTCAAAGTCATCAACGCCGTTACGGCCATCAAAAATACCGTCCAACACAAAATTTTCTGAGACATTAATCCCTAGGTCAGTAATACCATCGAGTGTTATTGCGCTTGCATTTGCCTGTCCGTCTCTCCAAAACTCCGCACCGTCAAACTGGGAAATCTCAAACGTGTCTTCGGAAATAGAATCCACATTGATGGTAAAAGACCCATTATGCACAAAAGCAACCTGTGTGCCGTTGTTTGTATACAACACCTCATCATTACCAAGATCAATATGGCCGTTCCCATCTCTGGAAAGCACGAAATCATTGGCTATAAAACTGTTAACAATTAAGTGTGTATTATGAGTAACAGCAACATCTTCGAAATCAATGATAGTTGCCATAGCAGTGGCTGCCATGCCGCACAAACTGACTACAACAATAGAGTTCCGTAAGAAACTTGCGATCTTTTTAATTTTCATATTCAGATCTCCTAAAATATTGCTTGAGAATTATGTGAAATATAAATCAGCACTAAACTACTTTAAGCACGTATCATTCCAATACCAGCAACCTACTGTTTTTATGTCACTTTAGTGAATTTCAAGAACGGCATATCGTTATCGGTTTATTAGGTGTAAAAAATACTGACATGCAACAAGGGGTAGCAGATGGAGATAGAATTATGTGTGTAGGTAGGCAAATGGGCTGACACATAGTTTTAGAACTGAGTATTCAAGCTTGTCCGATACCTTGAAACCTCTTTGATATATATTAATACTCTTAGTTACACAGAAAACTATTTTTGTATATTTTAACTTTTGATTAGTAAAGGATGAACATGGATAACAAGACATTACTATTTAGCATAGCTGCATTTTCCCCACTTTTTGCAAGTGCAGCTTCTGAGCAAGAGGTTACTTCTCATGTTTCAGATAAACAAATAAAAGAACAAAGATCAGCCTTAGCAGACAATACTCAGAGTAAAGGCTTCGGTCCTCAGTCACCACGTGATATTGACCTAATACAAGGCCGAAACAAACAAGTATTTTCACAAGCGCCTGAATACACAAAAATGAACCTCTGTAATATCCATTTTCATAAAAATGCAGAGCATAAAGGCGGGGAATTTACCCAATATGCAGGTAACGGAGACGGTCAAGGCTATCACAGCGGTTATAAATACTCAGGTATATTAACCCAACAAGAATTATCTCCACTTAAATATGAAGTCGGTGCAAGTAAGCACGGTAGTTTATACCCTGGCGATACAATTGAAGCTCACTATGTCTATTCAACTGCTCAAGTAAGCCCTGGTCCAACTTTAGGCTCATGTTTCAGTGATACAAATAAAAACCCACAACTTAGAGTTGAGACTCAAGTTTACGTACTTGTTAACGATCCAGAAGCGAACAACTTTATTGAGTTAACTAAGCTCGGTATGGCCAATGGTGTTAATCAAGCAGTCAATATTCCAAGTAATACAGGTACTCCGGTACAGTATGCAGGTTCAACAACTGGACCGAGTTATAACGAAATAGGCTCTCCTTTTCAGGTTAGCTGGAGCGTTCGTCCACAAGTAATGAAGGTGAATATAAATAGCGTAGGTACGTGGCTAAAAAACAATGTTTTTGACGAGCATTATGCACATGGAGTGAGAAACTTAGTGAATAATCCTGACCTGTTGTCAGATCACTAACCTCAATTCAGCTTAAGTCATACCTATTTGTAACTAATTGTAACGACTAAACATAAGTCACACTGTTGAGGGGAAAATGCACCTGCGATATTCAACAGTATTTCGGTTGCAGACATGAACCAGTTTATTCGTGTCTATCTGGACCCAAGTAAAACCCTTCGACTGACTAACAGGCCGCAACAATAACAATCAATTCCGACAAATCAGCACACCACTTTGGTAAACCTACCACTAGTGGTGTATTTCGGTTTAAACAGACTACCTATCAGTTTCCCGCGGCCAATAGCGACAAACTCAATGAATAATAAGATTTTAATGTAAATGAACAAATATTCAGCACAATATTAAATATCGATTTAACAGAGATCAATTGCGCATTTTAGATGCCCATTTTAAACCTTAACATCTGCTTTAGTGTTGATATATATAGTTAATTCAGTTGTTTAATTGTTACTAATGAAAAATCCAGTGAGTCACGCTGTTACAACCTACCCCTTTAAAGTTAAACAAAGATGTTGAAAAATGTAATTTATATGTTATTTTTCTGTGATCTCAGTGATTTATATTAAATCACGCTTTTCCGAAATTGAGTCTAATGAAAATAACAATCAAAATTAAATTAACACTGACAATTTGCGTAATGCTATTACTTGTTAATGGATTCTTTATTACCAGTATTTTTATGACAGAAAAGACAGTACTAGAGGCAGAGAAAGTTAACATTCGTACGAAAGTCGAAAGCTTAATAAAGAATAACTTACAAGGTCAAACCGACAACCTTAGCTTCTCTTTAGCCAGTTTATATGAATCATCTTCTAGCAATAATATTAGGCAAGAACTCCGCACTGAGATATTAACATTCAAAAAAACAATTGCAGATATGTATTCTGACGCACCGTCGGACGACGATGCAAAAGAAAATATCTATGCCTTTATAGATAACTAT
>Ga0209292_1001838_pt1 | contig 25378 bp, 19 predicted proteins | sample GOMGulsemesocosm_2_FD_184634 | JGI IMG/M metagenome (GOLD analysis project Ga0209292, IMG submission 184634) | Methane-oxidizing microbial communities from mesocosms in the Gulf of Mexico - GOM9C Gulf of Mexico (SPAdes) (version 2) | ecosystem: Environmental > Aquatic > Marine > Cold seeps... | reverse complement strand
AACCGTTAAAACGAGATAGTTTACGTTTAAATCAATGCGGTTATATTTGTTTCATTGACTATTTTTTTATGCTTACATTTATAAAAAACTATTCACATGAAAAAATTAATATCGGTAGTATCAATTTTATTAATTGGTACTTCAGTAAATGCACAAGAAGGTGCACATCAGTGTTCGCGTTTAAAAAGTCATTCGGTTCTAAATCAATCCCGTTCTAATACGTTAAGTTTGGACTATATTGCTTTGACAGATGAATATGATGTTGATTTTTATTTTTTAGATGTAAATTTGGAGCGAACATCAACTGATATTAGTGGTGTAGTTGAGATTCATGCATCTTCAAAAGTAGATGTGTTGGATACGGTTTTATTTGAATTACATGATAATTTAACAATTAATTCTATTTTGGTTGACGGGGTTGCGAATACAACTTTCACCAGAGTTGGTTCTGCGGTTATTGTACCTACGGCTTATACAAACGGAGATCATTTTATTATACGTATTGATTATGAAGGTACACCACCAAATGCTGCTACTAATCCTTTAGGAGGAGGAGGAATGACAACTGGTTCTTCTGGTATGTGGGGTAATCAAGTCACTTGGACATTAAGTGAGCCTTTTTCTGCATTTGAGTGGTTTCCATGTAAACAATCCTTGACAGATAAAGCAGATTCTGTTTATGTATTTGTGACGACTGATGCAACTAATATGGCTGGTTCAAATGGAGTTTTAACAGACGTTGTTGATTTAGGAAATGGGAAAGAGAGATACGAATGGAAATCAAACTATGCTATTGATTATTATTTAATATCTATTGCCGTTGCTGAATATGTAGAGTATAATGTATATGCAAATCCTGTTGGAGCAACAAGTCCAATATTGATACAGAATTTTGTATATAATAATCCAAGTACTTTAATTGAGTACCAAGATGAAATAGATAACACTGCTGATTTTTTAGAATATTTTTCTGAAATATATGGAATGTATCCATTTGCTAATGAAAAATATGGTCACTGTATGGCACCTTTCGGTGGTGGAATGGAACACCAAACAATGACAAGTCAAGGTTGGTTTGAAGATGGTTTAACTGCACATGAATTGGGTCATCAGTGGTGGGGTGATAATGTAACATGTGCGTCATGGGGAGATATTTGGTTGAATGAAGGGTTCGCAACATATTCGGATTATTTAATGGTAGAGCATTTTCAATCGGCGAATAATGCGAGCGCTCAAATGAATGGGACGCATTCAAATGTGATGAGTCAGAATGGAGGTTCTGTGTACTGTGAAGATTCTTTAAATACCAGTAGAATATTTAGTGGACGTTTAACGTATGACAAAGGAGCTGCTATTGTTCATACGTTACGTTTTTTAGTGAATGATGATCCTACATTTTTTAATATTTTAAAAACGTATCAAACTACGTTTACTGATTCTACAGCAAGCTTAAATGATTTTAAATTAATCGCTGAAACTATTTCAGGGCTTGATTTAACTAATTTTTTTAACGAATGGTATTATGGTGAAGGCTTTCCAACTTACTCAGCGCAATGGAATAAAGTTAATGGTGACGTAGTGATTGAATTATCTCATACGTCTTCAATGGTTGGAGTGACGCCTTTATTCACAAATGACGTAGAACTAAAAGTAACAGGTGTAAATGGTTTAACTGAAACTCAAATTTTTTCTGTGGATTCAAATACAATGAGTGTGTCTATGCCATTTTCTGAAGGTGTTCAATCTATTGAAATTGATCCAAATAATTGGATTGTAAATGGAGTTAGTACTGTTACTGAAAATACTGGTTTGGTATCGGTTGAAGAAAAGGAAGAAGCTATTTTAGTTTATCCAAACCCTGTCGTAGATCAATTGTTTATTTCAAATACAAAAGAGGCGAAAGAAGCTGTGTTTTTTGATATGAATGGAAAAGTCGTAGATTCTTTTATCTTGGTGGATGGTACAAATTCAATTTCTGTAAAGCAATTCCCAAAGGGAACTTATATTGTAATGTTTGGTGAAATTTCTAAAGAGATTATTATAAAATAATACTACTAATAGTAATTTTGGAAAGCAGGTGATTTTTATTAGCCTGCTTTTGTTTTTATGTTACTATCTGTAATTGCGGTATTATAGAGGTATGAATATATTAAGTGTAGTAAGTTGTAGTTTGGTTTTGTCTTGTACATCACAAGTCAAAATTGATAATAAGTTTGTTAGTAATGATACAGTCAAGGTTGAAAAAATTGAAATTGTTGATACAGTACCAAAATATTTAGAATTTGATAGAACAGTTATTAAATCAAAATTAAAAGCTAAGATTGATAGTGGTAAGCCATTATTCGTACATGTATTGGTTCCGTTATGTGATAATGTGAATCAAGGGATTGTGCCAACTACAAAATCGTTAGGAAATGGGTTTAGTTTGAGAACCAATCTATATTGGGCTACGTCTCATGGGATGAAACGGTATTTCAAAGAATTAGATGATTGGGAACTGTTACAGTCAGAAAAGTTCCATCCCGATTCTGTTGTTTTGGAACGTGTTGTTTTTAAAAAGAAGTTTGCAAACGGTACAAAAGTAGTTTTGATTGCAGATGCGTATAGAGGGGACAAGATAAAAAATTGTTTAGTTGATTTTTTCAATTCTCTTTCAGGAGAGTTAAATGACACCTTGTTTTTGGAAAGTGACACTATTTTAATGCATTCTAATGCCGATTTAGTGGCATACAATGGACATAATGGTTTAATGGATGTGTGGGTGGATGAAACGCTTAATAAAGATGGAATTCAGAAAGACGCAGTTGTTATTGCTTGTTCGTCAATGTATGATTTTAACGAAAGATTAAAACACTTGAAAGGATATCCTTTAGTTATGACAACGAATTTATTATATCCCGGTGCTTTTGTTCTAGAGGGTGTTATAAATAGTTGGGCGCTTCAAAAATCAGAAGAGTTAATCAGGCAAAGTGCAGGTGATGAATATCACAGGGTTAAAAAGTGTGGAGTGAAAGGTGCTAGAAATTTATTTTCTACTGGATGGTAAAGAGGGTAGTTGTTTTGAATGTAGTACTCAACCTAAGCTGTAATTAAAATACTTCTCTGTTACTGGAATGTACATTTAGGTAACAATCTTTTGAGAAGTTTAATATCTTTATTAAGAATTGAATTACCAGAATAATAAAAAACCTCTAACCTGTCTAACTTTCTGAACCTGCGTCTCAACCGTGAAATGTTATTATCTCTGATGTTTATGCTGACAAGTTGTTTTTGTTTTGCTAACCAATAAGGGAGTCTTTTTATAGTGTTATGTTCTATGTTAAGATGTGTTAGTTTTTTTAACTTTTTCAACTGTTTTGGAACTCGAATGAATGCATTGTGGCCTATGTTTAATTGAGTTAAGTTTTTTAGTTTAGTAATAGTTTTGGGTAGGTTAGACAAATTATTTTTTTGAATAAATAAGCGATTTAAATTTATTAATGAATCTAAGTTGTTACCAATAAATTTTATTTTATTATTACTAATGTTTAAGGCAGAAAGTTTTGACAGTGCTGAGATTGATTTGGGTATCGCGTTGAACAAATTGTTATGTAAATATAGGTATTGTATGTTGCTTAATTTATTGATTTGAATTGGAAGAGAAGTTAGTTTATTGCTCCCTAAATTTAACGAGATAAGTTTAGTTAGGTTTCCAATCGAACTTGGAAGTGTTTTAATTTGATTATCGCTGATACTTAAATACCTGAGTTGTTTTAGATTTGTGATTTCTTCAGTAAAATAAGTGATATTGTTTTTGTTCAAAAACAAATTTGTTAATCGGGTTAGTTTTCCAATGTCTGGTTGAATTATTTCAATTTTATTCTCACTTAAGTCTAGCCAATTTAAGTTTCTCATTTCAAATATTTCGCTAGAAATATTTGTGATCTTATTTTTTCTTAAATCTAAAGTTCTTAAGTTGTACAGTTGGTAAATATTTTCTTCGATTATATTTAATTGATTGTTGGCTAAGTCAAGATAAATCAATTCTGTTAAATTTAAAATGGATTTAGGTATGGTTGTAAAATAATTTCTATTTAAATATAAATCAGTTAAATCGGATAGCTTACTAATACTTTGAGGGAGGTGAGTAAGTTTGTTATCTGTTAATTTTAACCATCTTAGTTGAGTCAAATTTCCTATTGATTCTGGAATGAACTTAAGATTGTGTTCGGATAAATCTAACTTATATACTAGTAGTGGTGTTTTTAAGGCTTCTTCAATAGAAGTGTATACTTTTTCTTTTTGACCATAGGAAGGTAGTATTAAAATTAATACGAATAAAAACACAAAGGAAATTTTCATATTCAAATGTACACTTTATAAAGTTAACTTATTTCTTTAAGCTATATTGGTTATTTTGTAATGTTGGGGTTACTTGCCATTAAACTCGTTCATGGTTCTATTTAAGCCAATTGAGGCAAATCCTTTAATGAATTCACAAGACATGTCTAAGCGTTCGTTTAAAGTCTTCTTTTCTGTAAAGTTCCAGTCACCCAAAACATAGTCTACTTGTCTACCTTCAGAGAAATCGGCGCCTACACCAAACTTTAACCTAGCGTATTTAGTTGTGTTTAATGTAGCGGCAATATCTTTTAAACCATTATGACCTGCATCACTTCCTTTACCTTTTAGGCGTAATGTACCAAAGGGTAGCGATAAGTCATCAGTTATAATTAATACATTTTCTAAAGGTATTTTTTCTTTTTGCATCCAATAATTGACAGCCTTTCCACTTAAGTTCATAAAAGTTGAGGGTTGTAAAAGTATGATAGTTCTACCCTTGAATTTGTGTTTGGCTACGTTTCCTAGTTTTTCAACTTCAAATTCTGTTTTAGACCCTTCAATTAATTTCTCTAAAACTTTAAATCCAACATTATGGCGTGTGTTTTCATATTTGAAACCAGGATTTCCTAAACCAACTATTAAATACTTCATTTTATTCTCGCTAATATTAAAAATCAAAGATATCCTAATCGTACCAATTAACAATGAAAAGATATTAATAAAACCAGCGAGAGACAAATTGCTGGCATAAAAAAAGGTGACTACATATATAGTCACCTTTATAAAGTTTTAAGAATTGAAAATTACTCTGCAGCATCTTCAGTTGTAGCATCTTCAGCAACAACTTCTTCTTCTTCTTCTTCTGATGCACCTCTTGCCATTTTCACAGAAACAACTACACCATTTGCAGCGTTTAATAATTGAATATCATCAGTAGCTAATTCTTTAACTCTAACTGAATCACCAATTTTTAATTCTGAAATATCAACAGTCATAACTTCAGGTAAAGCAGAAGGCACTGCGTATACAGTTAATTTTCTAAATACTTGTTGTAATCTACCACCGTTCATTACACCTGGAGATCTTCCTTCGATAACTACAGGGATATCAACTTTTACTTTTTTGTCAGCTTGTAACTCTAAAAAGTCAATGTGAGTAATTTTATCAGTAACTGGGTGTTGTTGCATATCTTGAATGATAGTGCTAATTTTTTCACCATTAATATCTAACTCAACGTTAAATACGTCTTTGTTAAATACGATTTTTTCTAAGTCAGTATGCTTAACGCTAAAGTGAGTTTGTTTCCCTGTTCCATAAACTACACATGGAACTCTTTTTGCATTTCTTACTGCCTTTGCATCTTTTTTCCCTACGTTCTCTCTTTTAGAACCGCTCAATGATACTTTTTTCATCTTTATATTTATTTATTAATTTACTTATACAATAAAATGTTCGCTAATTGACTCGTGATTTACTAAACTTTTCATCACGTCTGAGTACAATTGGGCAACACTTAGCACTTTTATTTTCTTACTTTCTTTCTTTAATGGGATAGAATCAGTAACTATTAATTCTGTTAAATTTGAGTTTTCGATTCTATCAAATGCAGGGCCAGATAATACAGCATGTGTACAAAATGCTCTTACAGATTTTGCACCTTGTTGTATAAATAAGTCTGCTGCTTTGGTCAATGTTCCGGCTGTATCAACCATGTCATCAACTAAAATGACATCTTTTCCTTTTACATCTCCAATAACAGTCATTTCTGCAACTTCATTAGCTACTTTTCTTTGTTTGTGACAAAGTGCCAAACCTAAGTCCAGTTTTTTAGCATATGAATTTGCTCTTTTTGCTCCACCAGCATCTGGCGCAGCCATAATTAAATTACCAGTATCAATCGATTGCAGGTAAGGTAAAAATATTGTTGAAGCATATAAGTGGTCAACAGGGATTTCAAAAAACCCTTGAATTTGATCTGCATGTAAATCCATGGTCATAATTCTGTCAACACCAGCCGTTTCAAGCATGTTTGCTACTAGTTTAGCACCAATAGCAACTCTTGGTTTTGATTTTCTGTCTTGTCTTGCAAATCCAAAATAAGGAATTACTGCTACTACTGATTTTGCAGAAGCTCTTTTAGCAGCATCAATCATCAATAATAACTCAAACATGTTTTCAGTTGGAGGCATTGTTGACTGTACTATAAATACATCTTGACCTCTTACCGTTTCTTCAAATGAAGGCTCAAATTCACCATCACTAAACTCAGCAACCATTACATTACCTAAGTTTTTACCATAAGACTGTGCAATCTTGTCTGCAAGTACTGTAGTTGCTCTACCTGAAAATATTTTTATTCCTGACGACATAACTCATTTATTGGACTGCAAAGATACTAACTTATTACAGAAACGGCAAGTTTTAAAAAGTTATTAATTGAATTGGTGAAAATATACGGTAAAAGTAGTAACTTTGAAGTTGGTTAATTCAAATTATACAAGCATGAAATACGATAGAATATCAAATCAATTATTTATAAAAAACAGAGCTAAATTCATTAAGCATCTTAAGCCAAATTCATTAGCTATTTTTAACTCAAATGACATTTACCCTGTTAGTGCAGATAGTACATTACCATTTGCACAACATAGAGATATTCTTTACCTTTCAGGTGTAGATCAAGAAGAGAGTATATTAGTTATATTTCCAGATGCATTTGATGAAAATCAAAGAGAAATTTTATTTTTAAAAGAAACTAACGAACATATTGCGGTTTGGGAAGGTGAAAAGTTGACTAAAGAAGCTGCTTTTGAAACTGCAGGTATTAAAACTGTGTATTGGTTAGATCAATTTGATACCATTATGAAAGTGTTAACTAATCAAGCTGACAATATCTATTTAAATACAAATATACACACTAGAGCTAATACGGAAGTGGAGACTAGAGAAGATAGATTTATAGCTAAATTTAAAATTGAAAATCCAACGCATACAATTTTAAGAAGTGCACCAATAATGCATAAAATTAGAGCGATTAAAGAGCAAGAGGAAATTGACTTAATGCAAGCCGCGTGTGATATCACTGAAAAAGGATTTAGAAGAATTTTAGGAATGATTAAACCTGGCGTTATGGAATACGTAATTGAGGCTGAATTAATGCATGAGTTTTTATCTAACCGTTCAAAAGGTTGGGCGTATACGCCAATAGTTGGCTCTGGTGAAAGTGCATGTGTATTGCATTATATTGAAAACAATAAACCATGTAAAGATGGTGATATTATATTAATGGATTTTGGAGCTGAATATGCAAATTATGCTTCTGACATGACAAGGTGTGTGCCTGCTAACGGTAAATTTACACCGCGTCAGAAGGATGTTTATAATGCCGTGTTAAGAGTGAAGAAAGCAGCTGAGAAATTGTTAGTGCCTGGAACTTACCTTGTGGAATACCATAAAGCGGTTGGAAAGTTAATGGAGAAAGAATTGGTTGGCTTAGGATTAATCACTCAAAATGATATTGATACTGAAGATCCAGCATGGCCAGCATATAAAAAATACTTTATGCATGGTACATCTCATTTTATTGGGTTAGATACACATGATGTTGGGTCGTGGACAGAGCCGATTCAAGCAGGTATGGCATTCACATGTGAACCTGGTATTTATATTCCTGAAGAGAATTTAGGGATTAGAATTGAAGATGATTTAATAGTTCAAGAAACTGGAGAGCCATTAAATTTAATGAAAAACATTCCAATTGAAATAGAAGAGATTGAAGCTTTGATGAATGCTTAAGCGTTTATTAATCAAAAAATAATTTTGATTATCGGTAGGTTTTGTATTTTTAAATATTCATTTATTAATATATAATCTACCGATTTTTTTTGTTAATTTTAATTAAACAGAATGAAAATAGTAAAACATTTAAACACAACAATTCATTATAATGTATTAGGTGAGGGAAAGCCTTTAGTTTTCTTGCATGGCTTCTTAGAAGATTCTACTATGTGGACTGAATTTGTGAAACCATTAACCCAAAAGTATAAGGTTATTTTAATTGATTTACCTTGCCATGGGAAGACTAGGTTTGAAGGTCAAGTTTGTTCTATGGTGTTTATGGCAGAGACCGTTAATGCTGTTTTGAAAAAAGAATCTATTGTAAATCCTGTTGTTTATGGACATTCAATGGGTGGCTATGTAGGGTTGGAATTGGCAAAAATTGAGAAGATAAAATTAGTGATGATTCATTCTAATTTTTGGGACGATAGTATTCAACAAAAATCGGATAGAGATAGAGTAGTGGATTTAGTACAAGATAGGAAACCATTTTTTTGTAAAGTAGCAATTCCAAATTTGTTTTACCCAAATAATCGTAAAGCATGTGAGGGTATTATTAATGACTTGATTGATCAAGCGATTGAAATTCCTACAGCAGAAATTAGTGCAGCTACATTAGGTTTAAAAACAAGGGGTGTAAATCATGATGTTGTTAAAGATCAAGATGTAACTATAATTCAAGGTGAATTTGATACCATTATGACCTTGGATGAAATGAATTCTCAAATCAAAACACATTTTCCAGCGCAATCTATTCGTTTAATTAAAGATTGTGGTCATATGTCAATTTGGGAGAAACCTAATGAATTGATGGGGTTGATATTAGAAAGTACTGGCGATTGAACTATGAATTATGAATAAAAAGAATAATGGTTGGTGATTTACTAAAAATAAACGCCTCAAAGTAAGGATTATTAATAAAAATGAAATATTTTTGTCAATTAACCGTTTGCAAAAAATAGTAATTGTTTTGAAACAAAATATGAACATATTTAGAGTGTTAACATTAGCCTTAGTTAGTGTGTGTTTTTCTGTTTTTATTAATTCTTGTTCTACAGAAAAGGATGCGTTAATTAATAAAGGTTATCATAACATGAATGCTAGGTATAACGGTTATTTTAATGCAGGTGAAGTTATGCGTGAATCCTTAACTGGATTTAGAACTGGAGCCAAAGAAGATTATACAAAGATTTTACCTTTAGAATTATATCCTGATGTGGATCAAGCTTCAGGATTATTTCCGCAAATGGATGTTGCTATTGAAAAATGTTCAAAAGTAATTTACAAACATGCTATGCCTAGTGCTGAAAAGGTGAGAAATAAAGATGTTGAGCATTGTAAGTGGATTGATGATAATTGGTTAGTGATCGGTCAAGCTCATTTTGTTAAACGTGAATATGAAGAAGCAATTAAAAAGTTTAAATATATTAAAAAAGCTTACCATGGACAATCATCTTTGTATAGTGCCAAAATTTGGTTAGCAAAAACATATATTGAGCAGAAAGAATATTCTAAAGCAAAAATTGAATTAGATAAAGTAACACTTGATATTGAAACGGCTGAAGCTAATGAAAAATCGTTATTAGATATTTTAAAAAAAGATAAAAAAAAATCTAAAAAGAAAAAGAGAAGACCAAGTAAGAATAAGCGTAAGAGATTGCGTAAGCAAAAGAAAAAGGATAAGAAAAATGAACCTGCAAAGTTTTCAAAAAAACTAAAGGTAGAATATGAAATTACATTTGCGTCATTGTATATAGAGCAAGACCAATTTGCAAAGGCAGCGACTCATTTGGAAAAAGCGATTGAATTAACACGTAATAGACAAACTAAAGCTAGGTATATGTTTGTCTTGGGGCAGTTGTTGCAAAATGCTGGTAACAATTCAAAAGCACAAGATTATTATGCTAAAGTGGCAAAGTCTAGTGCGCCTTATGAAATGCGTTTTTATGCTAAAATAAACAAAGCACTTTCGTCTACAGGTGGGTCAGATGGTTTAAGAAAAGACTTAGCTAAAATGTTAAGAGATTCAAAAAATGAAGAGTACAAAGATCAAATTTACTATGTTTTAGCTGACTTAGATATAAAGGATAATGACATAGCAAGCGCTAAAGCTAATTTAACAAGATCGGCTTTGTTCTCAATAAGTAATGACCGCCAAAAAGGAATGAGTTATTTAAAATTGGCTGATATTTCCTTTGATGAAAAAGATTATATACCTGCTCAAAAATACTATGATTCATGTATTACCGTTTTACCAAAAGGGTATGAGAATTATGAAGCCATTGCAGCTAAAGCCATTGGATTACAAGATTTGGTATTGAACTATGAAATTGTTCAAAGACAAGATAGTTTATTAATGATTGCTGCCATGTCTGATAAAGACCGAGAGAAATTTTTAGAATCGACTTTAAAACAAATTAAAGCAGATGAAGCACGTCAAAAGGCAGAAGCGGAAGCTAGATTGTTAGCTCAGCAAAAAAGGTTAAATAATGCGGCAGCAAATGCTGGTACAGGTTCCAAATGGTATTTTTATAATCAGAAGCAAAAAGGTAATGGCGTAAATGATTTTAGAGTGCTTTGGGGGCAAAGAAAATTAGAAGATAATTGGAGAAGGTCAAATAAAGAATCGTTAAATGATTTTGAGAATGACAATGATTCGTCTGAAGTAGAGGTGGAAGATGAAGGGTTGACAGTAGATGATTTGCGAAAAGATCTTCCATTGACTCTAGCTGCTGTGGATTCTTCTAATGTTATGATTTTAGATGCCTTGTACAATTTGGGAATCATTTATAAAGAGCAATTAAAAGAAATAGGTGAGTCTATTGATTATTTTTCATCTGTTATTGATAGAAATATTGAACATCCAAAAGTATTACCGGCTGAATATCAATTGTATTTATTGCATAAGAAAAATGGTTCTACTGGAAAAGCTAATGGATATAAAGGCATGATATTAAAAGATTATCCAGATTCAGATATTGCAAAACTATTATTAGACCCTGATTATTTAAAGAAGAAAGCTAAGAAGGAAAGAAAGGCTTTAGACGATTATGCTCTAGTGTTAAAGAATTACCGTTACAGACGTTATTTAATGGTGTTAACAGACTGTAATAATGTAATTACTAATGATACAGTAAACCCTTATTTAAATAAATATTATTTGTTAAAGGCGTTTGCGACTAGTAAATTAAATATTGGTGGTGTTACTGCAGTTGAAAAACCATTAAGAGCATTAGTTCAATTGTCGCCAGATTCTGAAGAAGGGATACAAGCGAAAGCATATTTAACTGTAATTGATGGAGGAGGGAAAATAGTAAAAGATGATAAGGTAAGTAAGGTTGAATATAAAATGATTGAAAATGCACCTCATTATTTTGTTTTAATTTTCCCAAATGATGCTGGAGATATAAACCCAACTAAAAATAAAGTGTCTGACTTTAATTCAGCTTATTTTAAGAATGATAATTTAAAAATCTCAAATGGAATTATTGGGAATGATAACCAAACTATAAAAGTTAAACCATTTGCTAATGAAACAAAAGCAATGATTTATTATAAAGCATTTGGAACAAAATCATCCGAAAATATTTTAAAGACAACAGCTAAAGATTTTGACTTCTTTATTGTGTCTAAAGCCAATCAAATATTGTTTATGAAGAACAATGACTTGGAAGGCTATATTAATTACTTTAAAGAAAATTACAAATAACATGGTGACTCAAATAAACTTAGAAGAATTATTAGTTTCTACTGAAGCTAAAGAAGTGAACAAGATAAATAATTCAATTTTCGAAATTAACAATGAAGTGATTGAAGTGCTGGGCATAAATTTTGATACTAAAGAACTAAATTTTCGTCATAACCATTCTACGCATACGGTACAGTTTAAAAATAACTTAGACTTTGTTTTGGATAAAATGGGAATTAAAAGAACATTTGAAGCGGTTAATACTGATGTGAAAGCACCAATGCCAGGTAAAGTATTAAGTGTTATAGTGAAGGCTGGTGATGCTGTTGCAAAAGGTGATGGTATTATGATTTTAGAAGCAATGAAAATGGAAAATGTTCTAAAATCTGAAGGTGATTGTGTGATTAAAAGTATTTTAATTGAAGCTGGACAATCTGTTGAAAAAGGACAAGTAATGATTGAATTAGAAGATGCTGAAGCATAAATTCTAAATCAAAACAAATAAATATTAAAAAGGTTCTACATTAATTGTAGAACCTTTTTTAGTTTAGACTAAGATTTTAAATAGTTCAAAAACATTTTCTGCCAGTTTATTCCTATGGTCTGGATGTGCAATGCTTATCATTAGTTTTGCACGTTCTTTCAAGTTCTTACCATACAAATCAACTGAGCCATGTTCTGTAATAATATGTTGAACGTGTGCTCTAGTAGTAACTACTGGTGCACCCCTTTTCAACATTGGAACTATTTTAGGAATTCCTTTTTTTGTTTGAGATGGTAAAGCGATAATTGCTTTTCCTTCTTCTGAAAGGGTTGCGCCTCTTATAAAATCCATTTGGCCACCAATACCAGAAAAGTGTTTTGTACCGATTGAATCTGCACATACTTGACCAAATATATCAACTTCAATAGCACTGTTAATAGCAGTCACTTTTGGGTTTTGTCTAATTATTCTTGTGTCATTTGTATACCCAACATCCATCATGTTAACAATGGGGTTCTCATCAATGAAATCGTAAATTTTTCGTGTTCCGAATGCAAATCCAGCAACAATTTTTCCAAATTCAGTATGCTTATTCATTCCATTGACAACACCGCGTTCAACCAAATCAATAATCCCATCAGAAACCATTTCTGTATGAACCCCCAAGTTTTTATGATTCGTTAAATATTTTAAAGCAGCATCTGGAATTCCACCAATTCCCATTTGTATAGTGGCACCATCATCCACTAAATTGGCAACGTGCTTACCAATTGATTTTTCAATATCAGTACTTTCTTTTAAATGTAATTCAAATAAAGGGTCATTAACGTGTATAGCTGCATCAATTTTATCAATTGATATAATTCCATTCCCATGCACAAATGGCATGTTAGGGTTGATTTGTGCAATAACATATTTGGCATTGTCAATGGCCGAATTGGAAATATCGACAGAACAACCTAGTGAACAAAATCCTTTTTTGTTTGGTGATGAAACTGTGACTAAAGCAACATCAAGTGGCATTTTGGTTTTAAATAACTTTGGTATCTCTCCTAAGAATATAGGAATATAATTTGCTCTTCCTGACTGGACGTAAGGGCGCATGTTTGAACCAACAAAAAAGCAATTAATATGAAAGCTGTCTTTGTATTCTTCTTTTGCGTAAGGCACTTCGCCTTCTGTATGAATAGAAAGAATTTCTACATTGCGTAATTCGTTATGGCGTTCAGACATGGCATTTACTAATTTCTGAGGTGTAGCAGCTGCTGAGTGAATGAAAACTCTATCGTTTGATTTTATTATTTGTACCGCTTCTGCGGCCGAATCATATACTTTCATATCTAATTTTTTTGCAAAGGTAGATTGATTGTGAATATAAAGAGAGTTGTTGTTTATGATAGAAGTCAACTTAGTTTATGATGTATAACATAAAAAAGGCTCTCCAAATTAATGAAGAGCCTCTGTTAAAATTTATGGTATAATCAATATAAAAAGTGATGGTAAGGGTATCTTTTTTCAAAAACAGCTCTTACTTCTTTATATATGATGGCTTTGAATTCGTCAATATTTGTTTTGTCTTTTGCTGAAATAAAAATACATTGATCATTTAATTTGGACATCCACGTTTGTTTCAATTCCGCTAAAGCAAATGTTTTTCCATCAGGGTGGTATCCTACAGATTCGGGAGAAGGATTGTAGGCATCAATTTTATTGAAAACTACAAACGTCTTTTTCTCATTTTTATCAATTTCAGCTAACGTTTCATTCACCACATTGAATTGATCTTCAAAATAGGGGTGTGAAATATCCAAAACATGAACTAATATGTCAGACTCTCTTACTTCATCTAGTGTAGATTTGAACGATTCTACTAATTGATGTGGTAATTTTCTAATAAATCCAACCGTGTCAGACAATAAAAAAGGAAGATTATCAATTACTACTTTTCTTACGGTTGTATCTAAAGTGGCAAATAATTTATTTTCGGCAAATACTTGAGATTTACTAAGTAAATTCATAATAGTAGACTTTCCTGTATTAGTATATCCAACTAATGAAACACGAACTAACTCACCTCTATTACCTCTTTGAACTGACATTTGTTTGTCAATTTTCTTAAGCTTTTCCTTAAGTGTAGTTATTTTATGTTGAATAATTCTTCTATCCGCTTCAATTTGAGTTTCCCCAGTTCCTCTCATTCCAATCCCCCCTTTTTGTCTATCAAGGTGACTCCACATTTTTGTTAAACGGGGAAGTAAATATTGAAGTTGTGCTAATTCTACTTGTGTTTTGGCATGTGCAGTTTGTGCTCTAGATGCGAAAATATCGAGTATTAAATGATTTCTATCAATAACTTTAATGTCTAAAACAGCTTCAATATTTCTTAATTGAGATGGTGATAATTCATCATCAAAAATGGCTATGTCTATTGAATTAGCATCAATGTAGGATTTTACCTCTTGTAGTTTACCTTTTCCAATGTAAGTCTTGTTTTGAGGTTTATCTACTTTTTGTAAAAATTTACGCTTGGTTATAGCGCCAGCAGTGTGAGCTAGAAATTCTAACTCATCAATATACTCTTTGGTCATACTTTCAGATTGCTCTTGAGTGATAACACCAATTAATACTGCTCTTTCTGCTTTTTTATTTGAATTAAAATGACCTATTTCCATGTGTGATTTTTTTACTATAAAACTGTCAAAGATTAAAACGAATCAAAATAAAAAACGGTAGTCCTAAACTTTGAATCTTTTTAGTACGTCTTAAAACAATCCTCCAGCTAATACATGCCTAAATGGCCAAGGAATTGCAATTAATGTAACAATTAATGCTATAGAATAAAAAATTAATATTTTTCTAAATTTCATTCTTGCAGCTTCTTCTTTTTTTGCTTTTGAATACCCCATTGTTACTAAAACAACAGCAATTGTCATCATTAGTGGATGTTCTATTGTGAAGAATCTAAAAGGTTGTGTCATGTCAAAGAATGCTGTTTTCGCACTTGAAAATAAAAGACTAAACCCAATTAAAACCATTGTATGGAAAGTAATTAATGTTCCTAAAGCAAGCATTTTGTGTTTAGCTGTATATTCTTCAGCATTTTTAATACCTTTAAATGCTTTGTAAATTGTAAATATGATTAAGATTAAAGCGATCCATCTAAATCCTGAGTGTGCGTGTAACATATTTTATTATTTTTACACAAATTTAGTTTTTTAATTCAAGCTTTACATTTTATGTTTAATTATTTTTTCACAATTACATTCTTACTTTGTACTATTAGTGTAAGTGCACAGCATATTGAACCTCAAAATGGGGTGTTTCAATCCGATAATACACTTTACGCTATTACAAATGTGACTATCCATAAGTCTTCTTCTGATATAATAAAGAATGGATGTATCTTGTTTCAGAATGGTGTGATTTTAAAAGTGGGTAAAATTGCACTCCCAAAAAACGCAGTGGAAATTGATAGGAAAGGGTACACCGTTTATCCATCATTTATTGATCCCTATTCTTCATTAGGAATTAAAAAGAGGGTAAGTAAAAAGTCAAATCCATACCCACAATTGAATTCATTGAAAGTAGGGCCATATTATTGGAATGAAGCTATTCATCCTGAGGTAAGTAGTTTTGAGTTGCTAGATAATAAATTGATGAAAACTAAAAAAGAATTAGTGAATCAAGGTTTTGGAACGGTGAATACACATCAAAATGACGGGATCTATAGAGGGACATCTGTTCTAATGACATTAGGGGATGGAACACTTAAGGATAATGTGATTAAAACCAAAGTAGCTAATCAATATTCTTTTTCAAAAGGAGCATCAAAACAAACGTATCCATCAAGTCAAATGGGTTCTATTGCTTTGTTAAGGCAATTTTTTTATGATTTAGATTGGTATTCAAACTTAAAATCTAAACATACGGATAACCAATCTTTCGAATCCGCACGTCAAAATAAAGGCTTGACTCACATTTTTGGAGTGAGTGATAAATTAGAAATCTTAAGAGTCAATAAAATTGCAAATGAATTTAACTTACCATTTATAGTAAAAGGTGGTGGAGATGAATATCAAAGAATTGATGAAATTAAAGCCACTAATACGAAATTAATTATTCCTGTTAATTTTCCTAAGCCATATGATTTAACAGATCCATTTATTTCTAGATATATTACGCTTGCTCAATTAAAGCACTGGGAAATGGCGCCATATAATCCTTATTTATTAGAAGTAAAACAAATTGATTTTTCATTTACTGCAGATGGTTTAAAATCAAAAAAAGAATTTTTAGCGAATATAAAAAAAGCTGTTAAGCATGGATTGTCAAAAGAAATGGCTTTGAAAGCGTTGACAGAGAATCCAGCAGTTTTTTTAAAGGTGAATGATTTAGTGGGGACTTTAGAAAAAGGGAAACTAGCAAACTTTATTATAGTAAAAGGTGATTTATTTGAAGAAGGTGAAATAATTGAAAATTGGATTCAAGGTTATAAGAATCAAGTGAAAGAAAGTAATGTTATTGATATAAGAGGGGAGTATGAGTTTAAAATTAATGAAAAATCTTATGCTGTTTCTATTGGTGGAACTTTAGAGAAATTATCGGGGACATTAACGAGTATTGAATTAATGCTGGATAAAAAAACTGATAGTGAAAAATTGGACACATTAAAATCAAAAATTGAAATTATTTTTAAAGGGCAACAAATTAGTATTTCATGTTCAGTATTAATGGCAGGTTCTAAAGGTGTTTTACAGTTCAATGGATCTTATTATAGTAAGCTGGAATTGTTTGAAGGTAATGTGTTACAGCCAAATGGTGAATGGGCTAAATGGAGTGGTATTAAATCTAAGAAATTTGAGGATAAATCTAAACCAAAAGAATTTGTAGTTGATACTTCAGCAGTTTCAAATACAAATTTTCCAAATATGGCTTATGGATTTGAAGAGTTACCAGAGCAAAAATCCTATTTTATCAAAAATGCAACACTTTGGACCAATGAAGAGATGGGTATTGTTAAAAATGCCAATTTATTAATTGTAAATGGTAAGATTAAATCAGTTAATAGTAAAATGATATCTATCCCAAATGGTGCTGTTGTTATTGATGCAAAAGGAAAGCACGTGACAACTGGTATTATTGATGAACATTCCCATATATCAATTAGCAAAGGAGTTAATGAAGGTGGGCAGGCTATATCAGCTGAGGTTTCAATTGCTGATGTAGTTAGGTCTAACGATATTAATGTGTATAGGCAATTGGCGGGGGGGGTAACTACTTCGCAGTTATTACACGGTTCAGCAAATCCAATAGGGGGGCAATCCGCTTTGATTAAATTAAAGTGGGGCTATTCTCCACAAGACATGATAATTGATTCGGCGGATGGCTTCATAAAATTTGCATTAGGTGAAAACGTGAAACAATCGAATTGGGGAGATTTTAACCGTATAAGGTTTCCACAAACTAGAATGGGTGTAGAGCAAGTATTTTATGATGCTTTTACTAGAGCCAAATTATATAAACAGGAGTGGGACAATTATAATGTGCTATCTGATAAGGAAAAAGAGGGGGTAGATAAGCCAAGAAAGAATATTGAGTTAGATATAGTTCTAGAGATCACAGAGTCTAAACGTTTTGTGACGTGTCATTCTTATATTCAATCTGAAATTAATATGCTGATGAATGTAGCAGATTCAATGGGGTTTAGAATAAACACATTTACTCATATTTTAGAAGGGTATAAATTAGTTGATAAAATGAAAAAGCATGGTGTTGGTGGATCAACTTTTTCTGACTGGTGGGCTTATAAGTTTGAAGTGAATGAAGCTATTCCTTATAATGCTGCGATAATGCATAAAGGTGGAATTGTAACCGCTTTAAATTCTGATGATGCTGAAATGGGAAGGCGTTTGAACCAGGAAGCTGCTAAGATTGTTAAATATGGTGGAGTGTCTGAAGCAGATGCATGGAAGATGGTAACTTTAAATCCTGCAAAACTGTTGCATGTTGATCATAGAATGGGAAGTTTGAAAACCGGTAAAGATGCAGATATCGTAATTTGGTCAGGCCATCCACTATCTATTAAAGCTAAAGTGGAAAAAACATTTATTGATGGTATTTTATTTTATGACCAAGACATCAATTTAGAACTATATAAAAGAGATCAGTTGGAGCGAAAAAGAATCATTAATCTAATGATTGATGCTAAGAATGGTGGAGTTAAAACTCAAAAACCAGCGATTAAAAAACATAAACATTACCACTGCGACACAGTGGGAGAGTAATAGATAATACAGATTAATAAAAAGAATTGAAATGATAAAAATTATAACATTTATTTTAATGATTTGCCCGCTAATAGCGTTAAGTCAGGTGCCTACACCCTTGTTAAAACAGCATAATACTATTTTATTGCAAAATGGATTGGCTCATATTGGAAATGGAGAGGTGGTTAATAAATCGAGCATTGGAATTAAGGACGGTAAAATAGTATTTGTTAAAAATGCACTAACCTATAAAGTCGTAAAGTCAGATTGGGATACCATTATTAATATAATGGGTAAGCAAGTGTATCCAGGGTTTATTGCGACTAATTCAACTATTGGGTTAACTGAAATTGACGCAGTTAGAGCAACCAATGATTTTAGGGAAACTGGGCAAATCAACCCTAATGTAAGAACTTTAATCGCGTTTAATACAGATAGTAAAGTGTTATATACTGTGCGAACAAACGGTATTTTAGTATGCCAATCAACGCCAAGGGGAGGGCTGATTTCAGGAACTTCTTCTGTTATGGCAATGGAAGGTTGGAATTGGGAAGATGCTGTCTATAAAGTGGATGATGGAATTCACATTAATTGGCCCAAAAAGTACACGAATTCTGGTTGGTGGGCTGAATCTGGCGATATCAAACCGAATGATAACTATTCTAAAACGGTTGATCAATTATTAGATTATTTTAAAAGAGCTGAGGCTTATCATTCAAATTCTAATACACAAAACAAGGATTTGAAATTAGAATCTATGAGAGGTATATTCAAAGGGAGTTCTAGAGTTTATATTCATACAGATTTTGCTCCTGAAATTAATGATGTTATTGATTTTTCTAGAGAATTAAAATTAAAATTTCCTGTTATAGTTGGTGGGTATGATTCATATAGATTAGCAGAACGTTTAAAGGAAAATAGGTTTACTGTCATGTTAGAAAACCCACATCATTTACCTCATTTTGAAGGTGATTTACCGTCTATTAATTATGAAATTCCAAACAAACTACAAGAAGCAGGTGTATTATTTTGTATTCAGAATTCAGGAAGTATGGAAGTGATGAATGCTAGAAATTTACCATTTATTGCAGGAACAGCAATGGCTTATGGATTAACTGAGGAACAAGCAATAGCAACTATTACATTAAGTGCTGCTAAAATTATGGGCGTTGATAATAAAATAGGTTCGTTAGAGAAAGGAAAGGATGCTACGTTATTTGTCTCAGATGGTAATGCCTTAGAAATGAAAACTAATTCAATTTCTTTAGCTTATGTTAAGGGTAATCAAATTGATTTAACGAATCATCAAAAGCAATTATCTAATAAATATCACGGCAAATTTGGACTAGGTCAATAGGTTTTAAAATTGACTAAACTTCTCTTTAACTAGTGCTAGCGTATCTTTAATTTCGTTTAAATCGTAAGACGTTACTAATTTGACACGGTATTCTTTAAAGTCCGGAATGCCTTTGAAGTAATTAGAATAATGACGCTTCATTTCATTAATAGCAAGACCTTCACCTTTCCATTCAACAGACATTTCTAAATGTTCTAAGGCAATGTCAACTCTGTCGCTAATTCTAGGTTTGTCTAAATGTTCACCTGTTTTCATGAAATGTTTAATCTCATTAAATATCCAAGGGTAACCAATACTCGCTCTACCAATCATGATGCCATCCACATCATATTTGTTTTTGTATTCTAATGCTTTTTCAGGAGTGGTAATATCACCATTTCCAAAAATGGGAATGTGCATTCTAGCGTTGTTTTTTACAGCAGAAATTAAACTCCAATCGGCTTCGCCTTTGTACATTTGCTTACGTGTTCTACCATGTATAGATAGTGCTTCAATTCCTACATCTTGTAAGCGTTCAGCAACTTCAACGATATGTTTAGAATCTTCATCCCACCCTAATCTTGTTTTTACGGTGACGGGTAAGTCTGTCATTTTTACAATTTCCCTTGTCATTTCGACCATTTTAGGGATATCTTTTAAAATTCCAGATCCAGCACCTTTACAGGTAACCTTTTTCACAGGGCAACCATAATTAATATCAATAATATCAGGGTTGGTTTTTGAAACGATTTCTGTAGTACGTTTCATTGATTCAATGTCATGACCAAAAATCTGAATACCAACTGGACGCTCATATTCATAGATATCTAATTTCATTACAGATTTAGCGGCATCACGAATTAAACCTTCAGAAGATATAAATTCTGTATACATTAAATCAGCACCATGTCTTTTACATAACGCTCTAAACGGTGGGTCACTTACATCTTCCATTGGGGCAAGGAGTAATGGGAATTCACCTAAATCTATATCTCTAATTTTTACACTCATCTTACGACAAAGATAAAAACAAAAAAAGGATGTTCAAATACGAAACACGCTTTTATTATGTTTGTGTTAAAATACTAATGTACTGAAGGGGCTCCAAATCCTCTTGAATTACTTAGTCTATAGGATAGGAAAAACTCCATAGCTCCAAATCCACGAGTGCCGCTATTCAATGATGATATGTTAATGTCGAATGATGCACCTATTCCTAAACCAGCCATGTGAAAAATAGTGTTTAGTACAAAAGCATCATTTATTCTGTAATATGCACCAAATTCTATAGATGTCCTTTTGTGATAAGCTGTATGTAATGATTGACCTCTAAGTAAAAAGTCAAACCCACTACCTAAAATAAATAATTTATTAGGTCCTTGAATAAACATCATACCGTTTGGTTTCAAGGTGAAAGTTGAATTTTTCCTTCCGAAGTTTCCATGAGCAGTTATTGATAGTTTTCTATAGAGACCATTCTCATCTATAAAATAGTTAATTTTTTGCTTAGTTAAATGTTGTCCTGAAACTCCAATACTAAACCAGGATAATTTCGATAATTCAGTTTGGAAATATACGCCTGCGCCTAAATCAAACTTGTTAACGGACAGGTTGTCTGATGGAATGGTTTCATTATTGGCTATACTTGGGTTAAACTCTATTCCTGTCCATTGATTGTCCCATGTTGGATTTGGGTTTTTTAAACTTCTCTGATAAAGTGATGGAGATATACCAAATGATAATTTGGTTGTTCTGTTTAGGCTCACCGCATAGTTAACAGGTACTGTAATTTGATTTACAGAATACAATGCATCTCCTGAAACGTCATTGTAAAAATTAATACCACAACCTAATAAACCGTTTCCGATTTCAAATCGAGTATCAAAAGCTGCAGAAATAGTTCTAAATGGATTGTCTGATAAACCAGTCCATTGATTTCTGAAATTTGTAAACAATTGATATTTACCTTCAAAAAAACCTGCAGTTGCTGGGTTTATTTGTGACTTAGTATGTTGAAACATACTAAAGTGTTTATCTTGTTGCGCGTGTAAGGTTAGTATTGAACTAAGTATGAAACTTAAAGATAGTATTGAATTTTTCGTTATGCTCATGTCTAAAATATTATCTTATTAATGTGATATTGCCTTTCTGTGAACCAGTAGTGTTGTTCAATAATGTGTATTCTAAAGTCCATACAAAAACACCAGGGTTTTCTGGTCTTCCATTAAAACTTCCATCCCAACCATGGTTTTGATTATCTGTTTGAAAAACAAGTTGACCGTACCTGTTGTAAACCGTAAATTTCATTTTTTCTAAACCAAACCCTTTCACTACTAGTTGATCATTATTACCGTCAGCATTTGGAGAAAATGCTTGCGGTACTCCTATACCTTCTATAAAATTAACCCTTACTTTAACTGTGTCCTGCGCTGCACAGCCATTAGGGTCGGTTATAGTCGCAATGTAGTCTGTGTTTAATTGAGGTTGAGCATAGGTAGTTGAACATGTATCGCAATCTATATAATATGTGCTCGGAGTCCATAATAGATCTCCAAAAGTAGCTGTAGAAGAACTTAATTGTGCTTCACCACCTAAATCTATTAATGTGTCATGAAATGCTGTGATGGTTGGTAGGTCAAATACCGTGATTGAATTTGTTGTTGAATTTGATTCTCCAGCTGCATTAGTAACAGTTAATTGTATAGTGAATACGCCGACCGTATTAAAGCATATAGTGCTAGGGTTCTGATCTGTTGATGTTATAGGGCTGGCATTAGTACCAAAATCCCAAAGCCAAGAAACAGGTGCACCACTAGATGTGTCTGTGAAGTTAATACATGACCCTAAGCAAATGTTGTCGGCAAATTCAAAGCCGGCTAAAATGGGTGCACAATCTGCTACATTAATTGTCGATTGTGAGGTGTTCGTACATCCGTTAGTTGTTCCGGTTACAGTGTAGATAGTTGAACCAGCTATAGGAGTGAATGGAATATTGTTTGTAATACCATTGTCCCAAGTATAGGTGTCTGCACCGGTAGCAGATAATGTAACTTCATCACCTGTACATACTGTTGTACTTGGAGTAGCAGTAATCGTTAGCGTAGGGTTGGCATTTACAATAATTGTTTGAGTGAAAGTTTCATTAAGTATACCATCAGTAACACCTAAAATTACATCTATTGATCCGGGAGTGTTGAATGTGTAATCTTGTGGCCCTTGTCCAATGATTGGAGTTCCACCGTCAAATGTCCATCCCCAATTTGTGATAACTGTACCTGTTGCTGTACTAGCATCTGTAAATGTTAAAGTAGTACCTTCACATATTGTTGTGGCGGTAGTAGTGAAATTCGCTGTTATTAAAGTTGAACAATCTGTTATCGTCACAGTAATAGTGGAAACAGCATCAGGACATGGTGCTGTTCCTGTAACTGTGTATGTAAATGTGTATACATTGCCAATTGTCAATCCGTTACCGTCAAATAGTGCTGTTCCCGGAGTAAACGCACCACTTATTACGGTAGAGGTTTCGAGCCAAGTACCACCTAAGTCTTGGCCGCCTCCTAATAATGTGTTTAAGTCTATTGATGCTTCTGCAGGAGTAGCATTACTACAAAAGTTATAGGTGTTGTCAGTTCCTGAATTTGCGGCGCTATTTACAATGATTGTCTGAGTGAAAGTTTCATTAAGTATACCATCTGTAATGCCCAAAATTACATCTATTGCTCCTGGTGTGTTAAATGTATAATCTTGTGGTCCTTGTCCAAGAATTGGAGTGCCACCATCAAATGTCCATCCCCAATTTATAATTGCTGTACCTGTTGCTGTACTTGCATCTGTAAATGTTAAAGTAGTACCTTCACATATTGTTGTGGCTGTAGTTGTGAAATTTGCTGTTATAGTCTGTGCAAAGGAAAGGTTTGTGAAAAACAAGAATAGAAAAAATCCTAGTTTTGATGTGGTTTTTTTCATGATATAATTAGGTTACAATTAGTGAAACTATAGAAAAAGTACTCTAGTAGTAGAGTACTTTTTGAAAATTAATAATTTATTCTTTTCCTGAAATCAATTCGAATAGCTCATTTAAATCAGGTGTAATGATGATTTCAATTCTTCTGTTCTTTGATTTGTCAGTTGGGTCTTTTGGGTGAAATTGAGAGCGACCACCAGCAGTAATAGATTTTGGTTCCATATTAGAATTACCTAACATTATTTTAGTAACTGATGTTGCTCTTAATACACTTAATTCCCAGTTGTCGTGTGGAAACTTAGCGCCTTTTAATGCATCTGAATCCGTATGCCCTTCAACTAAAATGTCTATATCAGTTTGAGTCTCTAAAACTTTTGCTAAGTCAATTAATGCACTTCTTCCTTCCGCGGCAACATCTGTTTTTCCAGAGGCAAATAGTAATTTAGCTTCCATGCTTACATAAATTTTACCGTTTCTCTCTTCAACAGTTAATCCTTTGTCTTTAAAGCCAAGTAAAGCTTGTGCAATTTTTTCTTTCAGTAATCTAGTCGATTCATCTTTAGCTGAAATGATATCTTCTAACTCTTTAATGCGTTGTTCTTTTTGATCTAATACTTTTGACCTTGCATTTAATTCTTTTTCTAACTCATTTAATCTATCTTCTTTTCTTTGAAGTTCGATTCTAGTTCCTTCTAGGTCTTTGATTAGGTTTGAGCTTTCTGTTGAGCCATTGCTTTGTAAAGTAGCATATTTAGATTCTAATTCTTTATTTAATTCTCCAATCTTATCATATTCTACTTGTAATGAATTGTATTCATTTGACAACTTTTCTTTGTCTGAAGATAAAATATCTACATTTTCTTTAAGTAGGTTAACCTGAGTGTCAGCCTCTTTTAATTTGTTTTCATAATCAATAGATGATGATTTAAATGAAGTTTGCTCTGACTGACTTTTGTTATAGTTTTCTTCTAAATCTTGGTATTTTTTTAAAGGTACACAAGATGTGAATAGTAAGCTAAGCGTTAGGATGGAATAGATGCGTTTCATTATAATTTATTTTTAATGTCTTTTTGATTTACAAAGGTCTGCTAAATATTTACTGCTTATGGAATGATTAATAAGAGTTTTAAACAAAATTATTTTATTAATGTAACCTATTCATATATTTATACTTATAAAATAGCAAGGAGAGAGAGGTCAATATACTTGTAACCTAGGTTATAATTTATTGTTTGGTTAAAGAAGAGGTTAGTAATAGCTTCTTCTTTTGTGTTTAAAGTAATAATATTGAGGTTAAACTTGAATATAGTCATTAAATTTTTTTAAATTTGGCAGCTTAATAAATTTTTAAAATAGGATGGCAAAAATAAGAAAACAAGAAGCTTTAGATTATCACTCAAATGGTCGTCCAGGAAAAATTGAAGTTGTTCCAACTAAACCTTATCATACACAAAAGGACTTAAGTTTAGCTTATTCT
>Ga0209292_1001834_pt1 | contig 25430 bp, 19 predicted proteins | sample GOMGulsemesocosm_2_FD_184634 | JGI IMG/M metagenome (GOLD analysis project Ga0209292, IMG submission 184634) | Methane-oxidizing microbial communities from mesocosms in the Gulf of Mexico - GOM9C Gulf of Mexico (SPAdes) (version 2) | ecosystem: Environmental > Aquatic > Marine > Cold seeps... | reverse complement strand
GTCGCAGCTGAAGATGGATGCCGCGTTTACTAAAAACATTCCACTGACGCATGAATACATGCAAACCTATACCAAGCATGCCAAAGACTTTGGTGGTGCCAATAGTATCATGGTGGCCGTTAGAGCAACGGATGGCACCATATTCACGCCAACATTCTTCGATTCGTTAAAAAAAGTACATGATCAGCTGTATTTTATTCCCGGCATCGATAGAACCTCGGTCAAGTCTCTATATTCTCCTTCGACCCGCTTTACCGAAGTGGTGGAAGATGGCTTTGCCGGTGGGCCGGTGATCCCTGCCGACTTTCGCGCCGATGATCGCGGTTTAGCCATTGTCCAAGCTAATGTCGAGAAAGCGGGTATTGTTGGGCGCTTAGTCGCTAACGACTACAGCTCTGCGATGGTGTCGGCTCGTTTAATGGAATTTAATCCAGAAACTGGCAAGGCATTGGATACACTAGCCTTTGCAGCGCAACTCGAGGAGCAGATCCGCGGCGAGTTGGCCAATGATGATATCGATATTCACATTATTGGTTTTGCTAAGATGGCTGGCGATGTTGCCGATGGCGCAAAAGGCGTGGTGCAGTTTTTCCTTGTCGCCATTGCATTCACCGCGGTGATGGTATTCTTGTTCTGTCGCTCGTTTATTTTGACCTTACTGCCACTGGCGTGTTCATTGATGGCGGTGGTCTGGCAGATGGGTCTGTTGACCGTGCTTGGTTTTGGTCTCGACCCGATGTCTATCTTGGTGCCGTTCTTGGTCTTTGCCGTGGGGGTAAGCCACAGCGTGCAAATGATCAACGGGGTCAAAAACAAACTGGCCTTAGGACAGCACGCCAAAGAAGCCGCGGCGGCGACTTTTCGGGCATTATTGATCCCCGGTGGCATCGCACTATTGTCCGATACTATCGGCTTTATTACGCTGTTATCGATAGATATTGGTATTATTCGTGAGTTGGCTATCTCGGCGAGTCTGGGTGTTGGTGTCATTATTTTAACCAACCTAATCTTATTACCGGTGATTATTTCATTTTGCCGACTTAAGGTTGCGCCCGCCAAAGCGGTTGATAGGCTCGATGGCGTTTGGACAATGCTGTCGATGTTTGCTACCCGTAAAGCCGCTTGGGCAGTGGTTGTGGCAACGATGATCTTATTTGGCGCAGGTTACATGCAGTCGCAAAAACTCAAAATTGGCGATTTAGAGGCGGGCGCGGCGGCGCTGCATCAATGGTCACGCTATAATCAAGATACGGCGCTAATCACCGAGCGATTCTCGATCACCACCGATGTGATGTCGGTTATTGTCGAGTCGGGTACAGACTCTTGTACTTCTTATGATGCGCTTGCACTGATTGACCGGTTCCAATGGCGTCTCAACAATGTCGCTGGGGTGCAGTCAACCATGAGTTTGGCCAGTCTAACTAAGACCATCAATGCTGGTTATAACGAAGGAAACCCTAAGTGGCGAGTTATCCCGCGTACTCAGGCGACCCTGGTTCAGTCTGTTGGGCGCGTGCCAACCACCAGTGGCTTATTAAACCCAAGTTGTAACGTGATGCCGGTTTACTTGTTCTTAAGCGATCACAAAGCCGAAACGATTGAGCGAGTGGTGGGCGAGGTTAAGAAGCAAAGTGCATTGCTCAATACCGACACTGTTAAGTTCAGATTGGCGTCGGGCCCTGTTGGCGTAATGGCGGCAACCAATGAAGCGGTAGAAGCGGCCCAAACGCCGATGATGTTCTATGTTTACGGCGCGGTGGTGTTGTTATGTCTGATTAGCTTCCGTTCATGGCGCGCGACAGTGTCAGTGGTATTACCGCTGTTTGTGGTATCTACCTTAGCGCAAGCGCTGATGACTTACCTAAATATCGGTTTAACCGTATCAACCTTACCGGTTATCGCTTTAGGTGTTGGTATCGGGGTGGATTATGGCATTTATATCTTGGCGACGATGTCCGCTAAGTTAAATCAAGGCATGAGCGTGCAGTCGGCTTACCTCACGGCGCTCAAGGAACGTGGCACCGCGGTGATATTTACCGGTGTGACACTAGCAATTGGCGTGAGTACCTGGTTCTTTTCGGACCTAAAGTTCCAAATGGACATGGGAATATTGTTAACCTTTATGTTTTTGGTCAATATGTTGGGGGCAATTATCGTGTTGCCGGCATTGGCGAATCTACTCTGGTTTAAACAAGGTAAATAAAAGGTTAAATTTAGCTTACAAAAATGTTTAAAAAAGGCCGTTAATCGGCCTTTTTTTATACCTATTGCATAACGATTCACTTATTATGCGTTAATTTCCAAGCGCCGCTAATTAACTGGTTTTACGAGTGCTTTTTTCGTAAATAAGTCTCGAAATCGGTTGTTTTTTACAATAGACTTAGTTTATTAAAACAATAAACTGGCTATGGCAGGAAGCTTAGCTTTTAGTTCAGAGACCCACATAAGTGGTTAACTTAGGAATCGAGACTATGGCATTAACAAATGCAAACACCTCTGTACTCTTGGAAAACGTCGCACAAATGATTAATGATAATGTCAGTGAAGATATGTCTCCACTGATCACCTCCTTTACCCAAATTCTCTATGGCGATATGAGTGAAGACGATATCGCCTCTCGTAGCGACAGCGACCTGTATGGCGCTGCGCTTAGTTTGTGGGGTACGCTAAATTCGCGTAAGCCGTACGAGCAAGTTATTAAGGTATATAACCCTGTGCTTTCTCGGCATGGTTGGCAGCCGACTAAAACCATTGTTGAAATTATTCACGAAGATATGCCATTTTTGGTTGATTCGGTCAACATGGCCTTAAAACGATTGAGCATTAACAGCCATCTGTCGCTACATTACCCAATGAGCGTCAGTCGCGACAGTAAATCGAATGTCACCTCGGTCGCCGGATTGAAAAACAAATCTGATCAAACAGAAGATGTCACCATCTTTCTGATCGAGATTGACCGTTTAGACTCAGAAAAAGTATTGGAACAAGTTCAAGCAGAGTTAGTCTCGGTGTTGCAAGAAGTGACGCTGTCGGTGCATGACTGGAAGCCAATGCGCGCCAAACTTAAAGATATCATCGCCGGACTGACTAAATCGCCATTTCCTGGTGCCAAGCGAGAGCTCGAAGAAACCAAAACCTTCCTGCAATGGATTTATGAGGGTAACTTTACATTATTAGGTTATCGCTCGTATGACCTTAACGCCGTTGAAGGGGATATTGAGCTGTCGGCGGACGAGCAAAGCAGCTTAGGCATGATGCTTAACTCAACGGACTCGGGACCTAAATTATTATCGAGCCTAACTGAAGGCGCGCGCCGCGAGGCGACCTCTCCGCGCCTGATGTTGCTCACTAAAAGTAACAGTATTTGCCGCGTGCATCGCCCGACTAAAACCGATTATATTGGGATTAAACGTTTCGATAAGAAGGGCAAGGTGATTGGTGAAGATCGCTTCATCGGTCTGTACAGTTCGAGCATTTATAATAACAGTGTGTTCCAGATCCCTTATTTAGGCGATAAGCTAAGTCGTATCACCGAGTCATCTAACTTTAGCCAAGGCAGCCATGATTATAAGGCGATGCAACATTTCTTGGAAACCTACCCAAGAGACGAGTTGATTCAAGCCACTGAAGATGAGCTACTGACCACCTGTTTGACGGTGTTACGCTTGGAAGAGCGCGACGCGGTTAAACTTATCGTGCGCGAAGATAGCTTCGGTCGTTTCTACTCGTGCGTGGTGTATGTGGCCAAAGAGCGCTACAACACCGAGTTGCGTAAGAAAACCCAAGAGGTCTTTGCCAAGCACTTTGAATCGGAAGAGGAAGTATCATTTACCACCTATTTCTCCGAATCAAACCTTGCACGTACGCACTACATTGTGCAACTTAAGCCAAATAATAAACCGGAAATCAGTGTGAAAGCTATCGAAAATGATCTTATTGAGGCGGCGCGCTCTTGGGAAGACAAGCTAGAGAATGCGTTAGTAGCGCATCATGGTGAATCAACCGCTAAGGCGCTAAGTAACAAATACAATAAAGCGTTTAGTCAAAGCTACAAAACCGATGTTTTGCCTGGCCTTGCAGTGGTCGATATCGCTAAGCTCGAGTCATTGAGCCATGATCACAACTTAGGGATGATTTTCTATCGTCCTCAAGAGCAGCAGCGCGGCTCGAAACAAGTTCGTCTTAAATTATTTAGTCTCGATGAGCCCTTGCATTTGTCTGACGTATTGCCAATGCTCGAAAACTTTGGCCTGCGTATTGTCGGTGAGCGTCCTTATGAATTAATTCTTGAGCAAGGTCATTCGGCTTGGGTACTTGATTTCCAGATGCTACATACCGGCAGCAATGATTTCAATATCAACGATGTTCAAGACACCTTCCAAGATGCCTTTGCTCAGGTATGGACTAAAGAACTTGAAGATGATGGTTTTAACCGTCTATTACTCGCTTCTGGCTTAAGTGGCCGAAAAATCACTATTTTGCGTGCCTATGCCAAATACATGCGTCAATTAGGCAGCACGTTTAATCAATCGTACATCGAAGAGACGATGGGTCGCTACCCTGAGATTGCTCAGCTGATTATCGAGTTGTTCACGCTCAAATTTAATCCAGCGCTTAAATTTAGCCAGAAGAAACTAGATAAGGTTAATAGCGATATTATCGATCGCTTAGATCTAGTGGCTAACCTTGATGATGACCGAATCATTCGCCGTTACCTTGATTTAGTACTGGCAACCATTCGAACTAACTTCTATCAGCCGAATGACAAAGGCGGCGACAAATCTTATATCTCATTTAAGGTTCGTCCGGAAGAAATTCCTGAGATCCCTAAGCCATTACCAAAATTTGAGATATTTGTTTATTCACCGCGTATCGAAGGTGTCCATCTTCGTGGCGGTAAAGTCGCTCGTGGTGGTCTACGTTGGTCTGACCGTCGTGAAGATTTCAGAACGGAAGTACTGGGTCTGGTTAAGGCGCAACAAGTAAAAAATACGGTAATTGTGCCGGTCGGCGCAAAAGGCGGTTTTGTCTGTAAGCAGTTGCCGACTACCGGCGGCCGTGAAGCCTTCTTCAAGGAAGGACAAGAATGTTACAAAATCTTCATTCGTGCATTATTGGATATCACCGATAATATCGTTGAAGGTGAGTTAGTGCCGCCTGTTAGCGTGATACGTCATGATGAAGATGATCCGTACCTGGTGGTCGCGGCCGATAAAGGCACCGCTACGTTCTCTGATATTGCCAATGGCATCTCAGAACAATACAACTTCTGGATGGGTGATGCCTTCGCATCAGGCGGCAGTGTTGGTTACGATCACAAGAAAATGGGCATCACCGCGCGCGGTGGTTGGGAATCGGTTAAGCGTCATTTCCGTGAAATGGGCATCGATTGTCAAACCACTGACTTTACCTGTGTCGCTGTTGGCGATATGGCGGGCGATGTATTTGGTAACGGCATGCTGTTATCAAAGCACACCTGTTTGCAGGTGGCATTTAACCACATGCATATCTTTATTGACCCAACGCCCAATGCGGCAAAGAGCTGGGTAGAGCGCGATCGTCTGTTTAACCTGCCACGTTCTTCGTGGGACGATTACGACAGCAAGCTTATTTCAAAGGGCGGTGGTATCTTCTCTCGTAGCGCTAAGTCAATTACCTTGACGCCTGAGATCAAGAAGATGCTTGGCACTAAGAAAGCAAGCATGACACCAAATGATCTGATGCAAGCAGTCTTGATGATGAAGGTAGATCTCTTCTGGAATGGCGGTATCGGGACTTACCTTAAAGGTGAGTCAGAAAGTCATGCGGATGTTGGCGATCGTGCCAATGATTCATTGCGTATCAATGGCGCGCAGATGCAGGCTAAGATCGTCGGTGAAGGTGGCAACCTCGGTTGTACCCAACTTGGACGTATTGAATACTGTACCAATGGCGGGCGCATGAACACCGACTTTATCGATAATGTCGGCGGCGTTGATTGTTCAGACAACGAAGTAAATATTAAGATTTTGCTTAACGGGTTGGTCTCTAATGGCGATCTTACGGTTAAGCAGCGTAATAAGTTGCTTTACTCGATGACCGACGAAGTGGGCGATATTGTAATCGATAACCACAATCGTCAGACGCAGAGTCTATCGATCAGTAGTTATGGCGGCGCCAACATGCTTAAAGAGCAAGTACGCTTTATGCATGGTCTTGAAAAGTCTGGCAGCTTAGATCGCGCGTTAGAGTTTTTGCCTACCGATGAAGAACTCGCGGAACGCCAAGCTGAAGGCCGAGGCTTTACCCGTCCTGAGTTAGCTGTTTTACTCGCTTACGGTAAGATGGTACTAAAAGAGCAACTGGTTATCGATGAGATCACCAGCAACAGCTACCATAGCAAGATGCTCGTCGCAGCGTTCCCTAAAGCACTACAGGAAAGTTATAGCGCTGAGATGGAAAATCACCCACTGCGCAGTGAAATAATTGCCACGCAGTTGGCCAATAAGTTAGTCGATGACATGGGTCTTAACTTTGTGCATCGCATGACCGATGAAACAGGCGCTAGTGTTGATGAAATCGCGCATTGTTACTCGATTGCTCGTGAAGTCTTTGGCCTACGAGAATTGTTTGTGCAGATCGATGCACTCAACAATAAACTTGATGCAGCAACCCAAATAGAGTTGTTATATCAGACGCGCCGCAGTGTGCGCCGTGTTACCCGTTGGTTCCTGCGTAATCGAGACACCTCGGTAAGTATCGAAGATACTATTGCATTCTACAAGCCACAATTTGATCGTATCGATGGCACCATGTTTAGCTTATTGGTTAAAGAAGATGTCACCAGTATCAAGGCGAGCATCGACAAACTGATCAAGCAAGGTGTGCCTAAAGCGATTGCTGAAACAGTTGGCAAAGCCTCTACCATGTTCTCGGCGATGGATTTAGCCCAAATTGCCCAAGAGTCTGGTAAAGATCTGTGCCTAACCGCAGAAATTTACTTCAAACTTGGCGCTGAAGTGGAACTGCACTGGTTCTTGGATCAAATCTCGGCACAACCGGTGGCTAACCATTGGCAAGCACTCGCTCGTGCCTCGTTTAGAGAAGAGCTCGATTGGCAGCAACGGATACTTACCTTAACGGTACTTAAGAGTTGTACCGCCGATTGTAGTGCCGATGTTATTGTTGCTAAGTGGGTTAATGACAACGAGAAACTACTCAATCGTTGGGTTCATATGTTGGCTGATTTCAAAGCGACAAAGACCCATGAGTTCGCTAAATTCTCGGTAGCATTACGTGAGTTAAATTTATTGAGCCATAACGCGACTTTAGCTGTATAATAAGCGCGCCTGAGAGAAGCCTGGCAGATGCCAGGCTTTTTTTTACCTAAAATAACGTGCTAGGTCGGATTTTAAGCCAGATATGCCGGTTTAAAACGCTGTTTTCCTACGATCCGTTATGAATTATCTCAATATTAGCCATTGGAGTAAGAATGTTTTTTTCATTGTCACAAAAAATTATGTTTCAACTAGATCCTGAGCGCGCCCATGAAATGGCGATCTCTTTCATGAAAAATTCTGTTAATACTCCGCTAGCTTGCGCCTATAGACAATCGATAATCGATAAACCGGTAAATGTCATGGGCATCGATTTTAAGAACCCAGTGGGCTTGGCTGCGGGTTTAGACAAGAATGGCGAATGTGTTGATGCATTCGATGCGATGGGTTTTGGTTTTGTCGAAGTCGGCACAGTAACGCCGCGCCCGCAGTCGGGCAACGACAAGCCACGCATCTTCCGTCTTAAAGAGCAACAAGCGATCATCAATCGCATGGGCTTTAACAACAAAGGGGTCGACTATTTGGTTGATCAAGTTAGCCGCCGTCAATCTAAGGGGATCTTAGGCATTAACATTGGTAAAAACTTTGATACACCAGTAGAGCAGGGCAAAGATGATTACCTGCTGTGTATGGACAAAGTTTATCAGCATGCATCCTATATCACGGTTAACATATCGTCCCCTAATACCCCGGGTTTGCGTAGCTTACAGTATGGCGAAGCACTCGATGATTTGTTGGCTTCACTAAAAGAGCGCCAGGCACAGCTTGCCATCACTCACCATAAAACGATCCCGTTACTGTTAAAGATTGCGCCAGATTTGAGCCATGACGAAGTGGTGCAGATCAGCGATAGTATCTTGCGTTATAAAATGGATGGCGTCATTGCCACTAACACCACTTTATCGCGTGAAGGGGTCGAAAGCTCTTCTTATGGTAATCAAGCCGGCGGGCTTAGTGGTCGTCCTGTCGCGCTAAAATCGACTCAGGTAGTGAAAACCCTCAGCGAAGAGCTCAAAGGCCAGTGCCCAATAATCGGTGTCGGCGGCATCGATAGCGCGACAACCGCGCAGGATAAATTTAATGCCGGTGCCTCGTTAGTACAGATTTATACTGGTTTTATTTATCAAGGGCCTAAGCTGATTAAATCGATCGTTGAACAACGCTAAACGATCCTTTTTTAGGATCGAATTGTTTACCTAATTCGATCCTAAGTTTTTGTTGTTAATGAGATAATAGTGTAAATAAAATTTGCATTTTTCAACATTTACTCCTAACGTATATGTATAAATTTTGCGCTTTTCTCCTGCAGTGAAAATGCGTTGGTCCTTTAACTAATTTGATAGGTCATCAAGTGTTACTCAAACCAAGTAAAGATTGGCAATGGAATTTCTGCCACGACAACAATCGCCTCACGCTGGATTTAGGGGACAACATGGTATTTGTATCTGCGTTTAAACAGGCGCAGCTGGTCAAGGATGCCTTTAATAGTCGTTGTTTCTCGATTGAAGATACTGCTATTTTTAATCTCTTGATGGATAAACTCGAGGGACAACTGCCGATGCCGGCGGAATTTATTTGCCAAATTGTGCTCAATGCGGTGGCCGCGAAGGCCTTCTATAAACCGTTGATGCCAAAGAGTTGGTTTTTTAATACCGCGCCCAGCGTGTCTAGCGCATTACCTGGCAAGGTGGTTAAACTCACTAGCGCTTATGACACTAAGCATTATATTGTGGTGGAAAGTAATACCACTGCCTCTACATTACTGCTGATCGAAAGCAGCCAACAGCTTGATGAGAAGAAATCACTGGGTCAATTTGGTCTGATTAAGGTCATGAATGATCGCCTTATTCCGGTTAAATTTAATCTTGCAGCTAAGGTGAACGCCGCGTAGAAAGTTCATTGTTTATATAACAAGATGATTTATATGGTTATTATTTGAAGCTAAGCGGTGCCTTACACTGGCGGCTATTTTGTCATTAACCTCCGTCTGCAATGCAGCGACCAACCAATAAAAGTTATTGAGTTTCTAGGTCACTGACGTGAGAGTAATGCATAGATGAGGTCCGCAATCTCAGATTTCAATGGCCAAGGGCTAACCCACCGAATTCCCAAATAACGCGGCCTATCCCTGTGGCCGCGCAGTTTATTTTTCCTTGTTGCTCACAAAAGCACGTTTGATTACTGCAAATCCTTGTTAAGCAGCGTATAATCCTGCCCTTTAGTACAACCAACCGAGATTTATACTCCATGCTACCTTATTTTGCTGCCTGTCCTAAGGGACTCGAATATTTACTTGTTACCGAAATTGAACAATTGGGCGGCAGTGAAGTGCGTGAATCATTGGCCGGAGTGCGTTTTAAAGCCGATGTAGCGACTGCCTATAATATTTGCCTGTGGTCTCGTTTAGCCAGTCGTATCTTATTGTCATTGCACACCGATGAAGTACACAGCACTCAAGATATTTACGACGTGGTCTATCGTGTTAACTGGCATGTCTATTTTGAGAGCTTCAAATCGATTGCGGTGGAGTTTAGTGGCACCAACGAGTTTATTAATAATACGCAGTTTGGCGCGCTTAAAGCCAAAGATGCGATTGTCGATAAGTTTCGCGACGAAGGTTTTTCCCGACCGAACGTCGATAAGCAAAACGCCGATATCCGTATCGAATGTCGTATGGTCAATAACAAGCTCACCCTAGCGATTAACTTTTCGGGTCGATCGCTCCAGCAACGTGGCTATCGTAGTAACGCGGGCGCGGCGCCATTGCGTGAAAACCTGGCGGCAGCATTGCTATTACGTAGCGGCTGGGAAATCAACAAACCACTTTATGACCCATTTTGTGGTAGTGGCACCTTGGTGATTGAGGCAGCCCTCATGGCGGCTAATATCGCGCCGTCACTAACCCGAGATCGCTTTGCCTTTGAAGCACTTAAAAACTTCAAAGCGGAAGCCTGGGAAGAAATTAAAGCCAGTGCTCAGGCCATTGCCGATGAGAGTAAAGATCGTAAGCAGTTGTGTATTCGCGGTACCGATATGGACTCTCGGGTGCTCAATATCGCGCGCGACAATGCTTATCGCGCCGGGGTTGAACATTTGGTGACGTTTGATGTGTGTAATGCGCTGGACATTAAACCACCCTTTGGCAGTCAAAAGGGCAATATCGTGACCAACCCTCCTTATGGTGAGCGTTTGGGTGAATTGTTGCCGCTGATTTTCGTTTATCATGGTTTTGCTAAGGCGGTTAAAGATAAATTCAATGGATGGGATTTAAGCGTATTTAGCTCATCGATAGAACTACTCACCGCGATACGTTTAGCACCTGACCATAAATATAAGCTGTTTAACGGTCAGTTAGAAGCGATATTGGCCAATTATGCTATCGGTGATGGTCAGTTAAAATCAGTGTCTAAGCAGGCCGAACCTTTCGCTAATCGTTTGCAAAAGAATCATAAGCTATTGAGTAAATGGGCCAAGAGTGAAGGCATCGATGCTTACCGTTTATATGATGCTGACTTGCCAGATTATAATTTGGCCATCGACAGGTTTGGCGATCGCTGGATTGTACAGGAATACTCGGCGCCAAAATACATGGATAAAACCAAGGTCATGCGCCGTCTCATCGAAGCATTCATCGTCCTTGACCATGTGTTTGATATTGCTAGCGACAAGCTTATCTACAAGGTTCGTGAGGTGCAGAAAGGCGAAAATCAATACGAGAAACTTAATGAGCAACAAGACAAGTTTATCGTTAATGAGTATGACGCTAAGTTCCTGATTAATACCTCTGATTATCTCGACAATGGCCTGTTTCTCGATCATCGTTTAACCCGTCGCAAACTAGGTGAGTTAGCGCAAGACCAAGACTTCCTCAATCTGTTTTGTTATACCGGCAGCGCGTCGGTACATGCGGGTTTAGGCGGCGCAAAATCAACCACCAGTGTCGATATGTCGCGTACTTATCTCGATTGGGCTAAAGAAAACTTTAGAGCCAATGGGCTATCGGGCCCTGAACATCAATTTATTCAGATGGACTGTCTGACCTGGATGGCGCGTTGTCAGAGTGATTATGATTTGATTTTTATCGATCCACCGACATTCTCTAATTCTAAGCGTATGGATCAGTCGTTCGATGTTAATCGTGATCACGTGATGTTACTTAAGAACTTAAAACGTATCTTAAGACACGATGGGCTGATCATTTTCTCCAATAACTCGCGCCAGTTTAAGATGGATCATCGTCAGCTTGAACGTATTGGCTTGGTGGCATTAGAAGTTACCGAACATACAATCCCGCGTGACTTCAAAGGAAACCAGAAGATCCATAACTGCTGGGAAGTGACTCACGCGTGAGTCAAGCCCAAATAACCTTGTATTCGACTGATGGTTGCCACTTATGTGAATTGGCCGCGCAGCAATTGGTCGAACTAGAAAAGCCATTTATCACGGTCGATATCATCGATGATAGCGCGCTCGTTAACCGCTATGGGCTGACTATACCTGTTATCGCTAGAAGCGATAACAGTGAAATTAATTGGCCATTTGATGTCCAGCAACTTGCTTCTTTTTTGGAATAAAAATTTATGTTAATACGATTAACCAATGCCCAGTTAGCGTTTGGTACACATGTCATCCTCGATCATGCCGACTTTCAAGTTAATGCCAATGAACGTGTATGTCTGGTAGGTAAAAACGGCACCGGCAAGTCAACACTAATGAAAATTATTGCCAAACAGATGGATCTCGATGGTGGCGATTTAAATTATAATAATGACATCGTGGTGGCACGCCTAGAGCAAGATCCCCCGGAAAAGGCCGAGATGTCGGTATTTGATTTTGTGTCTTCTGGTATCGCGCATGTGGGAGAACTGATCAAGCAATATCATCATGTGTTATTGGATCTGGAAAGTGATTACAGCGACGCAATCATGGACAAGTTGGCCAAGTTACAATCGAAGATGGATGATAATGATGCGTGGCTGTTCGAAACACGGATCAATAATGTATTGGAGCAACTTTCCTTACCGGCAGACAAGCAGCTTAGTGAGCTCTCTGGTGGTTGGTTACGTAAGGCCGCATTGGCTAAAGCACTGGTGCAGCAGCCCGATGTATTACTGCTCGATGAACCGACTAACCACCTTGATTTGAATGCCATCGGTTGGCTTGAGAAGGTACTTCTTGATTTTCGTGGTGCCATCGTCTTTATCTCGCATGATCGCGCGTTTATTCGCAAGATGGCGACTCGTGTGATCGACCTTGATCGTGGCAACTTAAGTTCTTGGCCTGGTACCTACGGCGACTATTTGTTGGCCAAAGAGGAAGCACTGCGGGTAGAGCAAGACCAAAATGCGTTGTTTGATAAGAAATTGGCGCAAGAAGAAGTATGGGTTCGTCAAGGGGTAAAAGCCCGTCGTACTCGCAACGAAGGTCGCGTTCGCGCGCTCGAGCAGCTGCGCCGTGAGCGTACCGATCGTCGCGAAGTAGTTGGTAAGGCACGTATGTCACTTGCCAGCACCTCTAAGTCGGGCAAGTTGGTGTTTGAAATTGAGCACCTAAGTTACGCTTACGAAACCAAACCTATCGTGACCAACTTCTCTAGCCAGGTTATTCGTGGTGATCGAATCGCGCTGGTAGGTCCAAACGGCTGTGGTAAATCAACCATGCTCAAGCTATTGCTGGGCAAAATTGACCCAATCAAGGGTGAGATTAAAACCGGTACCTTGCTTGATGTTGCCTATTTTGATCAACATCGCGCCGCGCTCGATCTGAATAAGACAGTGCAAGAGAATGTCGGTGAAGGTAAAGATGATGTAGAGCACAACGGTCGTACCCGTCACGTGTTGGGCTATCTGCAAGATTTCCTTTTCTCACCGGAGCGTGCCAGAACACCGGTACGAGCATTATCGGGGGGTGAAAAAAATCGCTTGTTATTGGCTAAGCTATTCTTGAAACCAAATAATATGTTGATCCTCGATGAACCAACCAATGATTTGGATATTGAAACCCTAGAGCTACTCGAATCATTGGTTCATCAATACGATGGTACCTTATTACTGGTCAGCCATGATCGTGAGTTTATCAATAATACCGTGACATCAAGCTGGTGGTTTGGCGCTAATGGCGTGATTGAAGAATTTGTTGGCGGTTATGAAGACGCGGTTGATCAAGGGGCAGTGTTGTTTGATCCCGAGAGTTATAAACCAGAGGCTGTTGTGATAAAAGCGCAAGCACAAGTTTCTCAGCCAGAAACTAAGGCGAAGAAGCTCAGTTATAACGAGCAGCGAGAATTGGATCAGCTGCCACAGAAGATGGAAACGTTAGAGCAAGACATCGCTAAATTTGAACAGCAGATGTCCCAGGCTGATTTTTTTAGCCAAGCAGCGGCCAAGACACAGCCGGTAATTGACGCGCTCGCGCTAGCACAAGAAGAGCTAGAACAGTGTTTTCAACGTTGGGAACACCTCGACAGCCTTAGCTAATGATTAACTGATTATTAGCTAAGTAATAAAAAGGTTCGGCATTTGCTGAACCTTTTTCATTTGTACAAGTCTCTATAGGCAAGCTCTTAACATGTGCTAGCGCGAGCGACATTTGGCCAATTTAAATGATTGTTTTCAACAAAATGATAAGTTTCGTTGCATCCTCAGGCTATCCGTTGAATAATGCTGGCAATAATAATTTTATCTACCGGTGCAACTATCGGTACGTTGTATGAAATAGCCTGTGCTATTTCGTAGTTAGCAGGAATAATAATGACAAATAAGTTACAGCTTTCTTTAATTGCCGCGGCGCTTAGCGCTAGTTTTTCGGCCAATGCCGTTGTTTATAAAATTGAAAACATCGATGATTTCTTTAAAGTAAATGGCACCACCGGCAATAGCCGCAGTGGTTTCGGAGTCTCCGCTAATGATCAGGGCTTGTACATTGGCGGTGCGTCTGGCCAATTTGCGCCGGTACTATCGGAAGAGGACGAAAAGCTCCTAACCAATAACCGCGTCGACACTGCACTTAGCAAAGCGAAAGAAACCAATACCACCGCGCCAAAGAACTTGCCTAAGGCGTCTAATTTCATTTTTACCTTCGATGATCAGTTCTTACCGACCTTTCTAGCGATCTTCCAAGAGAGCATCGATAGCGAGACTTTAGACGGTGCTATCACGGTTAGTAGTTTTGCCTTTGACAGTAATACTGACGGTCTTATTGTGGGTACAACCAGCGCAGCCGCCAATGAACTTGATGATCCAGACCAGAGCGATGGTAATACTTATAAAGACTTACCTTTCTATGCCTTTGATTATAAGCAGCGCGCGTTTGTGTTTGACAGTGGCGTGGTGCACACCTTCGAGCCAGAGTTCTCATTGTACGGTGGTCAAAGCGGCATCAGTGCGATAAACAATAATGGCCTAGTAGTAGGCTATGAGAGCGTCGCGATCGAACCCTATTATGTTGAACAGATTGATAAGCGCTGTAAAGATACTTATAAAGAGACTATCCCGCTGGCGGTATGTACCGCAGGGTTTAGCTATAATGGCAAGAGTAATAACGAAACGCGCTACGCCCTACAAGCTGTCAGCTGGCAATATTCAAATGGCACGCTTAAGAACCGTACACCGCTGGGTATCTTAGGCGAGCGAATTAAAGACGATAATTATTACCGCTATAACTCCATTGCGCTTGATGTCAACAATAATGGCGTAGCGGTTGGCCGTAGTGTTGCATTTCGTAACGGCAAGAAAGAACTTAAATATCGTTTCGACGTCGCTACCGTGTTTAATAATGGTGAAGTGATCGATCTTATGGATCACAGTGAAACGACCTGGGTTGGTTCGGCGTCTACCGCGATTAATGACAATGATGTGGTTGTTGGTTATGTCACGAAATACATCAATGGTTATCCGCGTAACAAGATGTTTGTTTATGACATGGGCGCTGCATCGCCTGGTGTAGAGTTCCCGAGCGATTTTAATAGTGGTGAGTCAGACCTTGCCAGTTATCCTAAAGATATCAATCTAGAAAGTGTGGTCGTTGGCTCCGTTGATATTGACGGTGGTACCTCGACGGCGCGCCGTACCCACGCGTTTATTTACGATCATAAGCAAGCTGATTTCCAAGATCTCAATGAGTTGCTAACCTGTGGCTCTAAGGGTTACGTACAAGCAGGTGATAGTTGGACAAAGTACCAGGTTGAAGCGACTGGCGGCGACGGACAAGTGATCAGTTATGATGTTGATATCAGCGTGGTTGATGCCAACAAAATTACCGATGATGGTACCATTATGGCTACCGCGCTGGTGACCTTACCTCGTGTTAAGACGCAGTGGCGTGACGAGGATGGCAGTATTACAACCACCCCAGACACTAACTCGGTGGAAGAGCTAGTTGTCGATGCCAATGGTAATGTGGTCTTTGATACCGACAGCCAAGGGCGTCCGCTAACCGAACAAATCCCTCGCGCGGTCGTACTAACGCCGACCCAAGGCACAGCGTGTGATATTGTCGAAGACACGTCACAAGATTTCGTCTATGAGCGCAGTGGTGCTAACGTTGGCTTTATTGGGCTGTTGTTAGGCGGTTTTGCGTTGTTTGTGAGACGTTTCGGCGCAAAAAAATAATTTCCCAAGGATCATAAGCTTAGTTTTTTTTAGTGAATTTATGATCTTTTTTACTTGATCGTTGAGTTTTAATTGGTTAAAAATACAACGGTCACTCTGTTGTTTTGTGACCCATAAGGCTCAACAGAATATCAACGCTACAAACGCCGTCACTAATGGCGACGCTTGGAATAGGGCAGTAAAGAAGTTGAATTTTTCGACGAGCTACGACTAACCACCATCTGCCATATGAGGCAGATGATGCTATCGAGATCAAAGAGGATTATTTGATGAATAGACAGAAACGAGATCGAAACCAACGGGCGTTTTCAAAAGGTTATCAGGCTGGCACACACAGCCAAAGTCGTGATGATTGCCCTTACAATAGCAACGAGCAGAAGCAGCAATGGCTCGGTGGCTGGCGAGAAGGGTGCGAAGAACGCGCCAACGGTTTCTTTAGCCGTCTGTAGTTCCCTAGAGTACGTGATGTATAAAAGCACCGGTAGCCCCAGTGCTTTTAATCCTTAGTTTTAAGAAGTAGTAATGAGTTCAGTTAATATCAATTGCCCCTGGTGTAAAAAAGCCAATCGAATCCCTAGTCATCAATTTTCAGTCGAACTTAGCTGTCAGTTTTGCCGAAAAAGCATGCTTGACGGTACCGTCGTGCAGATGTTGGCGCATAATTTTATGCCGCTAACTCAGGCTGATTTGCCGCTCGTGGTATTTATCTCAGGCCCCAATTGTAGTAAATGTCATTCTTTTGCTACTATTTTCGCCGCGTTTGCCAAGAGCAACGGCGGTAAATACTACTTTAGCGAAGCCTATCTGCCAAACAATAAGGCGATCGCCAATAAGTTAAAATTGCGCGGCGTTCCTGCCATCGCAATATTCAAGCGTGGCAAGCTACAAGGTTTAGTCAACGGCGGCATGCGTAGTAACGAATTAGCTAAGTTTATCAAAGACAGTCTCAACTAGATTGGGTATAATCACGCAAATTTTTAGCGTCGAGTAACCCTACCTTGCAGGACATATCTTTTTACAATATTGTATTTCCAATATTGAGCTTAATGCCAGTGTGCGCCTTAATCATTATCTGCGTCATTCTAAAATATGGACAGTTATGCCCTGGCCAGCACAGCCGTATCCAAGGCGAGCTAATTACCGTCTGGACGGTATTGTTCGTTGCCATCATGATGGGCGCAGAGACTGCTATTAGTACCTGGATATTGGTGGTCGGCGGCTTAGGCGGCGCCTACGGTATCTTACTGAGTATTTGGCAAGGCAAGTTACCCAACAAACGCGCGATTCCTGACCAAGCAATCTATTTTTCGTTAGTACCGTTAGGCCTTTATGGCGCAGCGGTGCTGCTCGCTCAGCCGAGCTGGTTTGTGATTTTACCGATGGTTATTACCGGCGCAGTATTGGCCAATTTACTGTTAGTTAAGGCAAAGCACCGCCTCGAGTCCTTCAATCGTTTGTTACCATTTGCCGGTTTTTTCGCCGCCATTATTGCCTTGTTATTTGTGTCAATTACCGTTTACTTAGCGGGCGAACAGGCGCTTAGTGAAACCATTGTCAACAACTTGATGTGGACCCTGGGCTTTCTCATTTTAGGCTTATTTCTTTGGGTATTGCCGCAGGTGTCGACTAATCCTCAGAGCCACACCTTGTTAGGTGTGGCGACTTTTTTGTTACTCATTTCTCAAATTCTTATCTACGAAGTGGTTGTTTTAGTTGCGATTAATTTTCCGTGATGAAATTGTGATATTTGTGTAATTAATCCGTGAGCTTTGCTTTTTACACTGGTTTGACTAAACAAGCCAATAGGAAGCAAAGTAATGAAAACTCCAATAATTAACAAACAGCTCAAATGCTTATCGGTTATTATGGCCTGCTCAGGCATGATAGTACCCGTTAGTGCCGCTGACCTTAGCATTGAAATCACCAATCTTACGCAGGGAATTTTCTTCACCCCATTCATTGTCGCCAGTCATGAAACTAATCAGCATCTATTCCAATCTGGCATGGCGGCATCTCCTTCACTGCAAATGATGGCTGAAGGGGGCGATGTATCGGGCTTAGCGACAGACATGACAGCATTAGGCGCCATGGTAATCACCAACCCAAACATGGGCTTGCTTGCGCCTGGCCAGTCGGTCGCTGCTTTTAGCTTAGATAGCGGCGCGCATACGCACCTTTCCTTAACGGCGATGTTACTGCCAACCAACGATGCATTTGCAGGGCTAGATGCTTGGCCAATACCCACGACTCCTGGCACTTATCACATATTGGTCAATGCCTATGACGCAGGTACCGAAGCGAATAACGAATTGATTGTACCTGGTGCCGGAGGCCCCGGCGCGCTAGGCATTCCCGCCGACCCTACCATGAAAGCAGGCACTGGCGGTTCTGGGTTAACCAGTATCGACCACAATACAACGGTGCATATTCATCGAGGCAATTTGGGTGATGACATGATCGATGGCGGCAAAAGTGATCTTGATAACACCGTACATCGTTGGTTAAACCCGGTGATTAAAGTCACCATTACTGTGCAATAGGAGTCTGTTATGCAACTGATTAAATCTATATTTGTGATGACGCTGCTAACCTCGCTGCTTAGTGCATGTGGCAGCGATAAGTCGACCAACGTGGTCGAGCCCGAGCCGATGACGCCAGTAACCTATACGTATGAGGTAACGCTGCTCAATAATACGCATAATCAACCGCTCTCTCCCATCACTGTGCTTAGTCACGATGGCGATTACATGCCGTGGCAGCTTGGCATGAGTGCCAGCTTAGCGCTGGAACATTTGGCAGAAAGTGGTGACAGCAGCATGATGGCCAGTGATGCGGCGGTCTATAAGAGTGTTAGTGATACGGCGCCACTAATGCCGGGCGCGACTTATACCGTGATGATTGAAACCAATGATGAAAATAATTATTTATCAATTATTTCGATGTTGGTGAATACAAATGACGCGTTCACGGGTCTTAAACAATATGATGTTGCAGGTTGGGCGCTGGGAGATTCGGCAACTTTCAATTTATTCGTCTATGATAGTGGTAGTGAGCTCAATAGTGAGCTGGCACAGACACTGCCTGGGCCAGTAGCCGGCGGTGAAGGGTTCAATAGTGAGCGAGATGATGTCGACTTTGTCGCTCGCCATGCTGGCGTAGTCACCATGGATGATGGTCTAACGCAGTCTGCACTTGATCAATCACACCGCTTTGAGTCAATCGTCGCCAAAGCGGTGATTAAACGGGTTAAATAGGGGGAAGACAGCATGAGCCTGCAGGTATTAATTGTTGAAGATGAAGTTGATCTGGCTAATTTGATCGAAATAACCTTAACGGATGCAGGCTATGGGGTGAAAAAGGCCAATTGTGGTGCGCGCGGACTGCAATTGGCGCTCAATCAACATTTCGATTTGTTATTGCTCGATGTGATGTTGCCTAAAGTTGATGGCCTTGAGATTTGTCGTCGGGTGCGCGAGCGAGACCCCATCGTTCCGATTATGTTGCTTACCGCGCGAAACACCGAAACCGATCGGGTGATGGGACTTAACCTCGGCGCGGACGATTATCTCACCAAGCCTTTTAGTATTCGCGAGCTTGCAGCACGGGTTGCGGCGCTTATTCGCCGTAGTACCCTAAACAATGCAGTCACTTCACAGCCAAGCGCGATTGTGCATCGTGATTTTACCATCGATCCCGTGACCCATAAGACCCAATTTAAGCAGCACGCCATCGAACTTACCGCAACGGAGTTTGAACTACTGTATTTTTTGGCGCAGCATCCAACGCAGGTGTTTAATCGCAGTCAGTTACTCGATAGTGTCTGGGGTTATCATCATATTGGCTACGAGCACACGGTAAATTCGCACATTAACCGCTTACGCGCCAAACTCGAATACCACCAAAACCTACCAAAGTTGGTGCATACCATCTGGGGTGTGGGTTACAAATTTGAGTACCTACAAAATGAGCAATAGGAAAGTCAGTTTATGCCTAAGATTAATAGCCTAGCGCTACGCTTAACCGGTTTGTTCGTCGGCGTTTTTTTAATGATTGCGCTGTTATTTATGTGGATCATTGAGCGCTCCAATAGCGAACTTCGCCAGCATACAACCCAGTCGTTACATCATCAATTAGCCGAGCATATGATTGCCGACAACCAGGGGTTAAGCGAAGGCAAGATTGAACCAGAAATTCTCGAGCATACCTTTCATGCGATGATGTTACTCGGCCCTGCCTTTGAAATATATGTTATCGGCCCAGCCGGTGAAATTTTAGCGTATGCGGCAAAGGACGCTAAGATAAAGCGTAAAGAGATTGACCTAAAGCCAGTGGCGTTATTTATCGCGGGACGAGCTAAATTTCCGTTGTTGGGGGAGGATCCGCGCGGTCTCGACCAGCATAAAATTTTCTCAGCAGCACCCATATTCCTGCCACTAACCGCTCAGAAGAGACAGTTGCAGGGTTACCTTTATGTCATTATTGGTTCGGAGCTTGAGGACAATATTATCACCACACTGTCTAATCAGGCGTTGATCACTAAGCATCAAATATTGGTGGTTGCAGCGGTGATCTTTGCCCTGATGATTGGCCTGATCTTGATCGGTCAAATTATCAAGCCGATCACGCATATCACCAAGGTCGTCACCGATTATGAACAAGGCGGTGGCTGGCAATCAGGACAAAGTTTGCCTCATCAAGCGCTTTCTTGGCAACGGATGCCCAGCAGCGAACAACTGCAACTGGCAGGAGCGATAAGTCAAATGTCGGCCACCATGAGCGATCAGTTTGCACAGATCCAGCGTAAAGACAGTCAACGTAAGGAGTTATTATCCTATATTTCACATGATCTGCGCACGCCACTAGCGTCACTCATCGGCTACATCGAAACGTGGCAACAGCAGCACCCAACTGCGGGACAAGATCCGAGCGACCGATATCTAGCCATCGCGCTAAAAAATGCCCATGTACTTAACGACTTGGTAGAACAAGTATTTGATCTTGCGCATCTTGAGACCGGGGGTGTTGAACTACACCGCGAGCCAGTCGCTATTGCAGAATTGGCACAAGATATTATCGATACCTTTAAATTGCAGGCGAGTGCTAGGGAGGTTTCCTTGGAAGTCAGCCCTAAGGATTCGGGTATTCAGGTCGATGCTGACATCGCTAAACTCGAACGGGTATTTTCCAACCTCGTGGCCAACGCGATAAGACACACGCCAAAAGGAGGTCGCATCGTTATTACATTTTCGCCGATTGAGGTCGAGCAAGAGCAAAGGGTATTGATACGAGTGACCGATAGCGGCAGTGGCATAGCGCCAGAGCAACTGCCTCGTGTCTTTGAAGCACATTTTCGCGCCGGTAATAAGGTGGATAGTCAGACGGGAAATGCAGGGTTAGGCTTAGCGATAGTAAAAGCGCTGCTGGCGCTGCATCAGAGTAAAATATCGGTACAAAGTGAGATAGACAACGGTACTAGCTTTGAATTTTCATTGCCACTGTACCGCTTATGATAACGACTATTTAGGATGTTGCTGATAACCCTCAAAGCCACCTTCAAGCGAATAGACTTGGTCGAAGCCACGCTCGACTAAAAATTGGGCGACACCTTGGCTGCTGATGCCATGATAACAACAAACCACCATCGGCAGATCCATATCGCACTCGGCCAAGTATGACTCTAAATTGTTCTGATTTAAATTAAACGCATCGTCGATATGGGCCAGAGCAAAAGATTGCGCATCGCGTGTATCTGCGACGTTGACGGGTTGTTGAGCGCGCAATTGGTGGAATGTACCGTCTAGGATAACGATTATTTCGACGGGGGCTGATAACCCTCAAAGCCACCTTCAAGCGAATAGACTTGGTCGAAGCCACGCTCGACTAAAAATTGCGCGACACCTTGGCTGCTGATGCCATGATAACAACAAACCACCATCGGCAAATCCATATCGCACTCGGCCAGGTAGGACTCCAAATTGTTCTGATTTAAATTAAACGCATCGTCGATATGGGCCAGAGCAAAAGATTGCGCATCGCGTGTATCTGCGACGTTGACGGGTTGTTGAGCGCGCAATTGGTGGAATTGCGCTACGCTAAGGTGTTTAAACTGCATATGAGTGATCCGTGGTAAATTAATTTACTTAAAACGATTGATATTAGCCATTAAATCAATCAGTTGTTGAAAAGATAACTGTCCGTTAGGCAGTCGTTGATATCGCTCATCATAAAATCGAAAGCTTCCTTGGCGGTCTATTTCAGCGATATTGCCCGGTTGGTATAAGGCAAATTTGTCACTCGCACCGACGAAGAATAATGGGCTAGCCTGGGTGCTCAATAGATCATAACCGATGCTACTATCGCTCACCGGGTTGCCACAGTTGAAATGGTGTCTGAGGAGCGTCGGTAGTACATCATAATGCGAGGTATTTTTACCGATGCGTTGTGCGGGACTGTTAGGTATCGACATGAATAATGGGACCGATAAATTCACCGCCGAATAAGCGTCTGAACGTTGATAAATCGAATTAAGGTCGTTGCCGCGTAATCCAGTAACTACTAGGGTAGTATTGGTCAGATCTATATGGCTTAGCAGCTGTCCGACCAGGTGATCGGTATAGGCCAAGGCGCTTAAATACTGGCTGGCTAGTAGCCTATCGGCAGGACTCATGGTCTCAGAATCGACGCTGACATCGGCACTAAAATCTACTCCGATGCTCAGTTCTTGGCTGGCATAGAGAATGATATCGGCAAAGTAGGCACCATCACCTTGGGCATCTACCCAGCTCGCCAATTCGCTCATGTTACGCTGATCTTCCTGCGCTGCATTAACGATGCGTCCATGACGATGACTACCAAAGCGTTTTCGGACACTGTTGTTGGTTAAGCCGATTAGTGGACTCGACAAGTTTTGACTTACAAAAGCACTACGGTACTGCGCTGGAAGCCCAGTAGTCACCGAAAATTCAATATCTTGGCTACTCAAGCTGGTCGTAATGTGAGAACTCGCATTAATACTTTGCTGACCGAGACGATATAAATTTGGCATCAACTGCTGGGTGACCAAGTCATTATTGATCGTGGCAATCGTGATAAAGAGCAGATTGTTAGCCGCTGGCGCGCTGCACTGCAACGGATTTAATGGATAGTTGACGTGCAATGGTTCGCTGCTTAAATTAAGATCGGCGGCATGTTGATCGTCAATCCAGCCATATTTTTTTATAAAGCTACGTGCGGTGGATTGGTGCGATAACGGGAACATCCGGTCATAACTAAGAATTGGCCGGTAAACGGCGGCATCGGCCCAAATATGCATCAGGTGGCTCAGAACAAAGGCACCACCAAAAAATAAGGTTAATTTGTTGCCAATGTCCCATTGGCGAATAATCGCCAAGCGCTTCCAAATTAAATTAGCAATGGTCAGTTCGACAATGAGCAAGGCCAACAAAAACAGCCCGATAGAGCTCCAGCCGATGGTGTTGTTTAAATTAAAACCCTTAAGGTCAAAGGCGAACAAATTAAGATGAAGTCGATAATGTTGAAAAATACTGCCATCGATTAATAACGCCACAATACAAACCGTGGCAATGACAGCGCCGAGGCCACGCATTATTTTAGACGAGGGGAAGACAAACGTCAGTGGAAATAACACGATGATATAAAAGATGATACCCAATAAACCGAAGTGGCCTACCCAAGTCGTCATCACATAAATAATAGCGCCGACGCTGGGTTGGGCCTCAATGGCAAAAACATAGCGAATCGCCATGACCATCGCCAGCAATATGTTGGCGAACATAAACCAATGTCCCCAGCTTATTAGGCGGGACACTCGGTCTTTATAAGAATTTGAATTATCAACCATTATTAATCAATCGTTGTTAAGGTGATTTATTATCACACGCCCAATCTCGTGGTGCAACACCGAGGGTGAGCTAGAAACATTAACCCGCAATGCGCCAAGCATCGCAGGTTGCCAGGGAGGTGGTGTTAATTAATGCAGATCTACTTTGACTGAGCTCTCTAACGCCTTAGCAAAACTGGCGGCAACGTGTTTACGCTGACTCGCAGAAACGCTATTGTTAATCACCGATGTTGCCGCGTTTCCTAGCGCCATTAAGCTTAGGTCAGCTTTGGCGTTACTATTTTCTAGCACGGTTAATAATTGCATGATGAGTGATTCAACTTGCTCGTTGCTGTATTTTGATTTTACTGCCATTGGAGGTCTCTTGTTAGTTGCTTGCTAATCTATTATGCTGGCCGAAATGACACATCGAGCGGAAGAAATTAGCTTCTACCGCAGATATATTGTCCAACCGCGCTGCGCAATAGATTAACTGCGGGATAATTGGGATATAATACAACAAATTTTAGTTAGGGACTAATCACAAATGAGTGTTTCCATTCGCCACAGCATACTTCACCAAATAAATACCACCAATGAGGGAGATGTAACGTTTTCGGCTCGTGATCAGGTGCTCGCGCCATCGCAAGATGTAGAGCATCTGGTCAGTGAATTGCACCGCATCTATAATTCCAAACAAGGCAAGGGTTACGGTTTTTTCTCCGATGATCAAGATGGCGAACAAGAATTTTCTCGCGGTCTGAGCACCTACCTCGATCAAGATAATGACTTCGTCGCTTTTTCACAGGTGGCGATTCGTTTGTTGCAGAGCGAGTTAATGAAATATAACTTTGCCGAGCAAGGCTATCTATTGCTGGCTAATTATACCCATATCGCCAGTAACTATTTGTTCGTTGCCCTGATTTCACCGAAAGACTCGATGGTGGTTGATGAATCATTAGATGTTCGCAGCAATCAACATCTTGAACTTAATAACCTACAACTTGGCGCACGTATCGATTTAACCATGTGGCAAGCAGAACCTGATAGCCAGCGCTATATCTCTTTTATTCGTGGCCGTGCTGGGCGTAAAGTGTCGGACTTTTTCCTCGATTTTATGGGTTGTAAAGAAGGTTTTAACGCCAAAGAGCAGAACAAGAGCTTGATGAATGCGGTGGAAGATTATTGTAGCGCGGCACAATTTGATCGCAGCGAAAAAGAAGATTATCGCGAGAAGGTGTTCGATTATTGCAAAGGTCAAATTGATAACGGTGAAGAAATCGCGATCAAAGAATTATCATCGCGCGTATCAACTGATGGTGATCAGGGGCTTTATCAATTTGTCGCTAAGCAAGGCTATGAACTCGAAGAAGAAATTCCCGGTGATCGCGCTACTTTGCGCCAACTCAAAAAGTTCTCAGGCACCGGCGGTGGCGTGACCATCGGGTTTGAACAGAAACATTTGGGGGAGCGAGTGGTTGTCGACTTAGTTAACGATACTTTAACGATCAATGGCATCCCACCCAATTTACTCGATCAATTAAAGCGACGTTTGTCAGAAGAACACTAGGGTCTGTTGATCTTTGTAGCTTGTTTTTGCAGCGAGTTGTTTGAGTTTTATACAAGGCAGAGTCTATGTGGTGTAGCTGGCTACACGAATAGACG
>Ga0209292_1001833_pt1 | contig 25437 bp, 23 predicted proteins | sample GOMGulsemesocosm_2_FD_184634 | JGI IMG/M metagenome (GOLD analysis project Ga0209292, IMG submission 184634) | Methane-oxidizing microbial communities from mesocosms in the Gulf of Mexico - GOM9C Gulf of Mexico (SPAdes) (version 2) | ecosystem: Environmental > Aquatic > Marine > Cold seeps... | reverse complement strand
AAGTAAAGCCGTATGATGAAAAATTAACGAGCTACAGAAGAGTAAGTTGGCTCTGTTGCAGGGGGTGACTATTACGTCACACCCTATTTCCATTTTAGTGCTCACTAGTACAAAGCTCATTCTGGTAAACACAAATTCGATTACGACCTTCATGTTTAGCTTGATACAACATTTGATCGCCATCTCTGAATACATCATTGAAATCTTCTTGTAACAACTCAGGCGGTACTAAGCCAAAACTTGCCGTTACGGGTATAGATTGTCCGCCAAACTTAATTGGTAACTTGGCTATTTCAGTACGAATACGTTCGGCCAGAATAATAGCCCCTTCCTCGGAGACACCAAGGAGTAACGCACCGAATTCTTCTCCTCCTATACGACCGATTATATCTTCACGTCGAGTATATTGCTGTAATGCTGCAGCAACAGAGATCAAAACCTGGTCCCCTGCGGGATGTCCATAAGTATCATTGACCTGCTTAAATTTATCCAAATCAATCATCAGTAGAGCATAAGGGCGCTGATATCGCAGCCACTCGGCATGCCTTTTCTCTGCTTGCTCCATAAAACTACGACGGTTAGGGATCCCTGTTATCACATCTGTAGTCGCTAAGTGCTCAGCACGGGTCAGAGCGGCCTCCAGTTCTTTGGTTCGCGCCTGCACACGTTCTTCCAAGTCCTGATTTAGGGTTTTCAGTTCACTACGCGTTTGCTGTAATTCCAAAAAATAGGCTCGTGCCTGTACAAAACGTCGGAAGACGGATTCACCGAAAGCAGTCAATTCATCACGCTGTTTACGTTTTGGCGGCGCTAGCTGCCAGCCTTCAGGGTCATCTGGATCAATCTGTTCAATCCAATTGGCATAATCCCGAATAGGTCGTGCCAGTGTTATATAGAATAGCGCTAGCAAGGCAGCAGCTAACATCAGCGTTTTTACCAGCTCACCAACAGCAATATACTGAATTCGCTTAAAAAAGACTTGTCGTGCTGGTAAAGGGTCAATATTCAACTTTAAATGACCGACAAGATCCTTTTTGTGAAAGAGTGGTATAACTTCTACTCTTGTTGGACCAAATAAAAATGATAGATTATCTAACCAACATTCTGACATAACAGGTCTGCTGCGTTGACTTAGCACTGTACCTGTAAAGGTTTCAATGGTGGCTTCAACGATTAAGGGCTGACTTACCAGTCCCTCGGATACCACGTTAGCCAAGTCTGTACTCAGTGTCCACAGAGACTCTGCAGCCACTGCGGATGAAGATGTGATGACTCTCTGTAACTGCTGTTCGATTCGACGTTGTTCACTTTGATATTCAAAAAATAATAATATCAGCGCCATAAAAAAACCAACCAGCAAAGCAATGCCGACCGTCAAATAAGCCTGACGAAACGCTAACCCTTGACCATAATTTAATGTTGATTTTGTACTCATTTTTGTATTGGCTCTCGTAGAGACTGAAATAGCTTGGTTAATGTAAACTGATAGCGAGTTAATTTTTTTGAATGGGTCAAAGAAAAATTTTTGAAATCAATGCGGGACCACTGCTGGCTGCCAAGATGTGCTAAATAGTCAGGCGCATTGGCTTGGTTAATGGCCATCATGGGAAAATGAACCTCTGCAGAAATGGCATTAAAGTCGTTTCCCTGTACATAGTCATAAAGCATCACTATGGCCCAAGCACCAGCAAGAAAGTGGCCGCCGTGAGTTAATGTCATTTCGCCATTCATGACATGCTGAATGGCGTCTGGAGACCAGTTTAATCCTGAAACTTGCACATCAATACCGGGTTTTAACCCTGCTTCTCGAATGGCTTTGATAGCGCCCAAACCTATCGCATCATTCGCAGCCCACACAGCCCCTAATTGCTGTCCGCTTTGCAACCACAGGCGCGTTCGTTTATAAGCTTCATCCCCTGACCAGTTAACTGAAATACGACGTTGTTCTTTCAACACTGGAAAGTCATTTAAAGCACGGTCTAAACCCTGAAGCCTCATCAGTGACGCTGGCGTATTATTGTCACCCGCCAAAGTTAGCAATGCTATTGACGGAGAATTGTCACCCTGTTTAACCTTAATGTTAGGTACTAAAGACTGCGCCATTTCGTATCCGGCGATTTCATTGTTAGGCGTTAGGCTACCTAACCAGTTTTTCAGCTGCTCGCGAGGTGTGCCGTAGATGTCGCGTTGCTCTTGAGTCAAACTATTCAACAGCATTAAGGTGGGAATTCCGGCCTTATCCGCTAGTGCTAGCAAGCGTGCCCCTTGCTGATATTCGTTAACCAGTATTAAGAAATCAGGCTTGTCAGCTCGAGCGATGACGCGCTCTGCATTGTGAACCATCTTTGCCCATTGGCGATCGGAGTAATGAACTTCTAACTCAAAGCCTAGTTGCTCGGCAGCTTCACTCATTGTACCAGTTACTGTATGCCAAAAACCTTGTTCTGCATGCCCTGGGCTGATGAAGACAACACTATATGACGCGGCATTAATTGTTGGTACAAACATTAGGAGTAGAATAACGAGGAAGCGTCTGAATACGACCAGGTTTTGAGATACAATTAATAACACTACATAAGCTTCCTGCATGAACGTAATATGCTAAGTAATTCCGTGCTACCTAGGATAATTGGAATATTTACCTTCCATTTAAATAGCATTGTACACTCCTAAATAGGTATGCCGTTAATGGTGCCGATAAAGTAACTACGATAGATATAAATATTAATCGCATATTAACAATATCTAATGCCATGTCAATATAAGGTCTGTCACGAACTGCTAGCCCAAGCGCCTCAAAAAACATAAATTTATGCCAAACATGCTCAACATTCCCAAACTACTGTTTGGTGTTGTTTCAAATACCACTATGATTAATCTAACGATGTGGTATGAGCGTCATTTCAATCACTTTGCACCTAGGAGTAAGTGTGTCATTAACCATTGAGTCTCTTAATCATCAGATCTCCGATGGCCATGGGCAGCGACAATTGCTGTCTGATCTAAGCTTAACTGTGGGGCAAGGTGAATGCATTGGTTTGATGGGGGACAGTGGCAGCGGGAAAACTACTTTACTTAACCTCATTGCTGGACTAGAGCCGATACAGCAAGGTCAGATCATCCTCGCTGGGGTGGCATTGGCACAAGCGAATGAACAACAGCTGAGTGAGTTGAGAAAAAAACAGTTAGGGATAATTTTTCAGCAATACAATTTATTATCGAGTTTGTCGGTTCAAGATAATATCGCCTTTAGCGCTCGTTTGGCTGGTCGCTACGATGCGTCTTTATGTCTTCATTTAGCACAACAGTTAGATATTCATTCTTTATTAAACCAATACCCTTTGACTCTTTCTGGTGGCGAAATGCAACGCGTCGCGATTGCCAGGGCTATGAGTGCCCAACCTAAATTACTGCTTGCTGATGAGCCGACCGGTAATCTCGATGAAAATAATAGTATTTGTGTGGTGGAGTTGTTGGTCAAGTTAGCTAAATCTCACGGTACCGCACTTGTGCTGGTCACGCATAGCCACAATGTTGCGGCCAAAATGGATAAGATCTATCAATTAGCGGATGGTCAACTAACCTTAGTTAACAAATAACAAATAACAAATAACAAATAATAGAAATAGAGATTATTGAGCCGGGGGTGATAGAGACTATGACGGATAGTAATACTGTTAGTTTCATCCGCAGATTAGATCGGCAGGAATTGTGGCTGGTATTACGAACCCAGATTGCAGAATATAATCACCATCGTTTGTTACATTTGGGCTTTATTTTCAGTTTAGCCATAGCGACCAGTACCTTGTTATGCATTCTGGTCTTAAATCATGCGAGCAAACAGCAATATCAACAAGCCAATGCGCAATTAATCAGTCCGGTCGGTTTTTATATCGTTGCCAAGCAGGGTGGGCGAGTGAGTAAAAATGACTTTGCTAATTTGCGCAGACAGGGCTTTACTCAAATCACCCCGGTATTAACGTTCCGAAAACATCTGACTAATGGCAAACGACTGAAGTTTCTTGCGATTGATATGCTGGCGCTGAGCATTGCTAACCCCGCGCAGTATAATCACCAAACGGTGTTGCTCACTACAGCACACCTAGCGTCACTGGCAATTGATATCGATATAGCTCCAGGGGGTAAATCTGAATTATCCTTGGCTGACAATACCGTTATTCCTATTGCTTTAACTACAAGCGAGCAATGGGGCAGAGTCGCATTAGTTGATCTTGTATTGGCCTGGCAGTTATTTCCCCAGCAAATTGATTTTAGCGCGTTAATGGTTGCGCCATTATCAGAACAACAAAAGCAAGATTTAGAGTCTGCATTACCCACGCATTTATCTCTCAGCGAGCCGTGGTCATATCAAGAACGCAGTGGGTTTGCTGATGCGCTGCACCTTAACTTGATGGCGTTAGCTGTATTAGGATTTATTGTCAGTATGTTTATTGCGTTTCAGGCGGGAGAACAAGCTTGGCATAAACGTTCAGAATTAGCGATGCAGTTACGTTTGCTGGGGGTTGCGCTAAACACAATCAAGCTAGCGATGTTGCTTGAGGCTTTATTTCTGGTGCTGGTTGCCAGTGTTGTCGGAATATTGATTGCCGTTGCTTTGGTGACGGTACTGTTACCCTTGTTGGGTCTCACGTTTAGTCAGCTTTATTCACTTAATATGAGTGGTCACTTTACTTGGCAATGGCGATACGCGTTATGGGCTTTGCTTATTTCATCTGTTGCAGTATTACTGGCATTAGCAAAGCAGTTCAAGCGTATCAGTACTGCTCATGTCACGTTATCAGCAAGCTTAGCAACAGTGCGTTTTCCTCGGCTGGCAACCTTGGTCGTTGCCGTTAGCTTATTGCTGCTATTTAGCTGGTGGCCAGATCATAGTTGGTATCAAATCATGCTTAAACACGGCATGTTATTGATCGCCAGTGTGGCGCTGTTACCGCATTTTTTACAAGGGTTATTATGTCTGAGTGGGATTTGTTTTAAGTTTTTGGGGTTACATTATTTTCTGTTAAATGCTTTCCGGATGGATTACATTGTTAAAGACGCAAGCAACCAGATTGGACTGCGTTATTTACCTTTGGCGGCTTTCTACCTAGCGTTAACGACAAGTATTGCAGCAGCCTTAATGGTACACAGCTTCGAGGGGGCGTTTGTGCGTTTTCTCGACCAGCAATTAAGTGCCGATCTGTTGATCCGTTATCATCCTGGTCAAAAACAATCGGTGGAAGCTTGGCTGCAGAATAATCGTGATATTGATGAATACATTCTCCATCAACACACTTGGGCGAAGAGTGCTGATGATTCGGTTAAAGTATCTAGTTATCAGTCCTCACGGCAGATTACCTCGCTATTATTAAAATCGTCGTCAATCAAGGTAACACCGGGATGTTTTATTAATGAACAACTCGCGCTAAAACGGCAATGGGTTGTTGATCAAGTCATTAACCTCCGTCAGGGTGAGCAGCGATACAGCTGCTATATTCAGGGTATCTATTATGAGTACGGCTATCCGGGATTTTCGTTGACGCTAGATACACAACAAGCAAATTCGTTATTTTCAGGTTGGGTTTATAGTGGTTTCGGTGTGTATTTTACCCCGGGTTCCGTTATCGATAAGCAAGTTGTGAGCACGGCTCTGGGGCTGGCTGATGATCAGATATATGAACCGGCACAAGTAAAAAAATTAGCACTGGAAGTCTTTGCCCAGACCTTTGTACTCACTCAGTTGATTGCGGTTATATTGTTGGTGATCGCTTGCTTTGGTTTGTTCTTATCAGCTAATGGTTTAGAGCTGGCGCGTAAAGCTGATTTGTACATTTTGAGCAGTCTGGGTTATAGCAAGGGAGAGCTATTTATTCATATGTTGATGCAATGGTGCTTACTTACTGTCGGTTGTGTGTTTTTAAGTTGGCCTGTCGCAACGATACTGGCTAATGCATTGGTGAGTCAGGCATTACCGGCGTCTTTTGGTTGGTCAATGCCATTGATGTTTAATGTGAGTTCCTTTGCTATCAGCAGTATATTCGGACTATTATTTTTGTTGCCAGCGCTAAGTATTCCGCTGTTCAAGTTGAACCTAAGGAGCGCCAGATGAAATCACATAAACTTATTAAGTTATTGCTGTTTTTAGCTTTAGTCGCATTGTTACTAATGTCTTGTGAGCCGCAAGTTGAAACGTCTGCTGACATGAATCGAAACCCGCTTAAAGCACATGAAAATAATGGACAGCAGTATACGCAAGCATCATCAGAATACAGGCTTAGCTTTCCTCGAGCGCATTCGCCACATAAAGACTTCCGTCATGAATGGTGGTACTTAACCGCTAACCTAAAGACAGATACTGGAATACGTTTTGCTACGCAGTGGACGCTATTCCGTACTGCCGTTAATCAAGCGCAATGGTATTTTGCTCATGGTGCATTAGCAGATACTAAGGTACATCTTGCAGCTTTTCGTCAAGGACGGGAAGAATTTACCAATGTTACGATTACTGAGCAACCCTTTAGCGCTGCCATTGATGATTGGTTATGGCAGTCGTCAGCGGATTTATTACCAGCGCAACTCAGTTATGGTTCTGCACGTACTGAAAATGAAGCGTGGCAGGTTAAATTATCGCTAGCGACGATGAGTCCATTTTTTCTGCAAGGCGAGCAGGGCTATAGCAAAAAACATCAGCGTGACGCGATCGCCAGTCATTATTATTCTCAGCCCTTTATCGACGTAGAAGGTGAAATATTTTGGCAAGGACAATGGCTAAAGGTGACGGGTTCAGCTTGGTTTGACCGCGAGTGGGGCTCGGCAATGCTCGCACAAGATCAACAAGGTTGGGACTGGTTCTCACTGCGTTTGTCAGCGGATGAAGCGTTAATGGTGTACCGAATTCGTTCTTCTGAACAAGATTTTGTCTATGGTAGTGTGATGCACAGGAATGGTGATATTGATATTCTTGATGCGGACAATATTAAGTTGCTCAGTCATGTTAACGATACACTAGATTATCCCTATGCTTTTGACCTGACAGTGAAAAAACCAAGTATTGGTTTAAATGTTGATTTACGCGTGGCAGTGATTAATCAGCAACAGATCATGCGCTTTGGGATTGAATATTTTGAAGGTATGGTTAGCTTTAAAGGCTCTCATGCCGGAGAAGGGTTTGTGGAAATGACGGGTTATGTGAACTAATGAACGATGAAACACATTGTAGCCCATTGTCGAAAATCTAGTCGCAATGGGCTGGTGGTAGCGCTGGTAATTAGCTTTGTAATATCTGCAGTGGCAGGGAAAGTAACTCATCGCCCATACCGGCAAAGTACCAAATCACACCAATAAGCGCGCCTACTGTCGCCACATACCAGATAGCGGAAAACAGCTGCCCGTATCTGTCGAGGGGTAATAGGTGGCTCTGGTGACGGCTACGCCATTCAAATACTATCTCGGCGCTACCAATTAACAGCATGAAGCCAAGCAGGGCTAGGCCTAAGCTATAGCTGATGAATATCCCGACGACTGCCCCTGCTATACAAGCAACTAGGCCTACGATGCTGTTCATCGAAAAGCTAATGCTTTTGAGGATGTGGCCACCATCAAGCGGTAAAATCGGTAACAGGTTAAATAGATTCAGCAAGGCGTTAAAACTGGCCAGTCCGGCAAAGAATATTTCCCCTGTTAGCCAGTAGGCGATAAGAGACAACAGCGACATGAGCAAGCCAAAGGTGGGACCCATAATCGAGATCACCACGTCTTGCCAGCGGGTATTAATTTTATCGTCGCCTAATGCTAAACCGCCCATAAACGGGATCAGGTAAATGCCTTTGGTCTTCATACCAAAGTATTTCATGGCTTTAACATGGCCGTATTCATGAAATACCAGACAAGCAATTAAAGCGAGAGCAAACTCCCATGAAAATAGCCATGAATAAGCTGCCAGACTCGCGCCCGCTAGCACGACCTTGATAACCTTGGCACTCTTCAATAACTTTAGCGCCAGCGAGCCTAAGCCTATTAAGCTAAACTTTGTTTTTGCGACGACCGGATGTTGCGGGGTTTGTCGTTCAATATCTTTCGTGTCGCGCTGACCTTGGTTAATAAGCTGTTCATTAACATACAAGACATAGTCTATTTTAAAGGGTTGCCAGAGCAGTTCTGTGGTGAGCTTTATGAGGATGCTGGCTGGTGGCTGCGCATCATCACTGTGCTGGCTGAGTTCAAATTCATGGGTTTTACTGCCCTCATTGTCACTAGAGGCGTTGATCACCGACACTAGTTTATCGTCCCAAAATACTTGCTGCCAGCCCGCTAGCGATCCTTCTAGACGCAGCTGTTTGCCAAGGCAGTCAATGTTTAATAGTTCCAAGTTAAGCCTTTATATTTATGCAGCAGTGATGCCGATTAATAGAGTTTAAGTTACTGTCGTGACAGCGTGTTTGCCGATGGCTGAGTATAGCAAAAAATATAGCAAAGAGAAAAATGCGATGACAGTACCTGTTAAATGGATTTACTCAGCGTTATCTGTACATGAGGAATATTTTTATCGTATGATTGTTTGCCTTTTGGTCATGTCTTTTGCAATTGTTGCAGGCTTAGACTGGAGGTTGTGAACTTATCTGATGAAGGGTCAAAGTAGGCAGAAATGCGGAGTACCGCACGAGAATAATCATCAATAGTCGCTGGCCGTTTACCTTACATCCATAAATTGGTAAGGTATTGTTCATAAAGAATATTAAAGTGTGAAGCATCGAAAGGATAGATCTGAAGATGATGAGACAAATTTCACTGATAGCAGCCTCACTGTTGTTGGCTGCAAACTCTAGCGCTGCAATAAATGAAAAAGAATATGCTAAATGCGCTATCGTTGAAGGGGATCAAGCTAGACTTGAGTGCTTTGATAGTTTGGCTGTAGCTAAAGAACTTAATGTTCGTCAAGTTAAACCAGCACCGTTCGTGGGTAAAGGAAAGTGGTATGTATCCGTAGATGGTGATTCTAAGGCCGTTACATTAACTTTAAATGCTGATTCTGGAAAAAATCGATGGGGTAAACCGGTTTATCTGGCTGTAAGGTGTAAAGGTAATACAACAGATCTCTATATTGGCTGGAATGACTATCTTGGTCTCGAAGCCTCGGTGCTGACTCGCGTCGGTACTAATAAAGCCATTACTCAAAGCTGGAGTATGTCTACGGACAAAAATACCACATATCATAACGAGCCAATTCCGTTCATAAAAGAGATACTTGATTCACCTAAGTTAGTTACTCAAGTAACGTTGTACAATGAAAGCTCTATTACAGCAGTTTTCAATACCTCTGGTTTAGGCAATATCATCAAGCCGCTTAGAGACAGTTGTGGCTGGTAATTTTTAACAATAATAAGAATAAGTACCGCGCAGCCGACATCTATTCGGGTATTGAACAAGTCCGAAAGCATCTTTATATAGTAAATTATGAATTCAGTTTGGCGGGTGCATATCTTGATATTAAACTCAAGGCGAGCTGAACTGAGATACAAATCGGCATCGATTTGTATCAAGGACTTAGTTAGTTTTAGTCATGAATCCTTTTTGTCCATGAATGAGTTGGGTCGCGTAGCTAACTTGAAAATGCCCAAAGTTTGTTAGTGCATTTAATCATTAAAAACCTGTCCACAGAAATTTTCCATACATTTGTTCATGTAAGTATAGGCTGCATATTGATGATTCTATCGTGAGATCAAAAAAGTCTCCAACTAGGAGGCCAAAATCACTATACCATCACTACAATTTTTATAAGAAACGGTATTGAGTTTACTATGAGTAAATTATCATATCACTGAGGTGATGTTTATCCACTAAATTAAGTCAGTTATCTTTATCAATAATGAACTTAGGTTTATAGCAGTAGCATATTTATTATTGAATAAGGAAGACCGACGATGAAATTTTTGAAGTTCCACTTTTTAACACTACTAGTAACCTTGCTCGTTGCAGGTTCCTTTTTATCATCTGCAAAGCTATCTGGGATTATAAACCCTTTCTCTCTGACCTTATTAAGATTTGTTATTGCTGCTGGTTTACTCATGCCACTCATTCTATTCAATAAAAAATATAGAAATGGGATCGCTAAAGCACTGCCAAGAAGTCTGGTTATGAGCCTATTTTACGCTATTTTTTTCATCTGTATGTTTGAAGCTCTAAATAGCACGACGGCTTTAAATACAGGTACTTTGTATACGTTAGTGCCATTTATCACTGCAATATTCAGTTGGTTTATTTTTAATGACAAAATGACTAAAAAAATGCTTTTGGTTTACCTATTAGGCATAGCCGGTACCTGTTGGGTGATCTTTGGTGGTGATATTCATGCATTTTTGGCGCTCTCTCTGAATAGTGGTGACGCACTTTTTTTGGCTGGTTGTATATCGATGGTATGTTTTTCAATTTCGATGAAGTTGCTCTATCGGGGTGATGATATGTTGGTGTCAGTATTTTGTACATTATTAGGGGGTGCTTTTTGGATGTTGTTAGCGCTGCTGCTTTTTAACAAACCACTTGAATGGCATTTATTGGATGCTAATCTACTGTTTCACATGGGATACCTAGCAATATTTACCACGCTTGTATCCACATTTATCATTCAAAAAACGACCGTGGTACTTGGCCCTACGAAAGTCATGGCTTATATCTACTTAAGTCCTCTCTTCGTCGCAATACTTATGTGGATGTTTGAAGGGAAGAGCATACCTAGCATTGTGCTTCCAGGGATGATCCTTTCGGTTTCGGCAACTGCACTATTACAAATGCAAAATAGGTTTAAAAAATTAGGCACTTAAGCCTTATTAGGAACGCTATCTTTTGGAAAAATATTCAATAAGAAAATCAATTAATGTGCGCACTTTTTGCGATTGCTCTTTGTGATAAGGATAAACTGCAAAAAGTGCGTGTTTATCCGCTTCCCACGATGGTAACAGTTTAATTAACTCGCCTGATGCGAGCTCTTCTTTAACGAAAAACTCAGGTATAAGCATGATCCCTAGGCCTGCTAAAGTTGCTTGTTTTAGCGCTAAACTATTATTAACAATATATGATCCAGATGTTAGGTTGATAGCTTTTATTTCATTTTGGTTGCGAAATACCCAATGTCGAGGTGACGATGATAAGCTATAGATCAAACAATTTTGAACAACGAGGTCATCGGGAGATGTTAACGCCTCGGCGTTATCAAGGTAACGAGGAGAAGCACACAATACCCGCTTCATATCCAGAATTTTTCGTGATTTAAGACTCGAATTTTTTAATTCTCCACCACCTCGAATTGCAATATCTATTCCCTGTCCAACCAAATCAACATATTGATCACTCATGATAACTTCAACAGATATCTCTGGGTGAAGTAGCATAAACTCACAAATAGCAGAATTAAATTGTAATAGTCCTGCTGACATCGGCATGCTGACTTTTACCAAGCCTTTAAGCTGATGAGCTGATTCCATTATCGATAAATCAGCGTTGGATAACTCATCGAGTACATTGCGAACATGATTGTAGTAGATCTGTCCATTTTCGGTAATATGCATTTTTCTAGTCGTGCGGTTTATTAACGGACTTTTTAAATAGTCTTCAAGTTCATTAATGTTTTTACTGATCGCGGCTTTAGACAACCCCATGTCTTCGGCTGCAGCCTTGAAACTACCCAGTTCAATAACACGGCGAAAGACAGTAATAGCTCTTAACTTATCCATTTATAATTCAAAACCTTCCAATAATACACTACCAGTAAACTATCATATCACTGGTCTGGAGTTTATCCACTAAGAAAAGGTCGTTATATTTATAGCTCATTAGCTACATAACCTCAGAGCAGTAAATTACGATGTCACTATTTTTTGTCTTACTCAAATGAATAGCGATATTGTTATAAAACAAGGTGGAAATATGAGTAAATTACAAGCAGAACAATTAATAACATCCCTATACAAGGCCGTAGATAACACAGATCTGAACTACTTAGAATCGGTGCTTGCCGAGCATGTAAATTTTCGCATCGGTAATTTTAATACCATTACCGATAAGGACACGGCGCTGGATGCCAATAAGCAGTTCTTCAATAGTATAGGCTCAATGAAACATAGCATCGATAAGGTATGGTCTGTGGATAACGATATTCTTTGCAGTGGCATGGTAGATTATATTCGTCATGATGGAACTGAGCACGGAGCTTATTTTTCCACCCAATTAACTATTGTTGACGGGAAGATTAGCGAATATTTTGTTTATGCCGATATCTCAGGTCTTTGAATAATCGCGACGATATTTGTTATCAGTTCGACGGCTATGCTCTAATGGGTAATTGTTTATGAATATGGGTAATAAATTATTTTATAATATAATCTTATTTTTCAGTTGATTAATTACCCTTTGTAGCAGTAAATTAATTTTGAAAATCAAAACGTTTACTATAACCGTGTTAGCTTTATAAGGAATCCATCATGAATTGTTTAGTAGTATTAGCGCATCCCCTTGAAAATAGTCTTTGTCGTCACTTCTCTGACGAGACGATCAGCCACTTAGAGTCTAAGGGGTATGACGTCACTGTAAAAGACCTTTATCAGGAACAATTTAACCCAGTGTTAAGTGAGTCTGAAAGAAAGAGCTACTACGCGAACAAGTTCGATGTAAACCAAGTGGGCGAAGACATTACACAGCTTAAAAATATCGAGTCTTTAGTCATCATATTTCCAACATGGTGGTTCGGTTTTCCGGCAATTTTGAAAGGTTGGTTTGATAGAGTATGGGCACCCGGTCATGCATACAATCATGCATCTGATCTAGGGGCAATTACGCCGTGCTTAGACAACTTGAAAGAAGTCAAAGTGATCACCACGTTGGGATCTCCGTGGTGGGTAGATGTTTTTGTGTTGTGGAAACCAGTTAACCGGATACTTAAAATTGCATTGCTTGGCACATGTACAAAGGGATGTAAGTTTAAGATGCTTTCATTTTACAATAGTGAGAATGCGTCAAGAAGTAGAGTTAATAGCTTTGTTAAGAAAATAAAGTATTGTTTTTGAGCTGGTCATATCATATCCATACTTAATGGAAACTGTGCAGTGGGAGGGGATGTGGCTTTACATGCAACTCTTTGCCGCACTATCCGAAATTCTACTATGACTCAATACATTATAATCTGTTATGACTATTTGTTGACGATCTGTTACACGCCTGCATTAGTCATATGTGTTTCAATGTATTCACTGTGTTGCAGAAAACGCATAGGTTTCAGTAAGGTTAGTGTGATGGAAGCTTGTACCTCGTAGGATTCGTTAGGCTAATGTGCAAACGAAGCTGACCCCCATGAGTATTATATTTTGATCGAGTATGCTGAAAAAAACCATAAAAAGGATTTTTATGAAATACAAGAGACGATTAAGAATGGCCACATTGATGTTACCTTTATTAGTTACGGGTTGTGGAAGTGACCCTAGTCCTAATCCAGTCGGTCAAGAAACTAAAACGGTCATTGTCATTGATGGCTACCTTCATAATGCCAGTATTTGCATTGATAGAAACCGCAATAAAATATGTGAGTTAAATGAAGAAATAGAATCAAAAACAAATGAGTTGGGGCAAGTTAAGATAGCTTTGGCTGATGCTGAGTATCCGATAATTGTTAAGGCAATAGCGGGAGTGACAACAGATAGTGATCAACTCACTCCGTTAACTAAGTCATATGAGTTAATTGCTTCTGCTAACGCCGACTATGTTACTCCCTTCTCAACACTGGCTCATCTTGGTGATTTGTCTCTGCAAGCATACGCTGACAGTGTTGGTGTTGATTATGCCGCTATTAGTAATGATTATGTGGCTGATACCCAGAATACATCAAAAGCTGCACATCTTCTTGCCAGAACAATTACCCCCCTTTTGGAAGAGCGTGCCGTTGATAATGGTATGACAACGCTGAATCAAAGAGTGGGTGAGATTAGGACTGTTATTCTTAAACAGGTAAACGATGGTGTGGAATTGTCCACTATTAACATCAGTTACGATACTCAATCAGGTGTATTTTACTCAAAGCCAAAAGTAACAAGTATTGAATCGCATATTAGTGGAAAATCCTTCACTTATTCTATATTCAGTAATCACTACATTGCTAATGGCCCCATCAATTATGAAAATACCATTTCATTTAACGACAGCACCATAAGTCACTTAGGTAATCAGAAACTGTATCAACTCGATGGCAATAAGCTACGATATGGAGACAAGAGTTTTACATTTTTCATCATCAATGAAGATTATCTTTTTAGTTTTGCAGAAGATAATAATCCCGGAATATGGACTAACGATTCCCTTTTTTCTGCACCTGATATTCAGATCGAAGCAGACTTTGTGGCAGGAAAAACGCTATATCATCTAAGAGACATAAATACTTCAGATTACAATAACCCTCTTCCTAAGCTGACAAAATTGGAGTTTGATAATAACGACAACGTCATAGTGGTGCCTGAAGGTGAGGATGGTTTTATGGCCTCTTGGCAGGTCAAAGATTGGACAAATCAGCATGGCGCGACGTACCGAACAATTTATATCGAATTTCCAGAAGAGCAGCAAAGTAGAGCCAGTTTAAAGCACGAAAAATCGATGATATTAGAAATGATACTTGTGTCTAATGAGCTATCTGTCGCGACTAATCATAGTAGCATCGCTTTAGTAACTGAAAATTTAATTATAAATGATGAGAACTTTGCGAGGTTACTATACCTAAAGTGGTTAAATGAGTAATAGGGCTTGATGTCCAACACGGCGATGAAACCGGCTAATTCAGTAAAGGGTTTCTGAGATATGTCGAATTTTATCCTGCATTATTTATCCATTATCTTAAATGACTGAAAGTTAGGTTTTCTGTTGATATATTAGCAATATTAGTATTTTAAAAGTTTTCGCGCTCAGGTTATTCTTTTAAAATGGCGTCAAAAAACACTTTAATCAGTGGTTCTTTACCTACCTGTCGGTGAGAAATAAAGGTGATTTTCCTTTGATACTTTTTTCCTGATATAGGTAATACCTTAATGTTATCACCCATTTCTTCTAGCCCTTTCCATATTGGCATTAAAGATACGCCCATCTCTCGTCTAACCATAAGGACAATAGACTCCAACGAATCAATTTCACATACTAATTTAGTATGTATATTATTATCAACTAAATAAGCGTCTGCTATTGCTCCGCCCCAAGCGGTACGGTTATATTGAATATAAGGTTTTGCCAATAAAGATTCATTCATTCCAAGTTCATTCTTTTCGCTACAGATAAAGCCAAGTTGCTCAGAATAAAGGTGTGTCTGCTTTAAGTATTTTGGAATAGTAAATGGTGGAGTGACAACGATGATGACATCTACTTTTTTTGCAATGAGTTGGTTGTATAAATGAGCAGATGTTCCTGGGAAAATTCTCAAATTCAGCTTAGGTGTACTTACCGTTAAATACTGAATTGCACTGGGAATTAACCCTGTAAGCACCGTCGAAATAGCACCTACCTTCAATTCACCTGTTAAGCCAGTTTCATCTAAATCACCCTGCAGGGCCTCGACTTCGGAGATTAAGCGTTTTAACCTAGGTAACACTTTCAAGCATTCGGACGTAGGCTTCGCGGTATGTCCTGCACGACTGAGTAACTGACACCCCAAAGACGTTTCCAAAGCTTTTACTCTTTGACTTACAGCGGCAGGCGTTAACATTTGATTTCTGGCGGCTGCTGCAATAGATCCCGTATCTACAACTTCTATTAAGCTTGATATAAAACGAGTGTCCAAAACAATCCCTAATGATGAAGGTAAGAATAAGATAGTATTTGTTTTGATGGATGATTGCTATTTTATATGCATATTATTTAAATTAATCAGGATTATTTATGGAAAATACTATCTTTCATTTAGCATTAAATGTCTCTAGCTTGACAAAAGCATGTGAATTTTACGGCGAACTATTGGGGGCAAAACAAGGAAGAAGTACCGATACTTGGGTCGACTTTAACTTCTTTGGACATCAATTATCCTTGCATATTGGTTTACCATTAGCTTCAGCATATACTGGTAAAGTCGATGGTATTGCTGTACCTATGCCACATTTTGGTATTATATTACCTGTAAATACTTGGAAACTTATGGCGAAAAGACTAGTAAAGGAAAAAGTTGAATTTATCATACCGCCAACCTTACGATTTGAAAATAATCCTGGGGAGCAATATACTATGTTCTTTATTGATCCTTTTGGTAATCCTATAGAGTTTAAAAGTTTTTTAGATATTAATGAGGTTTTTAATACATGAAAACTATCGTATTCATAAGCGAACTTGAATCTGACATTCAGGATCAATGGGTAGCATTGATTAAAAAACAGTTAATCAATGAAACTATACTTCTACCTAAGCAAGTTAGTGAGTCCCAAGTTAGGAGTGTTGACATTGCAATCGTTGCAAACCCGAATCCTAAAGACTTGGCCAGATATCCGAATTTAGTCTGGATTCAAAGTATATGGGCTGGTGTAGAAAAATTAATAGGTGGAATACTTCAAAAACCGATTAAACTAGTTAGGTTAGTCGATCCTCAATTAGCACAATCAATGGCTGAATCCGTGCTTGCCTGGACTTTATATCTACAACGAAACATGCCTGAGTATGCTAAACAACAAGTCGCTAAACGCTGGAATCAATTACCTTGTATAACATCAAAAGAGCTACGAGTGAGCGTATTAGGGGCCGGAGAACTTGGCTTGGCTGCTCTAAATGCACTTAGTAAATTAGAATACCAAGTTAGTTGTTGGAGCAGAACGGCAAAGCAGCTTAAAGGCGTAGAGACTTACACTGACTTAAGTGGCTTACAAATAATGCTAAGCAAAACTGATATTTTAATAAATTTATTACCACTTACACAACAGACTCATTATCTTCTTGATAAAGAATTATTAAGCAAGCTTCCAAATGGAGCAAAGTTAATAAACTTCTCACGTGGTGCCGTGATTGATACAAAAGCATTGTTAGAATTATTAGACATTGGACACTTATCTCATGCGGTACTGGATGTATTTGAAAATGAACCTTTAACAACGTCCAACCCCATTTGGTCTAATCCTAATATCACTGTGTTACCACATATATCAGCGCCAACCAACATGCGCACCGCATCTAAAATTGTTGCAAATAATATAAAAATGTATCGCGAAAAAAACGTTATTCCTAAATCTGTGGATATAAGTGCGGGATATTAAAATAATAACCAGTTTATTATCGATCTTCAAAAGTACCTAAAGTCTCATGAAACGAGGTCGGTTTGTCTGCTTCTTTGATGATACTTTAGCTGATATAGATGTTTTTTTAAGAAATTTTTTTGATCACTGAGAGTGTCATTCCGAATAACTGCAAGGGTTCAACTCCGAATCAAAGAAACTACAGCCATCAAGAATACCCTATGAGTAGCTCCTAGTGACCGATGATTTGATCTTGATTTAGAGATGTTTTAATATTTGAATGCTGTTTTAAGTGCAGCATCATCACCCCAGCGATCAGCAATACTATCCCGATAATAATGAAACCCAAGGCTGTGAGTTGTAAGTAACTTAGCAGCGCAATAACGACGTAACTTAAACTTTGCGCTAGTGTAGAAAACAGTTTTAATCCCCCTTCAACCCGTCCTCTTTCTTCCATCGCAATGACATGATGCATCTTATTGATTCTCGCAATACGATTATATGAATTGAAAAAACCTAGGGTAATAGTAAGTAGTATAATCAAAGTAGGGGAAAGGTAGGAACCCATCAACAGAAGTAAGATCGCCATAGCTAGGATTGAAACTATCATTGCATTCTCATGCTCATAACGTGCTAAAAGGCGAGCAATCAACAATCCACTTAGTAACGCACCTAGACCATAACTCATTTTCCATGTCGCAAACCAACTACCACTAATGCCTTGTTCAGCGAAATAGATAGGGACAAGTTTTACCAGAAAGGTCAATACTGGATAAGACAAGCAAGATAACGCCAAAAATGTATAGAAGTGTTTTTGTTTAGAAAATATGCTTTTGCTTGCTACAAGCTGTTTAAAGAATGCCTCTTTTAAGCATGGACGGAACTGGCGCTGGTAAGGGGTCGCGATATAACATAAGCCAGACAGGAGTGAAGCAAATACAGCCAAAAAAGAAAATTCAAGCATTGACCAGTATTCAAGTAAAATGATCCCTAATGCGCCTGCACCAAGTGTTGTGACTTGCATAACGACTTCTTGATAACTGGATATCTTTGCGTATTCATCCTGACGATAGTTTTCTTGTGTGAAAGCGTTATTACAACTCCAGGCTAAATCATTACTTAACCAAAAGATTAACTGAGCAAAAGCCAAAAGCCAGTGAGACTGAATACCGTTGTAGTAAGTAATGAACACCATCAATGCGGTAACTGATTGTATTAACTGCATGAATATCAGAATCTTTTTTCTAGAGTAACGATCTATCGAAGTTGCAAAAAATGGGGTGAAAACAAATGATAAAGAGGTACAAACTAATGCCGTGATCGCCACGAACATACCCATACCGTCTTCCGAAAGTATGATCCATGGTAACGCCATCATAAACATGCCAGATGAAATACCATCGAAAAATCGTGCGAATAGATAGGGGACCGTTCTATTTCTCATATTATGCTCCATGCTTTTTATTTTTATTGGTGCTAGTCTAATACCTCAGGTTATGTTGAGGTAAAGCGATATTTTCATAGACTTATATAAAATAACAGGGAGAGTTAGATGGACATGAGTGTTGGGCAAGTAGCCAAAAGGGCAGTTGTTAAAGTATCAACCTTGCATTTTTATGAGCAGAAAGGGCTAATTCAAAGTTGGCGTAATCCGGGTAATCAACGCCGTTATGATCGCAGTGTGTTAAGGCGAATTGCAGTGATTAAAATGGCGCAAAAATTGGGTATGTCTTTGCAAGAAATTACACTAGCACTGTCTCATTTACCCAAAGATAACGCCCCCACAGAAAAAGAGTGGAGAGTGATGGCTAATGTGTGGAAGTTACAGTTGGACGAACGTATTAAGCGTTTACAAACGTTGAGAGATGAGCTTGATGAATGCATAGGTTGTGGATGCCTATCTATCAATAAGTGTAAACTAAGAAACCCGCAAGACATATTAGCTCAGGAAGGTAAAGGCGCGGTATTATGGGAAAGCAGCAATTGAACCCAAACTCATAACCAGTTTTACTTACCCACTTCAACACCATTAACAACTAACAAACACTTCCGGCAACATCGCTTATTTAGTCATTCAAAGGAAATAATGTTGCTATAATAAAACTAATTTTGTCTTAGATTATTAACAATGAAAAAAAACAAAAAGTCTCATCAGAAGAGTTTGAAAAAGCGCATATTTAATTATGCTGTGATTACGTTCTCTAGCTTGTTTATGGCTAGTATCATGCTGACCCTACCTTTGCGTTGGTTGAATCCTTTAACCACCACCTTTATTGTTCAAGAGAGCTTTGCCAATAAAAAGATAATCTCTTTAGATTGGGTGCCCTACGAAAATATTGCTAAAACGCTGCCAATTGCGATCGTTGCATCGGAAGACCAGAAATTTCCCGATCATTTTGGCTTTGATTTTGACTCTCTTTATAAAGCATTAACAGAAAACCGTAACCAAACGCGCGGAGCTAGCACCATTAGCCAGCAATTGGTTAAAAATCTTTATTTGTGGCCTGGACGAAGCCTATTTAGAAAAGGGCTAGAAGCCTACTTCACGATCTTGATAGAGGTGTTTCTGCCGAAACGCAGAATCTTAGAGATTTATCTTAATGTGGTTGAATTTGCGCCTGCAGTATATGGGGTAGGAGCTGCGAGTCGAAAATTATTTTCCCGGTCACCCGCACACATAAATGCTTATCAGGCAGCTCTGTTAGCTGCAGTATTACCAAACCCAAAGCGAATGTCTGCTGCAATGCCTTCTTCCTATGTGTTAAGCCGCGCGGCACAAATTCAAAACGCGGTGCGATCATTAGGCGGAGTGGCTTACCTGAAAAACTTATAACAAAAGCCAACTTTGAACGGTGATCATACTGTTGTTGCTAAGTAATATTAGCCACAAGCTCCTCAATCCAAACTGCACCAATCACTATCTGTTTTACAATCACTTCAACTCGATTCTGCCCCGAAATGTGTTAGTGCTTTTACTCTCTTATATTTGATTCATGACAGTTCGCCATACATTTTTGTATGGGAAACTACGTATTTTAATACCCTGTGCGCAATATTAGTCAGAGTCAAACAACCGAGTTTACTCGGAATCAATAACTCTGACCCTTTTGATTGATATCTGTGGCATCACAGTACCGACCAAACAAGGGTAAAATGACGATTTATTCAAAGACAGCGGCTAACTCAGTAGCTGTCTTGATATATTTAACCTCAGATATGTTGCCTTCACTTACCGTATAAACCGTAATATGATCTTCCTTTTTTGAGAACTTGTCTTTGTTACTATCATCTAATAACAAAATTGAAAATGGATATTTTCTCATTTTAGGCAAAGCAAAGAATTTGCTAATTAAACTTGGCACCCCTGATATGTCAGCTACATAATAAGCTTGGTGAGCCGCTAAAAACCCTTTGTCCTGAGCTAATAAGAAATCACGAATGATGCTGCTGGCATCTTTATCACCAGCGACAATGATATTTTTGGTATCCGCTTTGATAGTATGCACTTGGTCAAATTGATCGGTAATTTCAAAACGAGGTATCGCGTCTCCGATATTAAATGCGTGGGCGAAATTTGCCGCCAATAGTAGTAATAATACGAACAACTTATTCATTATTTTTGTCTAAATGTTTAAAAGATTGATACAACCACAAATATACCAAATTATACTATCAAATAGTAAACCATCAATGGCTTAGGGTGATCGCTCTAAGCCGTGTGAACGCTAAGCCAAATTTGCCCCAAATCAATTTAGACTTGCAACTCACTCTCTCATCAAACTGGCTGGCAGCTTTACATCTCACTTTGTGTAAAAAACTAACAATTTTTCGTAGATACCTTTAAGATTATGATTGTTATTCACCCTATTGATTTATAAAGAGAACAATGAAAAAGCTATTTGTGATATTTTGGTTGCTGTATTGCAGTACTTCAATCGCAGGGAAGTTGATTAAGCTTCCTTCTGGTGAAGAAATAGAGATAACTGGTGTTGAGCATGCTTATGCTGCTGGTGCAAATGAGTGGGTTTATGCGCTCCATTATTTAGCAGACGATCTTAGTAATATGGATTTGCTATGTGAAAGAGCGAACTATTTATGGCCATTAATCGAGCCCAAAGTAGAAAGCAAAGGATGGTCTTACGCCAGCGTTCGAGCTAAGAAAGTAAAAGAAAAGTCATCACTATTATTATTTGGTTCCAAAACCATACATGATGTGTACTCGATTGGGTTTAAAAAAAATGAATATGGCAAATGGATAAATTCCAGCGAAGAATGCCGTGGAAACAAAGAATAAGCTTGAATATAAAGTTGCTTATCTGTTAGAGAAACATTCTCTTTTTTAATCCACAGTAACAAATCCTAAGTCACAGACTCGTCAGTGATGAAAGCATTAAGGTGCTCTCCAACCACACCGTTGACGAACGCATGTTATGGTCAATGGGGTGAGGGTATCAGTTAGATTCCTTCACTACCCCTACAAAATCTAATGTGTATTACTATCGGCTAGAACAATCACTCTATCAAGGTTTTGTCCATAAGTGAGTTACCTTCACAGCTAACAGGTTTGTGATCAGCTAACAGGTTTCACAGCTAACAGGTTTTATAAAAATCGAGTTATAAAGCCTCTATTTTTATGTCCTACGAAAAAACGAAAAATAAATGATTAAACTATATTGTTTTCATTTTATAGTTTAATCATATTTAACGATACAAACTTTAAATATGATTAAACTATAATGTAGTAAGTTGTGATTTGATAAAAGTTATTATGCAAAAGCGATTAAACATTAAATTTTTTGGCAATTACCAACAGCTGTTGGATTTTTGACCGCTTTTAAGGCCAAGGGAAGTTAGCCTTATGATTATTGGATCCAAGATATCAAACTTTATCTATTTACCACTACGGTTATTGAAAGTTATAGCAAATTAAAACTCTACAATATCAATAATGTAAAAACCAACTAATTAACATATGATTATTTAACAGGTTTTTTATCGTAGTTTGTCGTATCTACCGCTATTTACATGTTGAGGGTATAAGACTTGTTGGGTAACATTTAGCTTAGTGTATAAGTTTATATGGATAGATAAAAAATGAAAAAGACAATATTAGCGACTGCCGTTATTACAATTGTGGGATTATCAGGGTGTGCTTCAACAACACCTGAAACATCAGCGAACCTAAACGTAACAAATAAGATAGAATCTAATGATGCTGCGTCACTTTCTCGTCAAAAAGTGACGGAGTCTGCGACTCAAGTTGAACAGAATTATTTATCAGCTCAAAGTGAGCGTTATTCTTATTACGCTCCGGCCAGTTGGAAGACAGTTAATGCATTAATCAAAAAAATGCGGACGCTTGTAGCTGAGTTCGATCCAAATGACCAAGGTTTTTTTGGTGGTCCTTCTGAGAGTGAAGTGATCACGCTAATTGAAAAGACGCAGGCATCTTTAGACAAAGCTCTACGAATTAAAGATCTCGTTTCTCAGTATCTAGCTCAGCCTATGGCTGATGTAGCCTATTTATCACCGAAGATACAGATGCAATGGCAAGGCGAACTCACAAAAATTAATAACACTATTATTGATGTTATTACAGACATCGAAGATGAAGGTAACACAAGTGGTTTTGAAACACGCCGGGCCAATATTCAAGTCCGAATTTTAAAACTTGAAATTAAAATGGTTAAAAGAACCCATTATGCTCCCTTGCTAGGACAAATGCAGAAGTTAGATCAGGACTTAATACCTAAGAGCTATGCGCAAGTTAAAGAAGCTCTCGTTAAATTAAATGACAGTATTAGTTTAAACCCTCGTAATAGTGAGGTGATTAATAACTTAGTCAGTGTTGCTGAGAGTGGTTTGGCCAGAGCTAAAAGCGTAAGTATGGAAGTTAACTGGATCAATAGTATCGATTCTGACAACAGTGAAAACATTGCACTACACTATCGTAACGCCTTTGAAAAACTATCACTGAGCATTATTGAAAAAGATGTTTCAAGTCATTCTTATGCCCAACAAATGGTGCGTTTTGAAAGTGAAATCAATTATAAATTAGAAGAACAAACTACCGTGATTAACGGTCTGACAGAAAAACTGGCTATAGCTATGTCAGCCGTAAATACAGCTCAAAATCCAGTGGTTACTGAACTTAATGAAGAAGTAATCACCACGCCGAATACTGGACCTGTAACTGCAGGAATGAACGCTTCTGCCGCGGAATAAGTCTATCAAGCAATGGCGATAGTAATAAAAAACGCAGCTAAGACAAAAGTCTTGCTGCGTTTTGTCAAATTCAACTTGTTAGTATAGTAATCAAGATCTGTCCCTGATACCCATTCAACCTTTTACCCAAATATCAAGCTCACCTAAGCGGAGAAGAGCCCATTTTATCATGTCCTATAATTAGCAAGAATGAATCTAAATTGCTGGCTATTATCTTTTAGCCTCTACACCTTGTCGGGCTGGTATTTTTTACTCATCAAGTTGGTAGTTTTTGGGTGCTTGGGTTGGTGGGTTAATGTATGGCTCTTACGATCCAATCTGGTGGACAACAGTTGCGATGGATCTTGCTGCATCTACCAATTAATGATCGCCCGTACCACGCTTAACGGTTGCGTCCGCACCTGATTATTGTCGGATTTTAAACCGCAGACTGGCGTTATTTTATCACCGCTTTACTTGCAACGAGGCCAATACTTGCTTAAGCGCCAATAGGTGGTGCTGTTTGGGCAAAAATATCAAAGCTGCGAGCCGCTTTTAACAGCGCCTTAAGGTTATCTAAACCGTCGATATTGATGCGGTCGCGGAATAAACCCCAGTCTAAGAAACAGGCTAAGCGTAATTCACCATCGGTGAACGGAGCTTGGCTGCTATAAGAACTTTCATTCATGTGAAGTAAGGCACTTTCAACACGATCTCTATGGCGGGTCAAGTAACTGCTTTGCTCAGGCGTAATCTCATCAAACTTTTCAAGAAAGAATAGGTTTACCGCAGCATCCAATACCGTATTTACATTACAAAATAAATTAAAGTCTTGAGCATCTTTTAAAAATGTTTTCCCTGACTGCTCACGCAAATACATTAAAATACTAGCTGAATCTGTTAAACGAATATCTTTACCTGCTTTCTGATCCTGAAGAAATGGAACTTTTTTCGTTGGAGACAGTTTAGCACTACTATCAGCATCGGTCTCAATGAATTCACACGCTAAATTGCCATTTAGTTGGCCTTCCAATAGCGCAATGCGGCAATGACGAACAAATGGAGAGGTGTAGCTTCCGTATAATTTCATAATAATTCCTTGATTCACTTTTGGTCAAAACCGTTATTGGCTATTTGGACTATGCATATATCTTTGATCGTATTGGTAATGAGTGTGACATTAAAGGCCTTTAAAGCACAAGGATGATTTCTTCGAATCTATATGAATGCTTTAACAATATAAAGTACGTACATTTGCCATACATTTAATCAGATGAAGCATTTGTCATATCACAACAGCATATCCTAGCTCTATTGCGAGTTAATTGTGAGAGAACCTCTAAACTAGCCTTTTTGTATTTTATAGCCTATCAACAAGAATACTTGGATGGCTTGTACGAATATAAGCAGTTACAATGCTACAGTATAGTTCTTCTTTTTGTAGTGTTTTCAGTACTACAATACCGGTATTCGATTCTACAATTAAATATTTAAGGATCTTTGTTTCGGTTAATAAGCACTTTAGCTCCAGGCACCATTTTTTCAATGAATAAAATAATATCAGCGGTGTCTTGATCATTAGTCTCAATTTTATAACTCGCGCCTTAAATTATATAAACACTGGTACTGCATTATGAAACTATCGTTTTTCGAGCTTAGCTACTCTAATTTCATTAGATACTTCATTGTTTGTTTTTTTGTGTTTTGCTCAACATTACTGTCCGCTGAAAGTATGAGTGAATCAGCTACGAGTGAGCAGTCTTCTATTCGTGAGTCTGTAGATCAACGGATGTCGATGTTATCCGACACCGAAGCGAGAGTACTGTTGCGCGAAGAACTGAATAATAATCAGCTTAAGGAGGAAAGCAAGCCCAGTTACATGACAGTTTTTACTATTATAAATGCGAGTTTGGGGAATATGCTTTTTGCTTTTGAAGATGCCTTAAGCAAGATCGTGAATATAGATAAGGCTGTTGATGATTTAACTACGGTATTTATTCAA